>Ga0153916_10000036_pt1 | contig 77926 bp, 62 predicted proteins | sample Opewatmetagenome_FD_109642 | JGI IMG/M metagenome (GOLD analysis project Ga0153916, IMG submission 109642) | Freshwater wetland microbial communities from Ohio, USA - Open water 3 Core 3 Depth 4 metaG | ecosystem: Environmental > Aquatic > Freshwater > Wetlands | place: USA: Ohio, Lake Erie...
ATTTTGCATGTCGACGATCCGGTCTGCGGCGACGCCGGACCTGGGCGTTGCCATCATCGCCCGAATCTCCATCGCCTACTCAACGATCGTGCTGCTGGCGGCGACGGCTAAGCCGCTGCAAGCGGTGCCTTCGCGGGCGCGGCGGGTCAGAGCGTGGTTACTTAGGTGCCCGCCGCCTTACAGTCCGCCTTGCGCATGGGGTGTGACACAGGAACTTCGGGAGTGGCCCTTGCAGGTGTCCCTCCCGCGACTTACGATCGCGCCATTGACGAGGGAGTTTTCAGCGACGCGTGCGAATGACTGATGACCAAGATGTGCCCGAGCTCAATTTGAGCGCGTACCAGATCCTCTATTCTCTTGAGGTCGGGATGCGCGAATTCATAATTGACAGGCTGTCGGCCGCATTCGGCCCGCGCTGGTGGAAGCAGCTACCCCCTGACGTGCTCAAGACCTGCAACGAGGGTCGCGCGTACGAGCGGACGATTGCGTGGGCGAGGCTAATTCCGCACCATCCCATGTATTACGTCGCGTTCCCCGATCTGAAGAAGGTACTTGAGAAGACGGACAACTGGCGGGGAGCGTTCGGCTTCGAGCTCGGTCGCCGCGACATCATAGTGGCCACCCTGTCTGAGGTGGAGCCCGTTCGAAACGCCATAGCCCACAACAGGCTGGTTTCAGCGGCTGACGTGAGCATCGTCGAGGGGAGCTACCTCAAGATCGCCGCGGCCATTGGTCCCGAGCGCTTCGCGGCTTACCTCGCCACCGGAGCATCGCGTGCAGACGTTCTATCAGTACTTGCCCAGCTACAGCATGACCTGCGCACGACCTACCAAGCTTGTTCCGCCTGCCGCGAGCTGGCGGAGCCCCCCGCTTGGACAGCGGCGCGCGCTGCGTGGTGGTTCGATCCAGAGTACTTAGGCGCGCCAGTCGACGCAGTCCTAGGCTACTTCGGTGCGATCGAGGCCTACCGGCGGCTGCCCCGCCACCGGGGCACCGGCCATCAGATCGAGGCATGGGTTCAGTCGGTGCGGCTCGACACGCTCCAACAACAAGCAGCGGCCCAGCTGGCGGCCATGCTCGCAGAAAACCGGTGGGCGTGATGAATGTGAGTGACCTGCCAAACCCGTACGACTTCGCCAACCCAGTGAGGGATAGGGCAGCGTTTGTCGGACGCGAGGATCTCCTCAAGGAGATTGACTATTACTTGGGTCAGGCGGCGAGGGCTGAGCGCCCAATGAATCTCGCCCTTCTTGGCCCCCGAGCCTCCGGCAAGACGAGCGTTTTGAACATGGTAGATGCAGCCGCACAGGCTAGGGACCTGGCAGTGGTGCGCGTCGACTTAGATGAAAGCGATGCGGACACGCAGCTGATGTTCTTCTATAAGCTATTCGATGGAATACTAACAACCGCCTGCGAACGCGGCGCTTTCGGGGGGATCACAGCCCGGACTTTCCAAACATATCTGCAGATCGTGAACGCATATGAGATTCCGACCGACGAACTCTTCTCGCCATTCCTCTTCCCTCTCCAGTATGCCAATGCGATGAAAGCACAGAACCTGGGCGCGCCTCTCTCAGACGCAGGCTTCAGGCGCGATCTTCGCACCATTTGCGCAGAAGTGAAGCGACCAATTGTCATCTTGGTCGACGAGGGCAATGTTCTCGCGTCAAGGCGCACGCATCTGGAAAAGTTACGCAACCTCTTCATGAACACACCCGGGTTCATGCTGGTAATCACGGGGACGGCCGAACTCTTTCCCATAATGGACGAGGTCTTCTCGCCAATCGTCAGGCAATTCAAGAGAATCTCCATCGGCCCTTTCGAGACAAGAGAGGAGACCGAGGAACTCATTAGGAAGCCGCTGGAGACAGTCGGGATCAGCGATCCGCGGGAAGTCTTCGCCTTCGAAACCTACAGAGATGTTGCCGAAATTCACGATCTCTCTGGCGGGAAGCCCTATGAGATCCAACTGCTATGCCATTTCCTCTTCAAGCGAATGCAGGAGGGGCGCGCCGCGAAGATGGAATTGACGGTGGACGTCCTTGACGACGTGCGGCGGCAGTTAGAGACGTCGCAGGACCTGAGCGCGCGTCCGGTTGTCCGGGCGGTAACGCAATTGATGCCGCCCCAGTTGATTGCCTTGAATGCTCTCGTGAAGTGCGTGGGTCGTGCTGGCCTAGAACAGATGTGGTTTGCTGAGTACGTATTCAATGGGGCCGGGCGCTTGACCCGTGAGAGCATGAGGGACTCGCTCAAGCGATTTATCGCTGACGGGGTGCTGGGCCTGAGCGATGATGCGATGATCTTGTTCCGCGGGGATGACTTTGATCGTATCTACTGCAAATACTACGCTCGCAAGCAGGGAGTGACGGTGTCCGTCGAAGATCTGGCCTTTGAGCCTTACCTATCCCGCCGCCTTCAGCAACATGTGCATAACCACTACGTGCACGATGCCAATTCGCCGTTCGAACATCCGCGCCGGGAGGCACCAGAGCCGCTCATCCGTGCTCGGTTCAGTGGTGTCGCCCCTGACGAGCTGGCGAGAATTGCAGTGCTCTTCTTCGATGATACGGCTGATCCATTCGGCGACTCGGAGGGCATTGCAGAGACTCTCTACTGGATGTTGCGGACATTTCGTGCGGTAGATTCGGTGCCCGTTGTTTGTCTGCGCATTGACAGCCCATGGGGGACAGTCGTGGAGACGTTTGCGCCTGCGAAACCCGCGCTGATCGCCGAGTGCGCCTTAACCTCGCTTCCAGAGTTCTTTATGCGGGCGCATGAACGGGCGGTATCTCTCGAAGGCGGCGTTGCACTCGAAATGCGGGACTTGGCAGTTCCGGCAGCGGAGAGCCTTGAGAAAAAGGTTCTCCAGACCAGAAACGAAGCAGCGCGCCGCGCCTTGGCGGCCGGCCATCACCGCGCCGCTCATGCCTACACGCGCTCTCGGGACGCCAAGGTCGCGCAGGTCGACGCTCAGACGGCGTACCGATATGGGGATCGCACGTTGGCACACCTCAATGTTTATGGCTATTTGTGCCTAGTCACCGGCGACCCGAGTCGTGCGAAAGACCTCTTGCTCGAGGCATTAGAGGCTGGTGGCAGCGCGGCTGATCTGGCTTTGGTGCGTTACAACCTGTCCATTGCATTAGTCCAGTTGGGAGACTTGAATGGCGCGTTAGAGCAGCTCCGGTTGGTCAATGCGATGAAAGTGGAGCATCCTTGTAGATGCCTAATCGTGCCAGAGTCGGCGGAACAGGCGAGCCTCACGTTCGTAGAGCGTTGGGGCGATCTCGACCTCTTTGAGATTGCGGAAGAAGCCCTGCGAGTGCTCGACGCATACCAGCCACCTCCACGTGACTAGTCGCGCTTGCCCGTCGCCTGGCTTCGATGCGCTGAGGGTGCCGTACTCTATTGAGCCGTAGCGGGCACGTCCGGAAAGCCGCCCACTCCCTCCGGCATGGGCTGGTTGTTTCAACCTCACTTCCCCAACCTCAGCACCGCCATGAACGCCTCCTGCGGGATCTCGACGTTCCCCACCCGCTTCATCCGCTTCTTGCCTTCGGCCTGCTTCTCCAGCAGCTTGCGCTTGCGCGTCACGTCGCCGCCGTAGCACTTCGCCAGCACGTTCTTCCGCATCGCCCGAATCGTCTCCCGCGCGATGATCCGCCCGCCGATCGCCGCCTGCACCGGCACGTCGAACATCTGCCGCGGGATCAGCGACCGCAGCTTCTCGACGAGCTGGCGGCCCTGCGTGACGGCGTTCTCCCGGTGCGTGATCAGCGACAGCGCGTCGACCGGCTCGCCGTTGACGAGGATGTCGAGCTTCACCAGCGGCGCCGCACGGTACTCGCTGAAGCTGTAGTCCAGGCTGGCATAGCCCTGCGTGCGCGACTTGAGCTGGTCGTAGAAGTCGACCAGGATCTCCGACAGCGGGATGCGGTAGTCCAGTACCACGCGCCCCTCGCCCTTCCCAGGCGGGCCGTCCGGCTTCGAGCCGTCGGCCTGGACGATGCTGTGCTGCAGGTACTCCATCCGCTTGAACTCGCCGCGATTCCCCGTGACCAGCTCCATGACGGCGCCGATGTAGCGGTCCGGGCAGACCACGCTGATGTCCATCCACGGCTCCCGGATCTGCTCGATCTCCTGCGGCGGCGGCAGGTCCGCCGGGTTGTCGACGACGATCTCGCGGCCGTCCGTCTTCGTCACCTGGTACTCGACGCTCGGCGCCGTCGCCAGCAGGTTGATCGCGTACTCGCGCTCCAGCCGCTCCTGCACGATCTCCATGTGCAGCAGCCCCAGGAAGCCGCAGCGGAACCCGAACCCCAGCGCGACGCTCGACTCCGGCTCGTAGACCAGCGACGCGTCGTTGAGCTGCAGCTTGTCGAGCGCGTCGCGCAGCAGAGGATACTCGTTGGCGAGCTGCGGGTACAGCCCGGCGAACACCATCGGCTTCGCCGGCCGGTAGCCGGGCAGCGCCGCCGCCGCCGGCTTGCCGTCGTCAGTGAACGTGTCGCCGACGCGGCACTCCGTCACGTTCTTCAGCCCCGTCGCGACGTACCCCACCTCGCCCACGTCCAGCCGCCCGGTCGGCTCCAGCCCCGGCCGGAACACACCGACCTCCAGCGCCTCGACACTCAGGTTGTTCGCCATCAGCCGCAGCTTGCGCCGCGGTGACACCGCGCCGTCGACGACGCGCACGTAGGCGATGACGCCCTTGTACGCGTCGTACTTGCTGTCGAAGATCAGCGCGCGCAGCGGCTTCTCGGCGTTCGGCGCCGGCGGCGGCACGCGCTCCACCACGGCCTCCAGGATCTCGTGCGTGCCGATGCCCTCCTTCGCGGAGGCGAAGAGGATCTCGTCGGCCGAGAACCCCAGCGTGTCGACCAGCTCCTGCGCCACGCGCTCCGGCTCGGCGCTCGGCAGGTCGATCTTGTTGATCACCGGGACCAGCTTCAGGTCCGCCTCCATCGCCAGGTAGACGTTGGCGAGGGTCTGCGCCTGGATGCCCTGCGCCGCGTCGACGACCAGCAGCGCCCCCTCGCACGCCGCCAGCGCCCGCGACACCTCGTACCCGAAGTCGACGTGCCCCGGCGTGTCGATGAGGTTCAGCTCGTACTTGTGGCCGTCCCTGGCGGTGAAGGCCATGCGCACGGCCTTCGCCTTGATCGTCACGCCCTTCTCGCGCTCCAGGTCCATGGCGTCCAGCACCTGCGCCGCCATGTCGCGCCGCGCGATCGTCCCCGTCTCCTCCAGGAAACGGTCCGCGAGCGTCGATTTGCCGTGGTCGATGTGGGCGATGATGCAGAAATTGCGAATCCGCGATGGTTCCATTGCTTGCAGGGTAACAAGACGTGCGCTTGCCCGCCGGGACGCTCACGAACGCAACCGCCGCCTCCGCGCGCGCCCGCGATGGATCGCAGGCGTCCCCGCCTGCGCGGTGCCGTGGCCGCCCGTGCTTCGGCTGGCCAGCGTTTCTTGACCAACTCCTTGACCAATCATGCCGGCCGGCAGCACTATACTTCCGCTCATCCGTTAGAAGGTCGCTCGCAGTGGCGCTTCGCATCGCTCTACGTCTACGCCATCCCGCGTGCCTGGCGTCTCTCGCGTCGGCCACGCTTGCCGCGGCTACCGCCCTTTCTGGCTGTGGTGACGGCCGGCCGGCCAGTGGCTCCTCTCCGGCCGCCGATCAACGCAGTCCGGCGGTGTCACCCGGCCAGCCCACGCCCGGCCACATTCCACCCGGGACGATCGCTCTGTTCGATATCGAGGCCGGGGCGGCGCGGAAACTGGATCTCGGCCGTTCGCTCATACGGGCCGACTGGATCGATGACGGCAAGACGCTTCTGGCGCTGGACGTGAACACGCGGGCGTACGTCGCGATCAGCGTTGACGGCATGCTCGTCCGGGTGGTGGCGAAGCTGCCACCGGCGACGGCGGCGCCCGGCGAGGAATCGCTTCCCTCGATCCAGCTCGTCCCGGTGCGCGACGGCCGCCGCGTCGCCGTGTTCGACTGGAAGTCGCTGGCAGTCGATCTGATCGACGTGTTCTCAGGCGCGAGCGAGAGGATCGCGGAGAACACGTTCGGCGCTTTTTCGCCGGACGGTGAGTATCTCGCCGGCGCGATCGCCGGGACCGACGCGAGTGGCTCCGTCGACCCCTCGACGAGCGTTTCCGGCGTGTTCTCGGACCGGGGAACGTGCGGTGACGCGCGCCCGTTTGCCTGCATCGAATGGCAGTTCCCGCAGGACGAGCGAGTTTCGTCGCGTGAGCCATGGTCGCCCGATGGCCGTCACCTTCTGCTCGCTCGCCGGGCCAAGTGTCCTGACCAGGCCCCGGTCCCGGGTGCCTCGCCTGGGCCTTGCACAACCGACACGAGATATACACATGAGGTCTACAACTGGCCTGAGCGAAGCCTCGTGCTCACGCTTCCACCCGTGGAGTTGGGAGAAGTCAGATGGGCCGGGAACGGCGAACTCTTCGTCCGCGGCGCACGCGATCCTGACCTTGGTGTGTCTGCGTACTTGGTTTCGCTTGACGGCAAGAGGTCACCGCTTCCCGACGGACTCACCGGTTGCTGCGCCTCCTTCTTCGCGGATCGCGGCTACGCGATCGACAGCGTGACTCCCGGCGAGGATTGCTCGCTCATCGATCTGGCCTCGGGAAGCGCCATCGCGGGCGTGCCTCGCGGTGCGGCGGACACGAACGACACCGGGATCTGCCAGTACGTCAGCTGGACGCCCGACGGGCGCTGGGCCCTCGCCACCGGCGTGAGTACGCCGTGACCGCGGCCCGCGCCGCCCGAGGATCAGGGACCAACGGCGGACGAGATTGGGGGTCTTGGTTCTCGCGCCGGGTGACACGCCCCGCTAGGAGTTCCCCGCGCCACCGACTACCATCGCCCCATGGTCCCGCACTGCGCCCTCACCCGCATGCCCCCGCCCCGGCCGAACCTGCCGCCGGTCATTAGCACTCTCCCTAGACGAGTGCTTACGGGTACGCCCGCATTCAATCAAGCGGCGGCGTCGCCTGCGCTCGGGCGGCCTTGTCAGCTTCAGGCGGGATTGCGTATACTGAGCCTGAACTCTGAAGAGCATTCTTTCAGGAGTGGGCGCGGGCCCACTCTTTTGTTCACCCGGGGTCTACACAAAATATGAAGAACGAGTTCGTCACAGCCATCGCCCAGCTCGCCGCGGAGAAGAACCTCCCCAAGGACGTCGTGTTCGAAGCCGTCGAGGTGGCGCTGGCATCCGCCTACAAGAAGGACAACCTCGCCCAGTCGAACGTCGTCGTGAAGATCAACCCCGAAGACGGCAGCATGCGGGTCTTCACGACGAAGAACGTGGTCGAAGAAGTCGTCGATGACAAGATCGAGATGACGGTCGATGAGGCGCGCCACGTCCGCGTGGACGCCAAACTCGGCGACGTCATGGAGTTCGAGGCGACGCCGGCGAACGCGGGGCGCATCGCCGCGCAGACAGCGAAGCAGGTCGTGCTGCAGCGCCTGCGCGAAGCCGAGCGCGAGGTCGTGTACGAAGAGTACTCCGGCAAGGAGGGCGACATCGTCTCCGGTGTCGTGCAGCGGCTGGAGGGGCGCAACGTCATCATCGACCTGGGGAAGACGGAGGCGGTGCTGCCGCCCCCGGAGCAGGTGCGGGCGGAGCACTACCGCTCAGGCCAGCGCCTGAAGGTGCTGCTGGTCGAGGTGTTCAAGGCGGCGAAGGGGCCGCAGGTCGTCGTCTCGCGCACCCACAAGAACCTGCTGAAGCGGCTGTTCGAACTCGAGGTGCCCGAGATCTTCAAGGGCGTCGTCGAGATCAAGTCGATCGCTCGCGAGGCCGGCTATCGCTCGAAGGTCGCGGTCTATTCGCGGCAGGAGGGCGTGGACCCGGTCGGCGCGTGCGTCGGCATGCGCGGCATCCGCATCCAGAACGTGGTCAACGAGCTGAACGGCGAGCGCATCGACGTGGTGGTGTGGGACCCGGAGTCGTCGCGGTTCGTCGCGAACGCGCTGAGCCCGGCGCAGGTCGTCAGCGTGATGACGCACGACGCGGAGAACACGGCGGAGGTCGTCGTGCCGGACCGGCAGCTCTCGCTGGCGATCGGCAAAGAGGGCCAGAACGCGCGCCTGGCGGCGAAGCTGACGGGCTGGCGCATCGACATCAAGAGCCAGTCCGCGTACGAAGCGGAGCTGGCGGAGAAGGGCATCACGCCGGAGGAGGCCGCCGCCGCCGCGCGCGAAGAGGCGCTGCGCCGCTCGCGCGAGGCCGCCGCCAAGATCGCGGAGGAGGCGCGCGTCGCCTCGGCGACACGTGCGCTGACGCCCGAAGAGGAGATCGCGCTGGAGTTCGCGGAGCGCGAGGCCGTGGAAGAGCAGCCCGCCGAGGCTCCGCTGGCGCCCGCCGCGACGGTCGCAGCGGAGCCTGCCGCTGCCGGGCCGGCGAAGGGCGGCATCCGCTTCGCGGAGGAGCTGGCGCGGCCGCCGTCGCTGGAGGACCTGAAGCCTGCGGCGAAGAAGAAGGGCAGCGGCCCGCCCGGGCGCCGGCGCGGAGAGGACGAGGCCGGGCGCATCGCGGCCGCCAAGAAGAAGGGCGGCGCTCGCCGCATCATCCTCCCGGACGAGGAAGAGGACGAGTACGGCGACCTCATCGAGTAACATGGTGCGGAAGGGTGCGGTGCGACCGAAGCACGTGCCGCGGCGCACCTGTATCGCCTGCCGGACGACGGAGGCGAAGCGTGGCTTGGTGCGCGTGGTGCGGATGCCGGATGGGCGCGTCGAGCTGGATCCGACGGGTAAGAAGAACGGCCGCGGCGCCTACGTCCACGAGTCGCTCGCGTGCTGGGACGAGGCGCTGAAAAGGGGACGGCTCGGGCACGCGCTGAAAGTGACCGTGCCGGCCGAAGACCTGGAGCGCCTGAAAGCGCACGCGTCGTCGCTCGACGGCGCGGACTGACGAGACGAATCGAGAGCTGATGACAATGACCACGAACGCCGAACCCAGGACGATCGAGATCCCGCGGGTCCTTTCCGTGAAGGAGCTGGGGGATCTCATGTCCGTCTCGCCGGTCGAGGTCATCAAGGAACTGATGAAGAACGGCGTCATGGCCTCGATCAACCAGGTCATCGACTTCGACACGGCGGCGATCGTCGCCACGGATATGGGGTTCGAGGCGGTCGAGGCGCACGCGGCCGAGCAGGCGGAAGTAGCCGTCGACCGCGCGACGGGCCGCCCGGCGATCGAGGAAGACCCCACGAAGCTGAAGCCGAGGCCGCCCGTGGTCACGATCATGGGCCACGTCGACCACGGAAAGACGAGCCTGCTGGACGCGATTCGCGAGACCAAGGTGGCGGCGGGCGAGCACGGCGGTATCACGCAGCACATCGGCGCGTACCAGGTCGCTGTCGACAGCCACGAGATCACGTTCCTGGACACCCCGGGCCATGAGGCGTTCACCGCGATGCGGGCGCGTGGCGCGCAGGTGACGGACATCGCGGTACTGGTCGTTGCGGCGGACGACGGCGTGATGCCGCAGACGAAGGAAGCTATCGACCACGCGAAGGCCGCGGGCGTGCCGATCGTCGTCGCCATGAACAAGGTGGACTTGGCGACCGCGAACCCCGACCGCGTGAAGAAGGAACTGTCGGACAACGGCGTCGTGGTCGAGGAGTGGGGCGGTGACACGCCGATGGCCGCCGTCTCCGCGAAGACGCGCCAGGGGATCGACGACCTGCTCGGTAACATCCTCGTCGTTGCCGAGGTGCTGGAGCTGAAGGCGAACCCTGACCGCGCGGCGATCGGCATCGTCGTCGAGGCAGAGCTGAGCAAGACGCGCGGGCCTCTCGCGACGGTACTGGTGAAGACCGGCACGCTGCACGTCGGCGACTACGTCGTTGTAGGCGAGACCATGGGCCGCGTGAAGGCGATGCTCAACGAGCACGGCAAGCGCATCAAGTCGGCCGGACCTTCGGAGCCGGCTGAGATTCTCGGCTTGCAGTCCGTGCCGAAGGCGGGCGAGACGCTGCAGGTGGTGCCCGACGACAAGACGGCGCGCTCCATCGTCACGGAGCGTATCCGCGAGCGCGAGGCCGCGGCGGCGCACCAGCAGCAGCGCGTGACGCTGGACACCCTGTTCGGCGAGATCAGCGCGGGCAAGCTCAAGGAGCTCAACATTATCCTGAAGACGGACGTGCAGGGCTCGATCGAGCCGATCCGCACGTCGCTGGAGCGGCTGTCCAACGAGCAGGTGAAGGTGAAGATCATCCACACCGGCTCGGGCTCCGTCACCGAGTCGGACGTGATGCTGGCGATCGCATCCAAGGGGATCATCATCGCCTTCAACACCGGCACGGAGGGCGGCGCCGAGCGCATCGCCGCCACCGAGAAGGTGGACATCCGGCACTACAACGTCATCTACAACATCGTGGAGGACGTGGATAAGGCGCTGAAGGGCATGCTGGAGCCGACCTTCAAGGAGGTCGTCACGGCGCATGCCGAGGTGCGGCAGGTGTTCCGCGTCGCCCGCAAGAACTCCATCGCCGGCTGCTACGTCCGCGACGGCACGATTACGCGCACGGACACCGGGCGCGTGACGCGTGGCGGGGCGGTGATCTTCGAGGGCAAGATCGGAACGCTGAAGCGCTTCCAGGAGGATGTCCGAGAAGTGCAGACGAACTTCGAATGCGGCGTCCAGCTCGACGGGTTCGAGAGCTTCGAGGAGGGTGACCTCATCGAGTTCTACCGCGTCGAGCGCGAGACCTAGCGAGCACGCGAGGAACAGCACGGGTCCGGCCGCCGCAAGGCCCCGGTCCGCCGCCCACCGCCATGTCCCGACGTACCGAGCGCGTGAACGACCTGCTGCGCGAGGAGATCAGCGATCTCGTCCGGACGGAGCTGCACGACCCGCGCATCGTCGGCCTTGTGACGGTGACGCATGTCGACGTTTCCCCGGACCTGCGCCGCGCGGACGCATACGTGAGCGTGCTGGGGACGGAGGAGGAGCGGGCGTCGACGATGGCTGCGCTGGAGCACGCGCGGCCATTCCTGCGACGAGAGCTGTCGCGCCGCGTCAAGCTCCGATACACGCCGGACGTCACCTTCGTGAGCGACACGTCGATGGAGCGCGCGCAGGAGCTGACGGATCTCATGCGGAAGACCGCCGCCGAGCGTGGAGAGAGACTGTAATGGCGTGGATCGCGGGAGAGCGCGTCATGCTGCGCGCTTGGGAGCGGGACGACGTGCAGGCGTACTGGGAAGCGTCGCAGGCTGCCGACGCGCTGGGCCAGCGCCAGCGCGACTGGTACGAGCCGCCGCGCTCGCTGACGCAATTGGAGCAGGAGTTCGAAGCGCAGCAGGCAGAGGCGGAGGACGGCATCGTCCGCCTGGTGATCGAGGCGGACGGGCGCGCGGTCGGCGACATCGACCTGTTCCACATCGAGCAGCGCAACCGGAACGCGCTGGTCGGGCTCGGGATCTGGCGGCCCGAGGACCGCTGCCGCGGCTACGGCAGCGACGCGCTGCGGACGCTGATGCGCTGGGCGTTCCGCCACCTGAACCTGCACCGGCTGGAGCTGAGCGTCGATCCCGAGAACGAGGTGGCGCTGCACGTCTACCAGAAGCTGGGATTCGTCGTGGAGGGGCGTCGCCGCGAGCAGCACTTCGATGACGGCTGCTATCGCGACGAGATTGTGATGGGCGTGCTCCGGCGCGAGTTCGAGGCGTTGGACGCCGGCGCCCGCCGTTAGCCTCCCGCGCGTGGCGCGTGGATCCGCCGCGCCGGCCTTCGATCGGGAGCGCGCATGAGCCAGCCGAGCGGTTTCATCATCGTCGACAAGCCCGCGGGCGTGACCTCGTTCGCGATGGTATCGCTCGTGCGGCGGCTGACCGGCGTTCGGCGCGTCGGCCACGCCGGCACGCTGGACCCGCTGGCGTCCGGCGTGCTGCCGGTGGCGGTCGGGCAGGCGACGCGCTTCATCGAGTACCTGGACGGCGAATCCAAGACGTACGTCGCGCACGTGCGCTTCGGCGCCGCGACGGACACCTACGATGCCGAGGGACTGGTCACGGAGCGCGGCGACCCGTCGGCCATTGACGCGCGGCGCATCGAGGCGGCGTTGCCGGCATTCACCGGCGATGTCGAGCAGATGCCGCCGCTGTACAGCGCGCTGAAGGTCGCGGGTAAGCCGCTCTACCGCTATGCGCGGGCCGGTGTCGAGGTGGAGGTGGCGCCGCGCGTCGTGCACGTCGAGCGCATCACACTGCGGTGGTTCGAGGCGGGCGTCGCCGAGCTGGAGGTGCGGTGCGGTAAGGGCACGTACATCCGCTCGCTCGCGCACGACCTCGGGCGGGCGTTGGGCTGCCCGGCCCACTTGGCGGGGCTCATACGGACGAGCAGCGGCGGATTCAGCATCGACGAGGCGCGCACTCCAGAGGAGCTGCGCGCGCTGGCGAATCAGGGGCGGCTCGACGAGGCGATCCTCGCCCTCGACCGGCCCATCGAGCGCCACCCGGCCGCGATCTTCGCGGAGGCGCATCGCCGCGACGTGCTGGCCGGCCGCGATGTGGCGATTCCACCGCATCCGGGTGCCGATCTGTGCCGGGCGTACTCGGTCGAAGGGGCGTTCCTGGGGGTGCTGCGGCGGCGTGGTGACGAGGTCTGGCACCCGGAAAAGGTCGTCGGCGCGGGCTGAGTCCGGTCCAAACGGGCCTAATTTCGCGAATCTGGCCAGATTCGGGCTGGATTCACCCTGTATACGCTTGACAACGTACCGGGGCGGACTATTATTCGTACGACCACGTTCAACCAGAGAGAATTGCTCATGCGTCTACTCGATAAGCGTGGTCAGTCCGCGTGGACGCGCAGCAAGAGTCCGGGAACAGGAGGAATTGACATGGAAGCGTATTGCTTGAAGTGCCGCACCCAGCGTGAGATGCAGGACGCAACGGCGACCACGATGAAGAACGGGAAGCCGGCCACGAAGGGGAAGTGCCCCGTCTGCGGCACGACTATGTTCAAGATCGGCAAGGCGAAGTAGCGCCGGGCCGCATGAACTGCAGAGGAGCGAAGGGGCGACCAACTGGTCGCCCCTTCGCTCGTGCCGAAGCCGGCGATCCTGTGGGTTAACCTCGCGGCCCGAATGCGCGTTGTCTGATCAGAGGGATCTGTGTCGGCTGAGGGAGCGCGCGCATGAACCGCACTGTGCTGGTCCGGGCCGTCACAGCCAGCGTGCTGGTGGGCGCCGCGCTCGCAGGGGCGGCGTTCTCGCTCCGCACGTTCGGGCCGGGGGCGGACTGGAACGTCTTCGCCGCGCCCACAGCGACCCCGACCGCGACGCCCACTGCCACGTTCACGTTCACGCCAACATTTACGCCGACCGATACGTCGACTCCTACGGCTACACCGGAGCCCACCGCCACGCCCACGCCGGTCGTTCCTGACCCGAACCCACCGTCGATTCCGGACCCGGACGTCAAGGGTGAGCGCTGGATCGACGTCAATCTGGAATCGCAGTCGGCCACGGCGATGATCGGCGACCGGCCGCTGTACACGGCATACGTGACGACCGGCAAGGACGGCTGGGAGACGCCGAAGGGGACGTTCCACATCCTGTCGCGCGTCGCCGATGAGACGATGACGTCAGCCTCCATCGGCGCCGAGGATTATTACGTGCTCGACCACGTGCTGTACACACAGTACTTCACGAACCGGGGCCACGCGCTGCACCTCAACTACTGGCGCGAGAACTGGTACTTCGGCCGCATTCGATCGAGTCACGGCTGCGTGGGGATACGTCTGGCCGACGCGAAGTTCTTCTGGGACTTCGCGACCCTCGGCACGCGCGTTACGGTTGATTGATGAGGCCCGCTACGACGGGACGAACAGATTCGTCCCGTCCCCGCCGCGGCTGACGCGGCCCTTCGTCCCCACCATCTCCCGGTGCGTCATCCCTTCCAGCGTGCGGCGGTCGGCCAGCGTGTTGGCGATGAAGCGCGCGCCGTCGGCAATCCTGCCGACGACCACGCCGCGCTCCGCCACGCCTTCGCGGTCGAACAGCACGGTGTAGGTCTCGACTGTGGCATCGCCGTCCGGCTCGGCCGCGAGCGGCGGGTGCGGCTCGGCGTCGACGGTCGCCTGGTCGGCGGCGGGCGGCGTGCGGCGCCACACGTTGCGGGGCGGCGCGGCACTGTAGACGCCCGTTGAGTGCTTGGTCACGTACCAGCCGTTCGCGGTGACGAGGCCGATGGCGCCGCGGTCGGCGCGCAGCTTCTCGGCCATCGTGGCGATGCTGTGCGTGACGTAGTTGTTGCCCGGGCCGCCGAAGTAAGGCAGGCCACCGGTGACGGTCAGCGGGCGCGGGTCGTCGGGCGGAATGCCGAGCATGTCGCGCGTGATCTGGACGGCGGACGGGAAGCAGCTATAGAGGTCGAAGTACGCCACCTCGCCGATGCTGACGCCGGCCATCGAGAGCGCGCGGCGGCCGGCGGCGCGGATGGCGGGCGAGGTGTAGTAGTTGACGCGCTCGGTCACGAACCAGTGGTCCGTGGCGTCGCCGCAGCCCCAGAGATAGACCCAGCGGTGCTCAGCGATGCCGAGTCGCCGCGCCTCGCCGACGCTCGTGAGCAGGAGCGCGGCGCCTTGGTCGACGTCGATGATGGCGTTCATGTACTTCGGGTAGGGGAAGCCGATGTAGCGGTTCCCTGAGTCGGGCGTCGTGATCTGTTGCGCGGTCTTTGCCTCCCGGAACCAGGCGTGCGGGTTCGCCGCAGCCACCGCCGAGAAGCGCGCGCAGAGCTCGCCGAGGGCGCGCTGGTGGTCCGGAATCGTTCGGCCGTAATGGGCACGCAGGGCGTTCTCGAACAGCGGGTAGACGTTCGTGGGAACGGTGGCGCCGTGCCTGGCCTCGATTTCGCTGATGCCCGCCCGGGAGTCGCCGACGTCCGCGGCGGGATTGCCGCGCCGCGACCAGCCGAGGTCGACGCCGCGGGCGCGGGCGCGCCGGGCGGAGTAGACGGCCTCGGCGCCGGCGATGAGCACGAGCTTGGCCTCGCCGTCGTGGATCGCCTCCGCGGCGCCGTTCACCAGCCACTGCGGCGTATTGCCGCCGATGTGCGTGTAGACCTGCTCGCGCGGAGCGACCGCAAGCGCGCGGGCGAGGTCCCGCGCCGGCGCCTTCGATGGCCACGAGATGACGTTAACGACGCGCACGGAGTCGAGCGACTGGAGCACGCCGGGGACGCCGGTGTCCGCCTCGGCCAGGCGGGCGGCCTCGGCCATGAGCGCGAGCGGCTCGCGCGGACGCTCCGTCTCGGGGCGCTGCGTGACCTGTCCCACGCCCACGATGATCGGGAGATTGTCGTCCATCTGCTTCCTCGATTCGGCCGTGCCGGTATGCCAAAAGAAGCAAACATCGTGTCGGGCCAAGGGGCAAGCGCGCGGCGGATGCGACTCCGAAGCAGCGCCCGGCAGCGATCAAGCGAAACATTGGTATGGAATCGGGCGTTCAGTGGGTACGAGGCCGCGCGAGCCTTGCGGGCACGGGCGGGGGTGTACGATGACGAGCCGTGGGGCAAGGACGTCGGCTAGCTGGCTTCGGGCCGGCCTCCTCGCGGCGACGGCCGCGGCGGTTGTCGCGCACCTGCTGATCGCGGCGCTGCTGCTGGAGCGGTTGCGAGAGGGCGCGCTGGTCGGCGACTGGCCGGCCTTCTACGCAGCGGGCCACATCGTCCGCAGCGGCGACGGCGGCCGGCTGTACGATGCCGGCGCGCAGGCGGCGGCGGAGCACGCGCTCTTCGGCGATGTCGCAGTTGATTCATTTCCGTTGCCAGCGTTCACGGCGCTCGTCTTCGCGCCGCTGTCCGCGCTGTCATTCGCGCAGGCGTATCTGGCGTGGCTGTTCGTGAACCTCGTGCTGCTGTCGGCGCTGGCCGCTCTCGCGTGGCGGTCGCTGGCGCGAGTCGAGATGGCAGCGCGTGTTGCGTTCGTGGGGGGCAGCGTGATATCGACGCCGGTGCTGCGCGTGCTGACGGGCGCGCAAATCGACCTGTTCGTCGTGGCCGCGCTGGCGGGCTGCTATGCGCTTGTGCGGACGGGGCGCCCGTTTCGGGGCGGACTGCTGCTGGCGCTGGCTCTGGTTAAGCCGCAGTTGCTGCTCGGAGTGCTGGCGCTGCTGGCGGTTCGGCGGCAATGGCGCGCGCTGGCTGGCCTTGCGCTCGCGGCGGCGCCGTTGCTGACGCTGCCCGTCCTCGTGACCGGCGTCGGCGGCGTGCGCGACCAGGCGGCGCTGCTGGCGTCATATCCTGCGTCGTCGACGGATCACGGCGTCGCCGCGGACCAGATGGTGAACCTGCGCGGGCTGGTCGTCGGGCTGACAGGGTCGGGAGACATGCGGCTGTGGCTGCCGCTGCTTGCCGTGACGTCGGCGGTGTGCGTGTGCGCGGCCCTGGGCGTATGGCGATCGCGGCTGGCGGGTGACGCGCAGTCGTGGGCCCTGGCCGTTGTGCTGCCGCTGATCTGCTCGCCACACGTCCATGCATACACGCTCGTGCTGCTCTTAGTCGCTGGCGGACTGTACCTGCTGGCACGGGCGGATGCCGGCGATCCGCTGTTGGCCGAGGCCGTGGTCGTGGCGGCGCTGGCGCTCACGGTGGTCTGTCTTGTGTCGCTCCTCATAGTGCCGATCGCCGGTGTGGCCGTGCTCGCGCTGTTCGCGCTGTTTGTGACGCGCTGGCCGCGCGGTGCGCCGCTGCGCGCGGACGCTCCTCGCCCGATCGAAGGACGGGCGCCGCGTCCCGTTTCCGTGGCGAGCGGATCGGGCGGTCGATATACTGCGGCCGACGGCGCCATCGTCTAGAGGCCCAGGACGCCGCCCTTTCAAGGCGGAGATCGCGGGTTCGAATCCCGCTGGCGCTACCAAACGTTCGCTATTCGAACTACATAACGTGTGGTTTCGACGCCGCCTCAGATTCAAGATCGAGGTTCAGGGGCCCGGCCGGCGAGGTCGGGCCTCTTGCTTTACCCCGGAGGCCCCCGCCCCAGTGGTCGTTCGAACCCGGGAGAAGGCCCCGGCAGCGACGAAGGGTGGCCGGTTGCTTGCTTGGGAGCCCGAAAGAGGCGATTCGATGGGGGAGCCCGTCGGGCAGTATCGCTCGGCGTCGCGCTTGGCCGCGGCGATACAGCCACGTTTACACTGGATGCGAAGAACATTACCATCGAAACGGTTCTCGCTGGAATTGTCGGTACGTGATTAGCTTTACCCTGTCGAACGCCGCGCCACCACTAGCAGCCGGGAAACTGCACAGACCTTGGACTAGAAGCGGGGCAATACAAGTACGGGGAGCCGCCTGTGCAGGAGAGAGGTCACCGGACTGTGCCGCCGGAATCTGACGCGTGCCCTGTCGCGCTAGAAAACCTTCGCTGGGTTGACGGTGCTAGCCGCGGTCCACTCCCGGATTGGGCCAAGTTCGCCGTCTCCTTGGGCGCCCACGTCGCTGCGGCTCATGACGATGCCGCCCGTCTCGTCGTTGGATTGGCTGCGCCAGATCGCTCCTTCCTCAGCGTTCTTGCTGCCGTCGGAATCGTAGGCGCCGGCGCGTTGAGAACGTCAGACTCGTCGGCCCACTTTCGTGAACTCTGCTCGCTTCCGATAGATACACCCGTTGTCCTCAGATCTGGGAATCGGCGAACAGTCGGACGCGTGATAGGCACTCGTGAACATTCCGGGGAACTCAAGATCGTCATTCAACTCAATGATAGGGACAAGACTCGACACTACCTTCCGGAATCGCAGTCTGCACGTGTTCAAGTTTCGGACGACGCACAGATCGCTCAACGCGCGCGACGCACGCAGATCAGGATCAACGAAACGTTCGTCCGGAGAGTTCTACGGGCAGTCGACCCCCTCACGTTCGCCACGACTCCTCGTGTTCACGCGATGATCGTCAGCCACCTCAGCACACTTCGATTCGAGGTGCAGGTGCCCTTTTCCGCGCAAGTGAGTGGACAAGGCTGCGTGGGAACGTTGAACGACTTGCTTGGACTCCGACCGCTGGCCTCTGGGGGCCAGTCGTTCCGCACAGGTGTTCATCCGATTGACGCGCGGAAAGACCCGAGTCATGACTTGACCGATAGCCGTACCGTTGTCTTGTTCGACGGATCCGCCGCCTTCCTTAGGTGGCAGCATGCTTTCTCATCGTGGGATGCAATTGTCGTCTTGAGTCGGACGGAGACGCGTCTCGCCGAGGCTGCTGATCTTCTGAACCAGATGTACCTTCGTCGGTGGGAGGGAACCGAAGGCACGCTCGCGCAAATGGAAGTACCGACATCGATCGAAGTGATGACATACCGAGAGGTGCGTCGGTGAGGCAGTACTCGGTGGTTCAGGTTGACTCGGTCTACCGATGCGGGGCGTCGTGCCACCAAGTTGTGCACTCGGTCGAAGACGCTGAGTTCCACACCTTCTGTGTTCAGCTGAAGAGATTCATTCAGGCCCTCGCCGATGAAGCATCGTCCGACTACTGGGCTCCGTTCGTTCGAGGCTTGCGGCGCTACCGCTTCCTGGGTGCAGCGGTGCCACTTGCGTTTTCCTCTCCGGAGCTGGCAGGAGGGCAACTCGCGGCAACTCTCAGAGAGCACGTGCAACGCGGCGAGCTGGTCTATCCGGATTACATCGAGTGGGCTCGCGATCTTCTGGATGCCTTGGAGTCCGTCTCGTCGAGGGACGACGCGCCACTATGGGACGCGTGCCGCGCCATCGCGTCTGGACCAGGAAAGCATGCGTTGCTGCTTAACCTGCCACCCCGGGGCGCCGACCTAAGTCAGCGCATCGAACAATCCTTTCCCGACGGGCGACTTCTATGGATCACTGCGCCTGGGTTGCGCAGCCTTCGGTGCTATGACCGCATCATCGCGGTTGGCCCCCTGGCGTGGTTCCCGCAGTATGTGACCGATGCACCCCGGGCCAATGAGATTCACGTTGTCCGGTACGGCTGGATTGCCGACCCGTCAAGAGACGCCTCCACTTTCATTTCGACACTCAATCGAGAACCACCTCGACAAGCCAGTCCCCGGCGTTCGCCACCGCCCGCCATCGAGACCGAGCTCGATGCGAGGGAGATCGTCCCACCCGTCGAATGGGCCGGGTTAGGGCATTCGGCGGCTGATTCATCTGAAGATGATGACGTAGTGCAGGCCAGGCTCTTTCTGCTTGAGGGCGGCGACGGCGTGTTCCTGGAGGACGATGAAGGCTCCGAGACCACGGTAATAGATCTGGATCAGGACGCCGCTTTGAGTGTGCGTCGACTCGCCGTCGGCGAGATTGAACGTGGCATGTTTGTCTTGCTGCGGACGGAAGGCGGCGGAGATTACATCCCGGAGCTTGCGGATAGGCTCTTAGGTGCGAGATCACGCGAGATACGGGACCTACAGCAGATGTGGAAGCGCCAGCTTCGTCTTGCTGTAAAGGCAAAGAACCCCGGGACGGTCTGTGCTGAGTTGCGGAACAGCGGATCGATCAGGGCGAACGAAACGAATCTCCGCACTTGGATGTCGAATCGGAGCTTGAGAACCCAGCACTTCGAAGACTTTCTGGCTATCATGCGCCTCCTTGATCTTTCGCAACGAGCTCAGGAGATCTGGGAGAAGATGGGAGTGCTGCGAGTCGCCCATCAGACAGCGGGACAGCGCGTTAGGAAGCTTCTCATTGCCCGCGTTCAGGAGTTGGCTGCCGAAGAACTGCAAAGGCGTGGGCGGATGGATTTCGAGTTATCAGGCGAGGACGGAGGCACGCTCACGGCTTACCGGGTTGTTGATATTGCGCCGGAGCCGGCATTGGTGTCGAGTTGGCGAATCAGTCACCCGTTCGAATTAGAAGGTGAATCGTGGCGCGGATGATTCCCTCCGTTCTCGATCCGAACTGCTCCAGCCCGGGCGAGCGGGAGATCTTCCATCGCCTTAAAGATGATCCGGCAACCGAGGGTTGGACGGTGCTCCATTCGCTGGACGTCGCTGAGCACCGGAAGCAGATCTCAGGCGAGATCGACTTCGTACTGATCATTCCCGGAAAGGGCGTTCTGTGTATCGAAGTCAAGGCGTGCTCGAGGCTATCACGTGACAGCGAAGGGCGATGGTTTTACGGATCGGACACAAAGGGCGATCCGCGAGGCCCGTTCAAGCAGGCATCTGGCTCGATGCACAGTATTCGCGAGTATGTAGTCAAACAGCGTCCGGACATGGGCCGAGTTGTCTTCTGGTCGGCCGTTGTTTTCCCATACGTGCCATTCAACGAGACGTCGCCCGAGTGGCATCCTTGGCAGGTCATAGACAGCCGGGCTTACAGGCGCAGATCATTCGCGTCGCTGGCGGAACACGTGATGGACCGGGCTAGGGAGTTTCTTGCCGGTCGGCCGACAGCTGCCTGGTTCCATCCAGAATCCGACGAGCCGTATCCAGCCCAATGCGATGCCCTCGGCGACATCTTACGTCCACACTTCGAATTCTTCGAGAGTCCCCGATCATCGGCTGAGCGCCGAGACGCGGAAGTCAAGCACTACACGACGCGTCAGATCGGCGCGCTGGACGCCATGGCAGCAAATCCGAGAGTGCTATTTGCCGGCCCGGCCGGGTCAGGCAAGACACTGCTCGCGATCGAGTCGGTTCGTCGCGCCGCGAACCAGGGCAAGTCTGTGTTGTTCGTGTGCTTCAACCACCTGCTTGGGAGGTGGCTCCAGGATCAAGTTAGCCCGTTGGGGTCCGCGGTCTGGGCCGGCACACTTCATCGACGCATGTCGGTGGCCACCGGATCCGCACCGCCCGGCGGTGCGGACGAACAGTATTGGACGACAGACCTGCCCGCGCTCGCGATTGAAATGCTGCTCGATTCCGACCTGGACGGAGTCGCCTTCGACGAACTGGTCGTCGATGAAGCCCAAGACTTGCTCAGAGACAGCTATCTCGACTTCCTGGATCTCAGCCTCAAGGGTGGACTTGCGGCCGGAAAGTGGCGCATGTTCGGTGACTTCGAGAAACAGGCGATATATGGAGCGGCCTATCTGGACGTGAAGACGGGGCTCGAGCCGCGGGCAGGCTCCGTCTTTTCCTACTCGCTACGGGAGAACTGCCGTAACACCCCGCGCATCGCGGCCTGCACTCGGATTCTCGGGGGTCTCGATCCGGACTATGCCAGCGTGCTTCGCCCCGATGATGGCGTTGAGCCCGAACTACGCTACTACCGAACTCACAAAGACCAGGTGGCCCTGCTGATCGAGACACTGGAACACCTGTACGCCGACGGATTCAGAGGGCGCGACATCGTGGTTCTCTCACCGAAAGCGACCGGATGCGCGAGCCTCGTTACCCAGAACCCGTGGTCGGGTCGCCTTCGCCCGCTTGAAACCGCCCACGAGGGCGAGATCGGCTACGTAACGGTGCATGCATTCAAGGGACTGGAGTCCCCGGCGATCGTTGTGACGGACGTGGAGCAAATCCGTGATCCAGCGGCTCAGGCCTTGTTTTACGTGGCGACCACTCGCCCACTGCACCGCCTCGTCATCCTTGCGAACGAGAGCCTGAAACCCGATGTTCGCGAAGCGATCGCGAAGTCGCTGCGCGGCAGCTAATCCTGCGGAGTTCGTCGATGCCAGACCATGTACGGAACCGAGACCTGATCGTCGCCTCTTTGCGCGAGGAACTCGTCGGACCTTCACCGCAGGGCGAGGACTTGGACTGTAGCATCGCCGTGCGCTTCGATGATCCGAAAGCGTCATACGGGCCATGGCGCGAGAAGGGAACCGGCGAGGAGATCCTGCAGCGTGACGCGCCAGTGAAGCGCTACGGCGTGGGTGTGCTGTATCCGCTGGAAACCCCGTCGGACGAGAGCGTCGAAGACGCGTCACTTGTCACTTCAACCGCTGAAGTTGGTGAAGAGCCTCTGACCGTTCTTTCGGATGCCGCGGAAAAGGACATCGACGAGGTTGCCAGGCGGATTGAGCGCGCCGAAGGATGGGCGACTGAGGACGACGACTTCGATCTTACGACCGCGACATCCTTCCGGCCAAGCACAATGGGTGTGACCTTCCTTGCGGAGCTTCCAGCCGAGTCCGTGCTCACCGTGGCGGTTTCCGGCGGAAGATACCAGCGACTGATCGTGAGCGTGGCGGGGCAGGAGCGGGTCTGGTGGCGACGTGTACCTGTATTCGGGAAGTTGGAGTTCACAGCCGAAGAATTGCGAGCGAGCCGTCGCCTGATTCGAAAGCCGCTTGCCGGCGCCGAATTCGAGAATCTAGACATCCGCGTCGAAGTGCTATCGCGCCCGAGGGCCGACGGTAGTGCCCTCATAACTGTCTGCTTTGTGAACCGTACAAAGAACGAGGCAAGGCCCGTTTCAGAGATCAGCCTGTTTCAGACTCACTTCGTTGCGACGGTGTCCTCGTCTCAATCGGACGCGTTGATAGAGCCATATCCATCATCTCGACTGGTACGAGAAGGTGAGGACGAGGGCACACCGGCCGACGACGAAGAGGCTTCACTCGCACTGCTGTACCACGAGATGCAAACGTTCGGGATCGGTCACGGGTGCGCGGCCGACTGGAGGATCGCGGACGGCCAACCACGGGCGCATTCTATCAGTGCCGAGTGCCTGCCGAGTTTTGAGACCCCGAGTACAACTCCCGACATCTTCCGGGACGATGGAAGCCGCGTCGAAGTGTCGATGGCGAAGCTCGCTGGTCTGATCGCCGGGGACGACGGCCTTTCAGAGGTGGAAGAGGTCATTTCGCGCTACGAAGCGTGGACATCTGATCGACGGCGGGACGTAGAGCAGCTGAGTGAAGAGCACCGCGACGCGGCAGAGCGGCACCTTGATGCCTGCGACGAAAGCGCCCGACGTATGCGAGATGGCGTCAGCCTGCTGCGGTCGGATGCGGTCGCCAACCGTGCGTTTCAACTCGCCAATCATGCGGTACTGCTCCAGCAGTTGAGGTCTAAGCCTGCTGCGAGGGCGGCCGAATACGACTCCAGAGCCAGGCGAATCCGATTCTCTGAACCCTACGAGGATCCCGACCCGCTGGCGGGGAACGGATCGCGGGGTTCGTGGCGCCCGTTTCAGATCGGGTTCTTCCTGATGTGCCTGCGGTCCACGGCGGACCCGGAAACCGACGACCGGCAGGCCGTCGAGCTTCTCTGGTTCCCTACCGGTGGCGGCAAGACCGAAGCCTATCTCGGGCTGTCCGCCTTCGCGATCTTCCTCCGGCGCCTTACGAGTCGCACGGACCTCGGCGTGACTGTTCTGATGCGCTACACGCTCCGCTTGCTCACGGCACAGCAGTTCCAACGTGCCGCCGGTCTCATCTGCGCGATGGAGCGCCTCCGAAGGCAGAATGTGGCCGAGCTGGGTGATGGTCGGTTCACCATCGGGATCTGGGTAGGAGGAACGAGCACGCCAAACCGGCGCGAAGACGCGCGCGCGTCACTGGGTGCACTTATTCGACAGGAACGCAACGCTGAGAATCCGTTTCTCTTGATTCGTTGCCCGTGGTGCAGGGCGCAGCTCGGTCCCGTGAGCCATCCTCGAGGAACACCGAGAGCCGTGCCCCGTGTGCTCGGGTATGTGGTCCAGGGCGCGACAGTTGTCTTCGAGTGCTCCGATAGTGAGTGTGACTTCGCCGCCGGACTCCCGGTGCTCGTCATCGACGAGGATGTTTATGAGAATCCGCCTTCGCTCGTCATTGGAACCGTCGACAAATTCGCGATGCTGGCCTGGCGCCCGGCAGCAAGAGCGCTGTTTGGCCTCGCTCCCGACGGGAGCCGAATCGCATCCCCGCCGGCGCTCATCATTCAGGACGAGCTGCATCTCATCTCGGGACCGCTGGGTTCGATGGTCGGTCTCTACGAGACGCTGATCGAAGAACTGTGCATCGACCGGCGTAACCCTGCAAAGCCGATTCAGCCAAAGATCGTTGCCTCAACGGCGACCATCCGCCGCTATGAAGATCAGATCAACGCGCTCTACGCGCGCAACCGCGCGCAACTGTTTCCGCCACCCGGACTGTCTGCAAACGACTCGTTCTTTGCACGGTACGCCATAGACGCTGACGGAAAGCCGCAGCCTGGCCGCCTGTACGTGGGCGTGCACGCGCCCGGCCTGGGGTCGCAGCAGACGGCAGAAGTCCGCACGTTCTCGGCGCTTCTTCAAGCCCCGTTCCCCTTTGCCGCCGAGGAGCGAGACCCGTGGTGGACGTTGATGTTGTTCTTCAACTCCCTCCGCGAACTAGGCGTTGCGCTCTCCCTGTTGCAGTCCGACGTCGGTGATTATCTGAAGGTCGTCAGGAATCGGACCGACGCCAAGATCAGGCACTTGAACGACATCAAAGAACTTACTTCGCGGCTGAAGAGCGAAGACGTCCCCGCCGCGATTGCGGCGCTCGAAGTGGCGTGTACATCGCGTGGCTATCCAGTGGACGTGTGCCTTGCTTCAAACATTATTGAGGTGGGCATCGATGTTCCGCGTCTGTCCCTGATGACGGTGGTCGGTCAGCCAAAGACGACATCCCAGTACATCCAGGTAACAGGGCGCGTGGGGCGACTCTGGCAGGAGCGGCCGGGCCTCGTCGTCACCATCTACAGTCCGTCAAAGCCGCGTGATCGGTCGCACTTCGAACAATTCAGAAGTTATCACGAGCGGCTGTACGCACAGGTCGAGCCGACAAGCGTAACGCCGTTTTCGCCGCCGGCGCTCGATCGAGCGCTTCACGGCGTCATGGCCGCATATGCACGACAGGCCGGAGACGAGCGTGTGGCAGCATCGCCATTTCCTTACCCCGGAAACCTAATCGAAGACCTCCGGCAGGTCATGGTGCAACGACTCCGTGCTGTCGATCCGGAGGAAGAGCTCAACTTCGAGCGCGTCTTCGACGGGCGCGCGGACGAGTGGCGCAAATGGCAGCGCACGAACTGGCAGGGGAGGTGGACCGACAGCGATGTCCCGTTGCTCCGGCAGGCCGGTACCTACGCAACAGCGGAGCGGGCTCGCGTATCCTGGTCTACTCCCCAGTCCATGCGGAACGTCGACGCCGAGTGTCAGGTGGAGATCACTCGTCTCTACCTGGACGACTAGCCTGCCAGGAGTTAGCCATGCCTAAAGGTCCAATCCGTCGTGGCCAGCTTGTCGCTCCATTCGGAGTCGGCTCGATGATTGTGATCCGGGACGGGACATCGCTGATCGCCGCCGGGCTGGACCACTGGTACGAGCGGGAGGACGGCAACACAAGCGGGCCCGGTGATCCAAACGACTTCCGAATCGAAGAATGGCGTCTCGAGCGCCAGCTGCGCGTCGACCACTTTCGCCTACCGCCCGATTTCAGAGAACCGCACAGAGGGGAATCGGTTCCCAATGCCCTTCTTACCGTGCCGTTCCTCCGCTTTCCGCAATGGCATCTCTGCTCGTCCTGCAACCTGCTGGACAGACGCCCGCTCTCCGAACGCGGACGCATAATCTGCCCGGAATGCGAGCGTGTACGCAAGAAGCGCAGCGCGATGTCCCAGGTTCGGTTCGTCGCAATGTGCGAGCGAGGTCATCTTCAGGATTTTCCCTGGATGGAGTGGGTACATCATTCAGCTGCACCTTCCTGCAACGGGCCGATTCGGCTCGCGGCGACGGGTGGGGCTTCGCTCGCCGGCGAACGTGTGAGCTGCGACGGCTGTGGGAGGACGCGCACGCTCGGCATGATCATGGAGGCCACTCATGAGGGTGACCGCGGATCGAGCTTCTTGAGCGAGAACCTGGCCGACGGTGGGGCACGCTTTCTCTGTCAGGGGAAAACGCCGTGGTTGGGTTTGGAGGATGGCAATGCCTGCGAGAACCCTCTTCGTGGCTCGCTCCGCTCTGCAACGAACCTATACTTCGCCCATGTCAAGAGTGCGATCTACTTGCCGCGAGGTACGGATGCAGCGCCGTCCGAGCTGATCTTGCGGTTGGAATCCCCACCGCTCTCGAGCCTGATCAAGCTCATGGCCGGCGCCGGTGGCCAACTCGACCCGAAAGATCTCAGGGCGCAGCAAACGCTCCTCCTTCACGGGTTTACCGATGAACAGATCAGCGCCGGCCTCCGGATCGTCACCTCCGGGACAGGTGTTCCGGCCCCCGAACCCGAGACAGCGGACGACACTCAGGGTGAATTCGCCGTGCGTCGCGAGGAATACAACGCTCTCCAGACCGAGCGCGATGAGCCCGACCTGAAGATCCAGTTTCGAGCCGCGTCGGCGTACGACGACCCGATACCCGATGTCTTCGCCCGGGTGATGCTGGTGCATCGACTTCGCGAAACGCGCGTCTTCACAGGATTCACCCGTACATTCTCCGAGACAGATCAGACCCTTGATGATCGCAAGGCACTGCTCTGGCGGCAGGTGCCACAGGGACGAGATACGTGGCTGCCGGCCTACGTGGTTTACGGTGAAGGGATCTTCATTGAATTCGAAGGAGAGCGACTACGCGAGTGGGAGGGCAGGGATGGCGTGGCCCGTCGTGTCACCGGACTCGTGGATCGCTTCGCGCGTCTTCAACAGGATCGGAGGCTGGCCGAGCGGTCGATCACCCCGCGCTTCATGCTTCTCCATACGTTTGCACACCTCCTGATGAATCAACTGACGTTCGAATGTGGCTACAGCTCGGCTGCTCTGAGGGAGCGGCTGTACGTGTCAACGGATGTCGAGCATCCGATGGCCGGGGTCCTGATCTACACGGCGGCCGGGGACGCCGAGGGAACGATGGGCGGGCTCGTTCGGATGGGCAAACCCGGCTATCTGGATCCTGTTGTCTTGCGAGCGATCGAGGAAGCTCGATGGTGCTCCGCTGACCCAGTATGCATGGAGCTCGGCGCCAAGGGGCAGGGCCCGGACTCCTGCAACCTCGCGGCCTGCCACAATTGCGCGCTCGTACCGGAAACGGCGTGCGAGGAGTTCAACCGCTTTCTCGATCGTGCACTACTCGTAGGTGACGTGGACGATTCGTCGATCGCGTTCTTCAGTTGAACTGATAGTAAGCTATCTGGAGACAGGCCGACGATGACCAGTCAAGATCTCGGGATCGAAGTGTTCGCGGCGGAGCTCGCTGAGGAGACGAACCTTTGGGCCGAAGACAGCTCGAACGAAGCGATCGAGGCTGCGTTCGCGGCCGTGATGATCGACTACATGGTCGCCGCAGGGGAGATCGACGCGGGCGAGGTCTGCCGTCATCGCGCCACCGGGGTAGAAGCCTCCGGGTACAACGCCGATATCGACGAAGGTCGACTCGATCTCTTCGTGACACACCGCACCGGCGCCGTTCCACCCGCCACGGTAACAAAGGACCAAGTCGAAACAGCAGTACGCCGGCTACGGACATTCCTGATCAAGGCGCGTTCTGACTATCACACCGTACTGCCGCCCGCGTCGGCCGAAGCAGACATGGCTTCCACAATCCACGAGATGAGCCGTGGTCTGTCGCAGGTTCGACTATTCTTCTTGACCGATGGGTTGACAACGATGTCATCCGTTCCATCCGAGACCCTCGACGGAGCCGACGTTTCTGTCCACATTTGGGACGTCAGGCGGTTGTATCGCTGCGTGACATCGGGGCAGGGTCACGAGCCTATCGAGATTGACTTCGTGTCTCGGTATGGCCAGGTGCTTCCCTGCCTCGCGGCATCAGGAACCGATGGGGAATATAGCGCCTTCCTGGCGATCATCCCGGCCAGCGTGTTGGCGGATCTCTACGAGGAATTCGGTCCCCGGTTGTTGGAGTTGAATGTGCGTTCATTCCTCCAGGCGCGGGGCAAGGTCAATCGAGGTATCCGCGACACGATCCTCAACGAGCCTGAGCGATTTCTAGCTTACAACAATGGCATTTCGGTGACGGCTGATGAAATCCGGCTGGCCGCGGACGCTGGTGGAGGAAACGGGATCGCTTGGACGAAGGGCCTACAGATCGTAAACGGCGGACAGACGACCGCGTCTCTGTATCAGGCCGGAAAGAAGGACCGCGCTGACCTCAGTCGCATTTCGGTGCAGGCGAAGATCTCGGTCGTCTCGGCCTCGCTGGCGAGAGAGATGGTGCCCCTGATCTCGCGCTACGCGAACAGTCAAAACTCGATAAACGAAGCCGACTTCTCAGCCAATGACCCCTTCCATGTCAAGCTGGAAGAACTCTCGCGGTCAGTCTGGGCCCCGCCGATTGGAGGGAGCCAGCGGCAGACGAGGTGGTTCTATGAGCGAGCACGGGGGCAATATCTCGACGCGCGCGGCCGCGCTCGCACGCCCGCCCAACGCCGAGCATTCGATACAGAGCATCCGCGGGCCCAAATGTTCACAAAGACGGATCTCGCCAAATTTGAGAATACGTGGGACCAGCTGCCACATGTCGTTAGTCGCGGCGCTCAGAAGAACTTTGCGGAGTTCACGCTAGCCCGTCGTCGGCGCGGCGCAACGGTAGCTGACGCAGCCTATTTTCACCGGCTTGTTGCCAAGGCGATCCTCTTCCGTCGATGCGAGAAGATCGTTGGCTCACTACACCTCGGAGGGTACCGTGCCAACGTCGTGACCTACTCGCTGGCGTACATATTCCACAAGACGTCTCAGCGTCTTGACCTAGACACAATCTGGCGGGAGCAGAGCGCTCCGGCGCCGGTCGTACAGGCAATAGAGGCCGTCGCCCCGGAGATCTACCGCCAGCTGACCGAAGGAGCAGCCGGGCGAAATGTGACGGAGTGGTGCAAGACGGAGCGTTGTTGGGATTCGATTCGAGCACTGGAGCTCGCGTTGCCGGAGAGCCTCCACAGCGAGCTTTTGACCGTCGAAAAAGCGGCGAAGATTCGTCGCGAGCCGGAAGCGCTGGCTCCGGAAGCCAAAGAAGCCATCGAACGCGTTTCGTCGGTTCCCGCGGAAACCTGGTTTGCGATCTCCAAGTGGGCGAAGGAAACCGGAAATCTCGCACCGTGGCAGCGCGGCATCAGTTTCAGCCTCGGGCGGTTGGTCGGGGCCAATCGCGATCCTTCGCCGAAGCAGGCTGCCCAAGGGGTCAAGATCCTAGAGGAGGCGGGGAGGTTAGGATTCAAGATCCGCGGAGGATAGCCAATTCGAGCACGTTCGTTCCCACTTTCCGACGCCTGCTACTCCGCTGGTCCGATGCCAACGTCCACGATTTCCCTTGGCGTCGGCCTCTGCCGTTCTGGCAGGGGCTGGTCACGGAAGTGCTCTTGCAGCGAACCCGCGGGCGGCAGGTCGTGCCGGTGTTCTTGGAGTTTCGGCGACGATATCCGTCGGCTGGCCATTTCGCCGCGGCGTCCGAACAAGAGATTGCCGAACTCATCGCCCCGCTCGGGCTGCGCTGGCGCGCACCGTATCTTCATCAGCTTGCCCGGCTCATCGGAGAGCTGCGTGGTCGGCTTCCTCGAGATCAGGGGCAACTTGAACGCCTTCCAGCGGTCGGGCCGTACGCCGCAGCGGCAGCGCTGAGTCTGCACGGCGACCGACGCGCTGTCATCATTGACTCAAACGTTGTTCGCGTGCTCTGCCGGTTAGTCGGCCGGTCGTACGACGGCGAGACGCGCCGCAAGAAGTGGCTGCGTGAGTTCGCGGATGAGCTCACGCCTGACGGCAAGTTCCGACAGTACAACTATGCGCTGCTTGACCTCTCGATGCTGGTGTGCAAGCCAATCGCACCGAAATGCGATGTGTGTCCCCTGCGCGCGCTCTGTGCGACCGGTCTGGCATTCAGTAGACGCTCGTCCCCGGGCCCTAGGCCAGCGGGTCGCCGCCGGCGGCAACGAGCACATTGAGAACGACGCCAGCAATCTGGTGTGCCAACAGGGGCGGCACCGCGTTGCCCACTTGGATGTACTGCTCGGTTCGAGGGCCTTCGAAAAAGTAGTTGTCGGGAAACGTCTGCAGGCGCGCCGCTTCGCGAACTGTGAGGCTTCTGCATTGTGAGGCGTCGTAGTGAATGAAGTAGTGACCGTCCTTGGAGATGTGGGACGTGATAGTCGTCGACGGACGACCGCGCACTTGAACGCGAAACCGATCAGAGAAGAGATTAGCGTTGAGTGCGTCCCGCGCGTTTCGATGTAGAGGGAGCAGGCTGGTAGGAAAGTCCTTCAGTGTGGGCGACCGTCCATATACCTCCGCGAAACTGGCAGCAAAGTAGTAGCGTTCTAAGTCGGGAGCGATGTGGCCTCTGGTTTCATGATTACACGCGCCGCCGAGGCGTCTATCGGCATACCAGTCCGGCCGATATCGAGGCGTTTTGGTCGTCTCCACGAAGCGAGACCCGCGCTGCGCCCGCGGAACTGCGAGATGCTTCACCGACTTCTCGGCACGAGCGAGCACAGTGGCTAGATCAGATGCACGAAATGCTGGTTCGCTCTTCCATCGCTTCACTGCTGCTCGGATCACTGAACGCCAAGATTCGGCTGAGTCAGGACTCTTTGAGAGCCCGCTCCTTAGTCGTGGAAGGTCGTCAATCACCGAAGCAGCGGAAACACCATGATGTTGCTCAAGATCGAGATCCGGCGCGCCGACTGCCAGGTCGCCGCGAATGCCGAATACGATGAGACGATGTCTGGCTTGTGGTATCCCGTGGTCCTCGCAGCGAATGACATAGTCGCTCGGCGCAGGCCAGAGCGCCGGCTGTGGAGGCGCTCTCTTCACGAGAGAGTAGAGGCGATACACGGGGCCGTCTTTAGCCCCCAGACTCACCGCCGGTTGCCGTAGATCACCAAGAATGAGTTCGACAATCCGCTCGCCCTTGAACTGGGATGACAGCAATCCCTTGACGTTTTCCATGATGAATACTGGCGGGCTGTGGTCAGCAAGGATCCTTAGGTATTCCTTGTAGAGCACATGGCGATTGTCCGCTTCAAACTCATCTCTGGAGATCCGCGCTTTACGCGACCGTCCGACCAATGAATAAGCTTGGCAAGGTGGTCCACCGATCAAGGCCCAAACGGGCGCACCACCCAGTGCTTCGCTGATGCGACGCTTCACATTGTCGTGAGACTCAACGCCGAGTTCGGCGAGCCAAGCCTGTCGCCGCGCAACCTCCGCCTCTGCAGGGTATGCGGCATATAGGGCGTCGCGTGTAATCTGGCCGCGGAGGTACTCGTAGTAAGCGTTGGGCACTTTGCGAGGAGGGAACTGTCGAAAGAACGCGCGCAACTGGAGCGTGGCGTGTGCGGCCTCGTCACGCTCAACAGAAAGCGCGATGCGGAACGCGCACTCCCCCGATTCGAGGCGCGCGCTGGAAAAGCCCTCGCCGAGACCGCCGGGGCCGGCGAATAGGTCGACAATGGGAATCGGCACCACCACCATTTGATCCGTGTTCGCTGGTCTCATGGCGCGCGCGTCGCTAGCCGGCGAACAGACAGGATCTTACCGACGGGTCCGCTCAGGCGACAGCGCACGCCTAATCCGTTTACCGCCCACCCGCGCGATCGATTGGCAAATGGCTCCGGGGCGCGGTCGAAGACGAGTATTGGCAGCCTCTCTCGTGAGGAGCTGCACCCATCTGGAGGGATTCTCGCGCGCGGATTGGAGTTGCGCTCGACGCATCATTTCGGCGACACCGGTAACCACCTGAACGGCGTCCTGAGCACCACGTTCACGATCGTCCCGTTGCCCACGACGACCTTCTCGACCACCGTTTGCAGCAGCTCCCGCCGCTCGGCCTCATCGGCCTTGCTCCAGAGCAGCGCCAGAGAGTTGGCGATCTTGAGCACGAGGTCGACGTCGGCGTCCCGGCGCCGCACCAGGTCTTCCAGTTCCGCTTTCCGCGCGGCCATCAGCGCGATCGTGCCTTCGAGGTTGCGGCGCTTCGCCTCGTACTCGTCGCGGTGAACCTCGCCGTCGAGCCGGAGCTCCAGCAGCCGCTCGCGCCGGCCCTCCTCGGCGGCGAGGCGCTGGACGAGCCCGCGCAGCTCCTCCTCCGCGTTGCCGGACTCGGTGCTGGCCTGGCGGGCGAGCTCGGCGCGCACCAGTTCGAAGTCGTCGGCGGACACGCAGAGCGACGGCAGCACGCGCTCTTCCAGGTCCTTCATCACGGCGTCCAGTCGCGGACCGGCCTGCCGGCAGCCGTCGCGCCGCTTGTCTGCGTGGGACAGGCAGCGCAGGTAGACGAAGCGACCGCGGTTGGGAGCATCGAACGTCATGCGCTGGCCGCAGGCGCACCAGACGATCCCCCGGAGCACCTGCCCGTGCTTGACGCGGCGCTTCTGGCGTCCGCGCGTGGCCAGCATCGCTTGGGCGCGGTCGAACAGCTCCTTGCTGATCAGGGGTTCGTGCTTGCCGGTCACGCGCACGTCGAAGGATGGAGAGCACACGACGCCGTGGTAGAACGGGTTCTTCAGCGCGCTCTGAAGCCGCTGCTCGCGCAGCCGTCCTCCCTGTGACGCACGCATGCCCCGGCGGGTCATCTCTTCGGCGAGCGAACGCAGGTTATAGTCGCCGCTGGCGAACAGCTCGAAGGCCTGGACCACGAGCGGAGCGATGGCCGGGTCCGGCTCGATCCAGCGCCTGACGTTGCGGCCATCGAGCTGCTCCTGCCGGTTGCAGTAACCCCACGGGGCCTTCCACGACCAGCCGCCTTCGAGCGCTCGCTGCCGCATGCCGCTGCGGACGAGTTCGGCCTTCTGCTTGTTCTCGAACTCGGCGAAGATCTGCACCATCCGCTTGCCGAGCCAGCCGGCGGACGTGTCCGGGTCAAACGGCTCGGTGGCGGAGCGCAGCACCACGCCGTGCTTGAGCAGCGTGGCCTCGTGCATGCCGGTCTGCGCGTCGTTGCGGCCGAAGCGGCTGTACTTGTAGACGATGATCTGGTCGAACTTCTTCGCCCTGGCGTCGGCGAGGAGCCGCTGGAAGTTCGGGCGCTTGTCGGACTTGCCGGACGCGATATCCGCGTAGACCTCGGTGACCTCCCAGCCGGAAGTCTCGGCCATGCGCTGGCAGGCCTCGATCTGGAAAGGGATCGAGAGGTTCTTGTCGCCCTGCTCCTCCGTGCTCACTCGCACGTAGATCGCGGCGCGGATAGTGGCGATCGAGGGCTCTGTTCTTCTCATCGTATGCTTATTCTATCAAGAGTAGTAACGCTTAAGCCCGCGATCAGTTGCTCAACATCTGCGCCGCGGCGTTCCGCAATGTGCTGAGCCACCCGAAGCAGGCGGAGGAGGCGTCCCGCCTCCTCGCTTTTGCAGATGCGCCCATCATCCGTGGGCGCCGCTGGAACCTTGCGCCGATTGCACGGCACAAGGCGGCTATCACGGGGCAAGTAACTCCGCGGCCACCGGCCCGTTATCGACGGATCGGGGTTCTCCGAAATGACCCTCGAGCATGGCGCGTGCGTCGTGCGCAGCCATCCGGATCAAGCGCGACTGCACGGGCGGAGTCTGTCCGAGCCTTTCGGCGAACTCCGGGGTACCGGCGAACGCAGCGAACAGGGGAGCGCGGGCGCTCAGAGCTTGCGATGCCTCTTCGCCTAAGAGGACGTCCGTCTTCCGTTCACGGACGGCGGTGCGCAGCACCTGCGCCCGGCGCCTTTCCGCACCGCGCGTCGCGGCCACCCGCTCGTCGAGCGCGGCCCCGACGCGGTCCATCTGGCGCATCGCCTCAAGTACGGCTTGGAACGGCATCTGCCCGCGAAAGAGGCCGGAGTCGGCGAGGACCTCGTTCAAGGTCAGCGCGGCGAACGTCAAGTCGCCGGCCCTGGCTTCGCCGCCGTGCGCATAGGCGGATATGAAACCCATCGCGTTCTGCTTGAGTTGAACGCGGTTGTGGTCGATCTCGTCATGCCACGTGGCGATGGCGCTCCGCACAGCGTCTTCCGCGGACGGCTCTAGGAACAGCGCCTGATTGGAGACCGCCACGGTTGCGTCGACATCGATGTCCGAGCCTTGCGGCCAGCAGGACATCGGGTCGCCGGTCAGGTCGATGACGAGGTACCAATCGATCAGCAGGCCGCTTGTTCCGCCGCTTGCGTTTCGATCGCGACGTTTCTTGATGTTGTCGATGAGGTTCAATGAGGGTTCCTTTCTGTGCGCCATCGGCGGCGCAATCGGGTTGTTCAATCGATCGGGTTGTTCAATATTGTTGGTTTGCGGTTCGGTCGTTGATTACATCGTCTCCCTCCAGTCACTCGCCCAGCGCTTCAGGGCCAACCGGCGTCGTCGGATGCATGAGCCTTCACTGAAAGCGTGATCGATGCGTCGAGCCGCGGATATTAACCGTAAGCGGCGCTGACGGGCCGGGTTGTCTTCGCCCGGACCGGCTTGATGGCCATCCATGGTGATACGGCGTTCAGATGGTCGATTCGCGTCAGTGGCTGGACGCTGGCATCGATGGCGCCCGCTCGAGGCCCGTCAGGTGTGACGAGTTGCGTCGTCGGTGGCCGCGTTCGGTTGAGGCCGCGGCTGGCGCGGGTCCCGGAACTGAGCGGACGCCTGAAGAAGCTTCCCGTCGGCGGTGTTGACGTCGATCCGCTCCCACCGCCGCTCTTCCTCCCGGCTGTAGCCGCCCAGGCGGCGGCGATAGGCGTGATACGAGACGTATACCGGGACTTGATCGAGGCTGGCCGCCGCTTGCGCGATCCTGATCCAGCGCCGGTTTCGGAACGTCTCCTTGCGCGCGTGCTCAACCGGTACCGCCGCTTCAGAAGCGCGCATGAGGCGAAGCACGCCGTTGATCGTGTGCTCGTGTGCGCCGAACAGCCGGCTGAGGTCGATGAGGCCTTCAAGGGAGATGGCGCCGAAAGCCACGTCACCCTGAGCGGGCGCTCGGTCCCGGGGGCACAGCGCCCAGAATCCGTTGTCCGTCCTGACCAGGCCGTAGCCTGGCGTGAGCGCCGTGAGGTTGTGCCAGGTCGCGAGCGCCAGCTCGACCGCGAGGCGCTCGCTGTGGGCCGTGAAGATCCCCATGCGTACGACCGGCGCCGGGCGATCAGCCGCCTCGGGCTCGTCGTCGAACTCGTGCCAACGCCCGTCGCACGACAGGTCGGCGATCAGGTACGAGTGTTCGCGTGTCATTTCCCACCTCCGTTGCAGACCGGGACTGTCGATCGGCATGCCATTGCCTGTCCTTTCCTGCGCCTTTGTTGGCGCCACGTGGTTCGGTTCCGTTGAGTCATGCGGTCGCGGCTCACGTCACATCGGAGCCTCCAGTTCTGCCGGCGGGCGGCCATCCCGCGTTCGCGCCCGGTGCCGGTGGCGGGTTCGACGAGTCCGGGCCGAAGTTCGCCCAGAGCTTCTCGAGGAAGCGCTTGGCCTCGTCGATGAGTGCGAGGTTCCCCGAGTCTTGTGCGTCATCCCACTGGTCGATCCAGTGCGCGATGCCCTGTCGCACGGTGTCGCGGCTGCGGTCGTCGAGCGCGATCTCTTCCTGCAGCCAGAGGTGCCAGAACCAGGCGCCGCGCGGGACGTCGAACTGGTCCGAGATGTAGGCGAAGGAGCCGGGACTGAGCGAGGCGTACGGCGTGAACCGGGCGCCGTCGCGACGGGCCAGCTCCAGCGATACGAGGAGGACCTGGACCTCGTCCTTGTATTCCGCAAGCAGTTCGCGGACGCGTTTTCGCACGGCGCCGTAGTGCTGCATGTCGTGGCCCCGTTCCTTGAGCGACCGAAGGATCTCGTTGGTGATCCGCTCATCGGCCGGCTTGCTGGCCCGGCGGGCACGAGGCGTGTTGCTCATAGCTCCTCCTACGTCGTTGTCCATGGGCGGCGCATGTTCGCCGCCATCCGGCTGTTCCACGGCTTGGTCCCGTTCTCCGGTGTCGCGGAGCGCGCGCTCAGTCCACACGATGCAAGACACATCGCGCGCCACCGATGGCGACTGCGGGAAGTCACGTGAGAAACCCGTATGAGAAGAGACAGGTGCGCGCCGCGCTCAGCGGCGCCTCTTCTCGGTTATTCCTGGTTCTTTATATGGTTCTTCTCTTAGCAGGTTCGGCCGGGAACGGCGCGAAGTGCCGGTATGTCCGGCGCGTCGTTCCCGTATGCACTGCGCGCGGTGCTAACCGGCTCCGCCGCCCTGGCTCTGCTTCCACGCGTCGCCGATCTCGGCCACGTGGTCCCAGATGTCGAGGACGGTCACTTCCCAGCACTAGGTGCCGTTCCGCACCCGGCGTTGCGTGGCGATGAGCCCGCGCGCGCTCAGCACGTGGCGCATCTTTCCGACCGTGCGATTGCTCATCCGGAGGTGACGTCCCGTGCGCGCCGCGCCCTCGTAGATCCGCCGTGAGTGGCTGTCGCCGGCGATCTTCTTGTAGTAGACGTAGAGCGCGATCGCGTGCGGCGGCAGGCCCATCTGCACGACGGCGTTCGGTATCATCGCGAAGAACCGGTGCCCGCGCTCGCCGGGTTCGACTTCCTCCGGCACGCGGCCGTTGAGCTTCCCCTCGAAGGTCAGCTCTCCCGGCGCCGCAACGCCGGCCCGCTCGCGCGTCTCCGGCGAGGGGCGCGGTTGCATCAGCCGCTCGGCCTCCACGAGCGCTTTCATCGCATCGAGCCCGTATCGATTTCCGTCGGCTGTCATGATGGCGTGTTCTCCTTCCGTCGCCTGTTTGGGCGACCAGTTCGGTCGGATCGGCGTTCACTGAAAGCGTGATCGATACGGGAGGGGCCGGATATTAACCCTAAGCGGCTGAGGCCGCCCGGGCGGCCATCGCCCGGATCCGCTTGATGCGGGTGTCGATCCTTTTGAGTTGCCCGGAGAACACGATCTCCTGGGAGGCCGTGACTCCGCCAGCCGAACCGGACCGGCTGAAGGAGAGTCGCGCGTCAGCGTGCCGCTCGGTCCAGAGCTCGAGCGCGTCGCGGTTGCTCATATCGCAGGCCAGGCACAGCGTCGCCTTGGCCCACGCCTCCACCTCCGCCCGGTAGTCCTTCACCTTCGTCGGACTGTCGTAGAACCGCTTGCCGGTGCGCGCCCGCCGAAATGCTTGTTGCACGGAGCCAGCCGTCGGGAGCGCCGCGCCTTCGACACCAACCAGGGACTCCAGGTACGAAGGACACCCCTCTCGCCAGCGAAACGCAGGACGCGGGGCGCTTGGAGAGGGCGGCTGTGCGAGTCCGGCGGTGACGAGCGAGTAGAACGGCCGGATGTCATCGGCCTTGGCGGAGTAGACGCACAGGCGTAGCCGCTCCAGCGGGACCGCCGCGCCGGCGTGGAAGCAATAATCCGTGAGGACATTCGGCGGAATGGGCGGCGTACCGCACACCAGGGCGAGAGGCAGGGCGTCGGCATGCGCGGGAAGGCGCTCCTTCATCTCCCTCAACCTCTTCACGATGGTCCAGAACGCGTCGGACGGGACGCGCCGGGCGCCGATCGGCACGAGCAGGATCAGCAGGCTCGGCTCCAAGTCGACCTCGTCCCCGACGCGGAGGAGTCCCGCCTTCTGCAAGCGATCCGCGAGGACGGTCACAGTCTCATCGACGTGACGGCGGTGCACGAACATCGCCGCGCGCATCGCTGCGGACGATCGCTTGGAGTCAGGAACGTCCGCTGTCGGGAGAAGTTCAGCATACGGGCCCAGGAGTTCTCCGAGCGTCGGGTTGATGAAGCCGAAGCTTCGTTCAGCCTCTCCCATCGACATGGGTAAGGGCGGATCGGTCCGCCCGTAGAGCTGATGGCGCATGTCGCGCAGCTCGCCCTGGAGATCGTCGTTGAAGAACTGGTGGAAGAACGCGAACTCGATCCCCATCAGTCCCCAGCGGGACGGGTCCGCCAGCAGCATGCCGGCGAGCGACATCACACCGTCAGCGGAGACAGCGGAGTCGCCAGCGCGGTCACGCTGGCGGCCTCGGTGCGCTCGCGGCGTCGCCTCCACCCGCCCGTGGGCGACGAACAGGTTCTCTTTGCACGGCGAGCAATATGCCTCGCGGTTGTCTCTCCCGAGGGGGGTTCCGCACTTGCGGCACGTCCGCCTGTCGTTGGCTGCACGGGTCGTACGCCGCCGCCTTCCGGTCCAGTTGAGCTCGGCACCTTCTCTGTACATGGTCGACACGGGCCGTGGCGCCTTGAGCGGAGAGGCGGCGGCTGCCCGCTTTAGGCCGGGCGCGAGCCTCACTTCCGTTCGGGTGGCGTCGATACCTATACAGAGGTAGCGCTGGCAATGCCATCAGCACGGGCAATCTCCTCGATACGGATCTCCCTGGCTTCGCCCGAGGAGATCCGTTCGTGGTCCTACGGCGAGGTGACGAAGCCGTTCACGATCAGCTATCGGACGCTGAAACCCCTGCCCGACGGACCCTTCTGCGAACAGATCTTCGGCCCGGAAAAGGACTTCTCCTGCTCGTGCGGCAAATACAGCCGCGCCCGCCACCGGGGCATCGTCTGCGACCGGTGCGGCGTGGAGGTGATACGAGCGGCGGCACGCCGCGAGCGCATGGGCTGCGTCGAGCTGGCCTCGCCGGTCGCGCACGTCTGGTTCGTGCGTGGCCGTCCGTCTCCCCTGGGAGCGTTGCTGGATCTGACAGCGCGCGAGCTCGACCAGGTCCTCCGCCACGACGGGTACGTCATCACGTCAGTCGACGAGCAGGCGAAGGCGCGGCTCCTCGCCGGGGGAGCGGGGACGGAACTCGAGAGGATCGTCGACCCCGTGGAGACGGATGCGACGCTGCTTCTCGGGCACAAGGAGTATCAGGGGCTGGAGGAGCGTTTCCCGGACGTCTTCGAGGCAGGCACCGGAGCCGAGGCGCTGTTGAAGATCCTCGAGCGCATCGACCTCGACAAGCTTCGCGAGCGGCTGGAGGCCGAGGTCAGGTCATCGTCGTGGCGGCGGCGCGCGAAGGCCGCAAGGCGGCTGGGGATCGTCGAGTCGTTCCGCAGGTCGGGCAGCCGCCCCGAATGGATGATCCTCACCGTGCTCCCGGTCCTGCCGCCCGGTCTTCGCCCCATTGTCCCAATTGACGACCGGCTCGCTGTTGACCCGGTGACCGAGCTCTACAGGCGGATCGTCGTGAGGAATGTCCGTCTTCGCAAGCTGCTGGCGCTGGGCGCCCCCGAGATCATCACCCGCAACGAGAAGCGGATGCTCCAGGAGGCCGTCGACCAGCTGTACGACAACCCGCAGCGATCCGGTCCTCACGGCGTTGCCGCGGAAGACCCGATCACCAAGAAGCGGCTGCAGTGCCTGGGCGACCGGCTCAGCGGGAAGAAGGGCCGCTTCCGCCAGAACCTGCTCGGCAAGCGGGTCGACTACTCGGGCCGCTCAGTCATCGTCGTCGGCCCGGAACTCAAGCTGCACCAGTGCGGCCTGCCGAAGCGCATGGCGCTGGAGCTGTTCAAGCCGTTCGTGATCCGCGAACTGGTCGCGAGGGGTGTCGCGTCGGGAGTGAAGGGCGCGAAGCGGATCGTCGAGCGTCGGTCGTCGCCCGACGTGTGGCACATCCTCGCTGAGGTGATCCACACGCGCCCCGTGCTGCTGAACCGCGCCCCCACGCTGCACCGCCTGGGCATCCAGGCCTTCGAGCCGGTGCTGATCGAGGGCAGCGCGATCCAGGTCCACCCGCTGGTCTGCACGGCGTTCAACGCCGACTTTGACGGCGACCAGATGGCAGTCCACGTTCCGCTCTCGCGCGAGGCGGTCGCCGAGGCGCGCCAGATCATGCTCTCGACGCACAACCTGCTCTCGCCCGGTTCCGGCGAGCCGATCATCACGCCGACGCTGGACATCGTGCTCGGCTGCTACTACCTGACGGACGACATTCCGCCGGCCGATTGCGAGCGGGCCGAGCACGTGTTCGGCAGCGCGCAGGAAGCGCGCTACGCCTACGACCTGCGCATCGTCAAGCTGCGGCAGCGCATCAGGGTGCGCGTGCCATACGCCAAACCCGTCGCGACGCCGGCGGCGCAGGCAGCTGGCATCCTGGGTTCCGGGAACACCGGTGGCATCCCGGCGCTCGCTGAACGCAGCGACGGCGCGGTCACTTATACGGACGAGATGCCGGTGAGCACGACGCGGACCGGGATCGTCCCCCGCTTCGAAGAGGGCAGCAGCGCTGGGGGTCGCGGCCGTACGGAGATCATCGAGACGACCGTCGGCCGCCTGCTGTTCAACGAGATCCTGCCCTCGGGCGTCGCCGCGGCCATCACCGGCAACGTCGACTACCTGAACGCGAAGATGGACCGCAAGATGCTGAAGACCGTCGTGGCGAAGTGCCACGAGCTGCTCGGCAACGAGGACACGGCGGAGGTCGTCGACAACATCAAGCGGATGGGCTTCGAGTTCGCCACGCAGTCGGGCATCACCATCGCCGTCAACGACCTGCGCGTGCCGGCCGAGAAGGCCGGCCTGATCAAGAAGGCCGAAGACAACATCAAGGAGATCGACGGCGAGTACGAGATGGGGCTGATCACCGACCAGGAGCGCTACGACGCCACCGTCGAGGTGTGGAGCCGCACGACGGAAGACGTCAAGAAGACGATCCAGGACCAGCTCTCGGCATACGGCTCGGTCTACGCCATGGCGATCTCCGGGGCCAAGGGTAACATCAGCCAGATCACCCAGATGGCCGGCATGCGCGGCCTGATGACCGACCCGTCGGGCCGGATCATCGACCTGCCGATTCGCTCGAGCTTCCGCGAAGGCCTGACGGTGCTCGAGTACTTCATCTCGACCCACGGCGCGCGCAAGGGACTGGCCGACACCGCGCTCCGCACCGCCGACTCGGGCTACCTGACGCGGCGCCTCATCGACGTCTCGCAGGACGTGATCATCCTCGAGGAGGACTGCGGCACGCGCATGGGCGTATGGCTTACCCAGCCGGAAGCCGGCGTGCTGGAGTCGTTCAGCGAGCGGATCATCGGCCGCCACTCCGCCATGGACTTGGAGGACGGCGAGAGCGGTGACATCCTGGCTGCCTTTAACGAAGAGATCGATGACGCTAGGGCCGCCCGCATCGAGCAGCTCGGCCTCGAGCGCGTGTACGTCCGGTCCGCCCTGACGTGCTCCGCGAAGCGCGGCATCTGCCGCTACTGCTACGGTCGCAGCCCCGCGAGCGGCTCGCTCGTCAACATGGGCGAGGCCGTCGGCATCGTGGCCGCTCAGTCGATCGGCGAACCGGGTACGCAGCTGACCATGCGCACGTTCCACACCGGTGGTGTGGCGAGGGGTGCCGACATCACCAGCGGTCTCCCGCGTGTCGAGGAGCTGTTTGAGGCGCGCGTGCCGAAGGGGCAGGCGCTGATCTCCGAGCTCGACGGCGTCGCCGAGATCGTCCGCGACGGCGACTCGCGCCGCATCCGCGTCAAGAACACCGAGCTGTACAGCGACGAGTATGACGTGCCCAAGGGCGCGAAGCTGCTCGTGAGGAATGACGACATCATCGAGCAGGGGGCGATTCTGGCACGCCTGCCGCAACTGGCCGCGCCGGACGAAGTGGCGGAGGAGAAGCCCACGAAGGCGGTTGCCAAGTCGAAGAAGAAGAATGAGGAGATGCCCGAGGTCCGCGAGGGCGACCTGGTCGCCCGCGTCGGCGGCCGCGTGGAGCTCCACGGCAAGGACCGCCTCTCGATCGTGTACGAAGAGAAGGAAGAGCGCGAGTACGCCGTACCGGCCGCGTCGCGGCTGCGCATCGAGAACGGCGACCCGATCCAGGCCGGCCAGCAGCTCACCGAGGGCTCGCTCAACCCGCAGGACATCCTGCGCATCATGGGCCCGGAATCGGTCCAGCTCTACCTGGTCGAAGAGGTGCAGAAGGTCTACCGTTCGCAGGGTGTGACCATCAACGACAAGCACATCGAGGTCATTGTGCGGCAGATGCTGCGCAAGGTGCGCGTCGATGCGCCCGGCGACACCGGCCTGCAGCCGAACGACATCGTCGACCGCGTCGAGTACGAGGAGCGCAACGCGCGCGTGCTGGCGGAGGGCGGCCAGCCGGCGGTCGCGACGCGTGAGCTGCTGGGCGTGACGAAGGCAGCGCTGGCGGCCCGCGGCTTCCTCGCGGCGGCGTCGTTCCAAGAGACGAGCCGCGTGCTCACAGCGGCGGCGATCCGAGGCGGGAGGGATAGGCTCTCCGGTCTGAAAGAGAACGTGATCGTTGGGCAACTTATCCCGGCGCGCGCGCGCATCACGGTTCAGTGCGCGCCGCGGCCCGCACGCAGCCGGCTTGGGCCGGGAGACAACACCGTCCCCTTCCTCGATGATGACGAGGGCGAGGATGAGTTGCCTTCCGCTGAGGTCGCGGCTGGTCAGGCCGATGGCGACGACGACGGAGACCAAGACCTCCTGTCAGACGGAACACTAATGACCCTGCTGGAAGAAGAACTCTAGCGCGCACCCTTACAAGCGCGGCCGCCGTCCTCTTCCGGCCGTTTGTCCAAACCAACACATCGTCGCCCTCGCAGGCCCGGCCTGCCTGAAGTGAAACATCATCGCATACGCTGCGTTCTGATCCTCGAAGGGATCGACGAAAGGGACGCGCCGCATGCACTTCGCCTCCGCCATCAACGCGCTCGCTCATCGGATGCCGGGACTCCGCTTCCACCCCGACGGCGCCGCGCGCCTGGAGCGTAAGCTCGACTTCTCGCTCGAAACGCGGGAGCGTCTGCTGTCGGGCGAGATCCTCCCCGAGGCGCAGCGCCACTGTGCGGCCGGCTTCAATCCGCTCGGTGAAGCGCGCGAGCTCTATCTCGTCGGCGAACGCGACGACGCCCTCTGGCTGCACTTCATCGCCACGATGTTCGGCTGGGACCGGCCGGACTCCGCCGACCGCTTTCTCCGGTCGCTCGGCGCCGGCGAGCGGGCCAGCTGGGCATACGTGAGGGATCACGCCGCAGAGGCGCTGGCGCGAGTCACAGGCGAGTCCTCGGCCCTGATGAAGGAAGCGCCGTTCGGCAACCACCGGAAGTACGAGACGCATCGCGGCGACCGCAGCAGCGCTCGCGTGGTCGGCAGCTTCATGACCTGGGCGAGGCCGGCGCCGGCGGCGCGCGTCGACCGAACCATCGCCGGTGCGTCCACGCCGGAGCGGGCGTTCGACTGTCTCTACCACGCCTTCGACGTGTACCGCTTCGGCCGCACGGCGCGATACGACTTCGTCCGGCTCCTCGCGAGCGTCGATCGTCGCCTGCGCCCCGGCAGCTGCTTCCTGCGCGGCGCGTCCGGGCCGCGACGTGCAGCCGCGCTGCTGTTCCTCGGTCGCAGCTGGGCGCGCGACAGCGAGGTTGCCAGCCTGGAGGAGGGCCTGCGCGAGCTAGCAGGCGCCTGCGGCATCGACTTAACGGTGGTCGAGGATGCGATCTGCCAGTGGCAAAAGGCGATCCCGTCGAGCGACCGGAGGCCGCGCGAAGCCCAGCTGACGCTGGAGCTGAAAGCTGGATTGGCGCAATGACGACGAGGGTATGCACGGCCGCTGAACGGCCGGCCAGCCAGATTCAACTTACGAGCAGTCGAGGCGCTCAAGACGCGCAGGTGCGCCGTCGGCGGCAAGGGCGTCGTTTCGTACGTCCTCCGGATCTGGAGCGTCTCTCGCGCATCTAAGCGCGGGAGGTGACGGCGAAAGACGCCACGCGAAACGACGAGGGCGGCCTGCAAAGGGCCGCTCTTCGGTTAGAAGGGAGCACTCAATGACGACCGACAAGACGCTGACGCTTCTGGCGAAGTTGGAGCTCGCCGTGCTGGACGTGCAGGATTCCGACACGTTCAAGGCGTACCTCCGGATGGCGGCGAAGTTCCACAAGTACTCATTCGGCAACATCCTCCTCATCGCATCCCAGCGGCCAGAGGCGACGCGAGTCGCCGGGTTTCGCACCTGGCAGGCGCTCGGTCGCTTCGTGCGCCGGGGCGAGAAGGGGATCGCCATCGTCGTGCCGTTCCGCTCGCTGCGCGACAACGACGAAGGCGAGGTCGAAGAACGCGTGCGCTTCGGCGCCGGCTACGTCTTCGACGTCTCCCAGACCGAGGGCCCTGACCTGCCGGAGGTCGAGGTGCCGCTCCTGACGGGGGACGGCGGCGCCGCGGGCTTTTGGCAGCTGGCGACGCGCACGATCTGGATCGCCCCGGGGCTCTCGACCGACCAGGCGGCGAAGACGTTCGCCCACGAGCTGGCGCACGCGTTCGACCCGGAGTCCGCGACCTACGCGGAGTGGCGCGGCGAGCGTGAGGCCGTCGCGGAAGCCGTGGCGTTCGTCGTCTGCGAGCGGTACGGGCTCGACACGAGCGCGCGGAGTGTGCCGTACATCGCCGGCTGGTCGCAGGACGCGGCGACGCTGAAGCGCGCGCTCGGCAAGGTCCAGACGGTCGCTCACGAGATTATCCGCCGCCTCGAACCTGGCGCCGCGCGAGACGCGGCCGCATGAAGGGGTCGGCTTTCGCGCACGGAGCTGAGAAGATCTGGAGTCTTGGAGGAGAAGAGACATGTCGCACTTTCTGACGCTCGTGCTGGTCGAGGACCTGGGGACGCCGCCGGGCAAACTGCTGCGAAGCCGCCCGCAGTCCGTGCTGGCCGAGGTCGAACGGCTTCTCGCGCCGTACGACGAGGCGATCGAGGTGGCGCCGTACGAGGAGCCGTGCTTCTGCGTCGGGCGCGACGCGGAGCACGCCGGCATCGAGCACGCGGACCGGACGGTCGGGACCTTCGACGCGAAGCGGGCGGAGTTTCGCGACCGCGTGCTTCCCCGGCTGATGGAAGGGTCAGCACCGGGCGAGCGGCCCAGCGAGAAGGAGCTCGACGCCGCCTGGCGGGAGTTCACGGCGGAGTTCCGTGCCGCGTACGAACAGGCGGCTCTGGCCGGCGCGCGGGCGCACCCGATGTTCGAGAAGCCCGATCCCGGCTGCGACGAGTGCGTCGGCAGCGGCGTCCGCTCGTCGACCTACAACCCGGACAGCAAGTGGGACTGGTGGACCGTGGGCGGACGGTGGGACGGCATCGTGGCGCACGGCGTCTTCCGCGACGGAGCGGAACGCGGCCTCCTGGAGCACAACGCCGCGCCCGTGGCAGAGCTCAGGGAGAACATCCTGGAGCACGTCCACGCGATCGTGACGCCGGACGGCGGCTGGCACGAACGGGGGAGCATGGGCTGGTGGGGGATTGTCCACGAACCCAAGTCCGACGGCGCGTGGATGGACGAGGCGGCGCGTCTCCTGCTCGCCCGCCGCGGCGCGGTGGCCGTCGGGTGCGACCTGCACATCTAGCCAGGCCACGGCCGGCTGGGACGTCGAGCGGGAGGAAGTGGGACAATGGAGGCCATGACGACGGACAAGGACCTCATCGGCGAGGAGCGCGGCGCGCGCTGCGACGCGTGCAAGCACTGGCAGGTGATCACGATCACGCGGCCGGTCTTCAAGATGCACGGCCACCCGGACAGCAGCGACTACACCGACGGGCCGGCGTGCGAGAAGTGCGGGCACATCCTCTGGATGCTCTATCTGGACTGGCGGCCAGACGAGCAGGCGTAACGGAGGCACACCGCATGGCCGAAGACCGATCGCCTCCCGCATTTAATGTCGGTGACCGCGTGCGGTTCACCTACCCGAACGAGGCGACAGGGACGGGCACGATCATCGAGTGCGATCCCGACCCGAAGAACAAGCCGTACAAGATCAGGCTCGACGCACCGTGGCGCGCGTACCGTGAAGGCCGGTGGGCCGAGTACTCCGTCGTGTACGCGGATCTCGGACAGATCGAGCGCGTCGCCGGCTGAGTCATCGGCCCGTCTGCATGTCGTCCTCTGGCCAGGCGTGCTCCGCTGATTCGCGCAGTCGCCGCGTGACTCGCATTGAGGGTGGCTGAAGCCTTGATTGATACTGGCGCTGAACCCTCAGCGGCTCAACTCCAATTCGTCATCGACGAAGCGCTGCAACTCACGCACGGGAATGCGTCGCGCCCGGCCGATCTTGATCGACGCGATCTCGCGATGCTGGACGAGGGTGTACAGCACAGTCCGGCTGACACTGAGCAACTCCGCTGCCTCATTGATCATGACGAGCAATTTGTGCCGGGCCGGTGACAGGTCAGCGTCGGGACCGGGCGGAGCGGAAGGCCTCTCAAGTTGGTTGAGGATCGCACCGACCTCTTCGAGGTGCCTGATGCTGGTGGCGAGCAGACGGCGCACGTCTTCATGGATACGCTCGCGGCGCTTCAATGCGCACACTTCGCCTGGCGCGCCACAGTCGCACAGGACTAACAGGTGTGACGGAGCCAGCCGAGGCGTCGAATCTGCCGGGAGACCAGCATCCGATGCTCGAAGCAGACGCACCCGCAAGGTCGGCAGCAGGCTGTGGCGGTTTTCACGTTCACGGTCGCATCGCAGCCAGGACCGGAACGCGCGCGTGCGTCGATCGATAAACCGGAGGCGCGTCAGAGTCGCGATCTCGTGGGAGAGGTTCGTGATGTCGCTTCCCCCTAATATACTATCCCCCTCTTTAGGTAAGCCGTCCGCTTTTTTGTGGACCTGCGGTCACACCCCGTGGGCTCGCACAGGCCAAGCCGCGACATCGAATGGCGAAAGGAGGCCGCTTGAAGAACGCGCGGATTCTACTTTCCGATCGACTCACGGAAGGGTGATGTGATCGGGATCAGGTCCGCGACCCTGGCCCGCTAGGAAGTTGTCTGTGCGAAACGCGGAATACTGTTCACGGGTGAAGTCCGTGCAGCCCTGATCCATTCCCGGATAAGAAGTGTGACTCGTCGCAGCGATCTTCCAGTCGATCCCGTCAGGCGTGGTGAACACACAGACATGGACCATCGCCGGATTGTCTGCCTTCAGCGCTGTCGACTGGTTAGGTTCCGCTTGATCGTTTTCCGGCGCCGGTACGTTATTTCGCTGAGAGTAAGCTATTAGCAGCAGGGCTCCGATAGCGGTGAGCACCACCAGCGTCCTCGCGTGAGCTGGCCGCTTCAAGCTGCTCTTGCGAGATTGAACGAAGGGGACCGAATTTGCCAACGGCTGGGCTGACGTAGATGGGTCGATTTCGTGCTCATCTCGGAGTGCGGAGCCGCACTTCGTGCAGTACTTGGCAGACGGAGACGACCGATCCGTGCCGCAGTTAGCGCAGTAGCTCATAACGCCCTCCTCATCACAACGAGTATCGTCACCATCGGGAGGGCTCAACCAGATATGACGTCGGGATCCTGAAGCGCCGTACTGTGCCCTCCTTCCGGAAGCCTCACAGCAATAATCGGCGTCGATTACTACTATCCTCACCCCTTCGGGCGCGGTCCCTTCCTCCTTCGCGCCTCGTCCCGGAGGTACGCGTCGACGGCCTTGCGGGTCGTGAACCAGTCCTGGCCCAGCTTCCAGGCCTGGAGGGTTCCCGTCCGCGCCAGCAGCCTGAGGTGGGACGCGCTCAGGCCGCCGTAGGCCGCCGCCTCAGCCATGGAGAGCAGCTCTCTCGGCTCTGGCAGGCGTCGGCCTCACACAGTCGTAATCGCGCTCGAGTATAGCGTGCCCTCGGACTCTCGGAGATACCGGGGCGTCCGGCCGTGTGCGATTGCTCTGACGACGACGTTCGGCGTAGCATCGTGTCCGGAGCGGAGGGCGTCATTGGCGCCGAAGAGCGCACTGACCGAGGGCGACCGTTTCATCCTGCAGACCGTCGAGGTCCCGCAGGCGAACGACCTCTTCAAGGTGTTCATGGTCGCGGAGTTGGTCGCCGACGGCGCGAGCACGCCTGCGGACGTCGCGGTAGGGCTGGACATGGTCGAGCGTGAGGGTCCTTACTACTTCTCCGCGGCCTGCGCTGTTCGACTCGTGCGCAAGCTCCCGACGTGGGAGCCAGCGGAGTACGCCTTGAGCTACGTCGGCGAGTCCTACCTGGCGGCCAGGGGAGACAGGGCGAGAGCCGCCGTTGTGGTGAAGGGAACCCTCGGCGCTCCTCATGTCGTCTACGTCGCCGAGAGCCTCGGGCTCCCGACCCCTCTATCGACACCCACGCCGCGGGAGCTGCGCGACGCCGCACTGGTCGAGCGAGAGCTCGTGAGCCTGGGTCCCTTGAGCGGAGAAACGCCTCACCGCCGCGCGAGCACGCTCGTGTCGTGGATGAAGACGGTCGACCGGTTAGCACGAACGCTCAGGTGACTGCGTTCCCAATCCGAATCGTCGACTTGGCGTTTCGATCTTGATTGGGAAGTCCGGGCTGTGGAGACGCCTCGTCTATACATAACTAGGGGCTTGAGTTGACCGTTAGATTGCTTGCGGGGCAGGCTCAGTCGGTTGTCTGCTTCATTGGCGTGATCCCCTATAGTTGCGACGGGATAGCGACGAGCGGCGTACACCGGCTCTGGGCTGTCCGTTCGGCGGACGCCCAACTACACCAAAGGTGCGTCAGTGGACAATCAACGCATGACCGGCAAGACGTGCCTCGTGACTGGCGCGAACCAGGGCATCGGCAAGGAAACCGCGATCGGACTCGCCAGGCTCAGCGCGACGGTCGTCATCACCGCTCGCGACCGCGCGAAAGGCGAACGCGCACTCGTCGACATCAAACGCCGTAGCGCCAGCGACGCGGTCGAGTTAATGCTGGTGGACTTCGCCTCGCTCGACTCCATCCGGCAATTCGCCGGCGATTTCCAGCGGCGACACCAGCGCTTGCACGTGCTCGTGAACAACGCGGGCGCCTACAACGCCGCCCGGACGCTTACGCAGGACGGTTTCGAGGCAACGTTTGGTGTCAACCACTTGGGCTACTTCCTCACCACGAAGCTGCTGCTGGACACGATCAGGGCAAGCGCACCGGCGCGCATCGTCAACGTGAGCGCGGGGGCGCACACGGGTGCTTCGATCAACTTCGACGATCTGCAAGGCCAGCGGTCGTACCGCGGCTGGGGCGCCTACGCGCAGTCGAAGCTCGCCAACATCCTGTTCACCTACGAGTTGGCGCGGCGCCTCGAGGGCACAGGTGTCACAGCCAACTGCCTGCATCCAGGCGTCGTAGTCACCGGATTCGGCCAGAACAACACGGGTGTCGCCGGCCGTCTCTTCAGCCTCTTCCACGCGGTCGGGCGGCCATTCTTGCTCACGCCCGAGAAGGGAGCACGGACGTCCGTCTACCTCGCGTCCTCGCCTGCCGTCGAAGCCGTGACAGGCAAGTACTTCGCCAACGGACGCGAGCAGAAATCAAGCGCAATGTCGTACGATGCCGACATCGCCCGCCGACTATGGGAAGTCAGCGAAGCGCTCGTCGCCTCGCCACCGCCACGAAGCTGATCGAGGAGGCACGGCCATAGCGCCGTCCGGAGCAGCCCGATGCCTCTGATCCCGACCCAGCTCGAGAAACTCGTCGAGTGGTGCGCCACGTGCGACGAGCTGGCCGACGTCCGCCTTGAGGCACGACGCGTCTTCTTCGATACGGCCAACCCCACCCCGATCGACTACTGGCCCGGCACAGGCACGGAGCGCTCCAGACAGCGGCGGTTTCTCGGCTGGTTCATGCTGTCGTTCCGTCTGGCGGACGGGACGCAGCCTGCGGAGGTCGCGGTTGAGCACCTCCTCGAAAGTGAGTCGCTGGCCGCGGCCCGACGGGCGATACGCGGTGCGCGCTTTGTGACCGCTCGCGTGGCGGACGTCACCGCCGGCCGTGGAGCCCGTCTCCAGCTTGAGGACGAGCGGTTCGACGTGCGAAGCCGGACGTGGGGACGCGAGCTCCGTGCCGGCGGCACCGTGATCACGCACCTGATACCGGTGAGCGAGCGCGTCTGGTTGCCGGGCCCCGGCTGGCTCGAGTTACCGGTCGAGATCGGTCCGGGCCTCATGCGGGAGCTGAAGGGCTCCTTTCAGCCCGACCCGTGCGAGCTGGAACGGATCCTGCAGGGCCGCAGCTCAACTCAAGACCGCCTCCCGCCACGGGTGCCGCCCAGCGAGACGCTCGACGAAGCCGTCGTGTCGATGACCGAAGCGGCCACCGTCGACGGGCGAGGCGGGCTCATCCTCTCCGTCGAAGAGTGGCGGTGCCTCGTCCTCAAGTTCATGGCAGACGGCGCGATCGCGCCCTTCTTTCGGCGCGTGATCGAGCTGGCCGGGCCGGTCGACGACGTGCAAGATTTCAACCGCTGGCTCGACCTTGCGGGCAACATCTGGAACGCCACGCCGCAGCCTGACCGTGGCGGGAGGACGGCCTACGAGCTCCGTCTCGGCGAGTAGGGCCAGACGTAGGAGTAGTGGGAGGAAAGCACATGTCGCTGGCATGCCCGCGCGATGGCGTCGAACTGCGGCCGGAACACATCCACGACGTTCCCGTCGCCGAGTGCCCCGGCTGTCACGGCGCTTGGTTCGACCTCCTCGCCCTGGAGGAGCTCGAGAAGACGGCGACGCAGGACGCCGAAGCGCTGGCGGGCACGATCGAGTTCCTGGAGACCGAGGACACGTTGCAGTGCCCCTCGTGCGGCAAGCCGATGCAGCGGTTCGACCACCGGGCGCACGACCTGCAGCTGGACGCCTGCGACGGCGAGCACGGCTTCTGGGTCGACGCCGGCAAGGCGGAACGCGTGCGCGAGATCATGCGCGGGCGGAAGGCTGACTGTCCAGCGGGCAGACTCGGCCGACCGGAGGTGGCAGCGCGAGCGGGAGGCCGGGTTCAAGCCCACCGTCATCGACCGCATGCGCAAGCTCTTCCTCGGCCGGTGAAGTCCGCTCTACGCGCACCCCCTCTGTTCTACTTCATTGACGTCAGGTGCTGGAGACCAGCCGAACCGGGTCCGGCTCGATGTCATCACGTAAGGTCAAGGCGGCCGCGCGCGCAGCCCGCGACCGGAAACAGCGCGCAAGAACGTTTCAGGCCCTGTTCCGTCGCGTCCGGCGCTGGGCAGTGCACGCGGGCCTCGTCATCTTGATGACTCTCCTCGCGTTGTCTGTGCTGGTCACCCGCACGTGCGCGCGACCGCGAGTCAGCAGTCCGCGTTCATCGTTGGGAACGGATAGGCTGACGGTGCCGGGCAAGCGCGTCTACGCCTGCATGCTCGGCGGAACCGATGGCCGAACCCCCTACCTCTGCACCGCGAAGACGACCGGACCCGAACTGGCGCGGGGCATCTCAACGGGGTGAATCGAGTCGGTGCAGGTGAGCGTCCCGCGCGCCGGCTTGCCATAATCTCTGCAATGGAATGGGCATGACTACCACGATCGGCTAATTGGTATGTACACTTGCCGGGAGTAGGCCTAGCCTGGGTGTGGACACAGTGCCTTGGACGGGATCACTGCTTGACTACCGAGTTGTTGACGACGCTACGGCTGGATGGTCTACTATAGGCAGGCCCGTACACGCCGGCGGGCCCATAGCCCACGGGGATCCCCGGCGGGCATTTTGCGTGGCTCAGGCGATCCCACGCTTGCCAGCGTTGCGGCGATGGTCGCACGCGCCAGCGATAGTGCTGGATGAGGTATGGATAGAGAACCTCTTGACCTGACGAGTCTGCACGCGACGGTCCAGGCATGGGACGGTGCTGCGGCCTCGGACGATCTCCTGCCTTACTATCGCGTGTGGACGCACTCACCTGTACTCGACGCCGTCTATATGGCGCGGGTCGCCTTGCGAAACCTCGATGAGATCGCGCAACTCCGCGCGTTCGACACCGGTGCACTAAATCGGCGATTCTTTGAGTTGCCGACCACCCTTGATAGCCGGCAGCAGCCCGATCCACTCCTCGTCCTTTCGCAGTGGTACTTGAATGACGTTGGCCAACCCGTAATTCACCAACAGGACGAGTGCTCTCTGTATTCGGTAGACGTTGCTCTACGGTTGATCCGGGACGCACTACGCGCGCGCCGCGTCCCCTCGTCGGACCCGAAGATCAAGGAATTGCTTCGAATCTGTGCGGAGTTTGTTGGGCGCGCGACTGAGACAAGCGCTGTCCAGCCTCAACCTGCCGTTCAGTACGGCCCGCCTGCAATCTTCGGGGCGTTCGCTGCGACGTCGTCTCTTTACAGCCTCGCGCTCATTCAGCGCGAGACGGATCTGTCGGTGCGAGAGCATCTCGCGCCCGACTCCTTCGTCAGGATGGTGGACGGGGTCCTGCAAAGCGATTTCACTTGGCAGCCGGAAGACGGCCGCAGTTTCGCTTTCAAACGCCCGAGTTCAAGTCAGGGTTGTCTCACTACTACGCAATTCGTTTATCGGATACGCGAACTCCTTTCCGATGGGATCCTCGGGGAGGAAGCACATGAAGCGTCCGTGTTACTGAATAGGGCTTTGCGTTCGAAGCGGCACGCGGTGCTTGAATTCGCCAGAGACTGCTACGACCGTGAGAGTGGGGGCTTCAGGTCGACACCGGGTGCACCCATCGCGAGCATTCCAGAGACGCGCTACGGGTTGCAGCTCCTCTGCTCGATGCTCGAGCGAGAAGAGATCTTCGCAGATGAGGTCACGGACTGGTTCGATCCGATCCGAACGCTTAGATTCGTGAACGCGTCGTGGACGAACACTCCGGTGGCCGGATATCGCGTGGTCCCTTCCAAGCATGTCGTGCCGGCGGTCTGTTCGGTGCGGAGTGCTCTCAGCGTGGTCAAGTTGATGGAGTTGATGCGCATCGTAGGGGACTTCAAACAGCTGAAAAAGGATCAATATCAGGAACAGATTAGTCGTCTTGTTTCGAGAACGGCGGATGTTCGGCGATTTGTCGCGGACTGTTCTGACTCGGAAGGACGATACTTTGCGTTTCCGACATCGGCTCTCAACGGCTGGAGAACCGCCGAGAAATCGGCAATCAGCGATGCGTACTCCGACGATATCGGACCGTTCTACAGCGCACTCGCGAAGTCATACAGCGGAGGCGAGGAGGCCGGATACGGCTATGTCGTAAGCCGGAAGGCACAGGAATTTGAGATCAGCCGATCTCTAGTGGCTGACTTGACGGAGCTCAGCATTAGGAACGGCCACCTCACACCCGGGCGTGCGTTTGGTGAAACAAGATCGCTGATCTCTCGCTGGTCGACGCCGCCGCTGCGGCTCCAGGGACTCGGTGACGAGGAGATCCGAGAGCTCGTGGATCGGGGGTTCGTCGAACCGGCCGCCGACAGTGGCATGTGGAGACTCAAGATTAGTCCGGATGCCGTGCCCGCGGCTCTTGCGTGGGATCGCAATGAACGAGCCAACGAGCAGCTGATCTATGCAGCACGAGCGTTTGTCGATGACGACATCGCGGTTCTACCAAGTCCCGAGGCCGTCATCGAGGAAGGGCGGCAACTCGCCGAGTTTGGGCGCCAAGAGCTACACGTCTTCTCCTGTGACCCGTGGGTGTTGCTTCCAGATGTAAGCTACTCAGACCCAACCGAGTTCGAAGAGCGCTTCGGATGGAAATTGCCGCGTGCGACTCCTCCCGTGAGCCCTCGCACTTACCTTGGGTATAAGGAAGCGCTGTTAGCGGCGGCCAGGAGGCGTGAAGTTTCATATTGCTGGGATCGTTCGGCTGCCGCGGAACGCCTGCGTTTCGTGTATGAGAGGGCGCCACACGATAAGCGTTTGACGTATACGTTCGAAGCTGCCCGTTCGGTGGCCAGCGCGCTTCGTGCCGAATTGAGACTTTCGTCATATCGAAGCTCGGAGGGCGATGAGGCGATCTACGACTGGAGGCGATGGGTCGCGTATCTGACCAAGGACCGGATCGTTCTCGCATTTCGTGTCCGCCGAGGCCGTATCGAGTCGGGCCTGCGTCTCTCGCCGAGCTTCTTTGAGCGAGTCGTCCAGCAGGTCGTAGCACCAACGTTAAATAGACCACTAACCCCGTTTGGCGCGGCGCTCGTTGAACGTTGGTGGTGGCGCGAAGATCGCACGCTGTTGTCGCTTCTCGATGATGATGAGGCGGTCAGGAGTACGGTGCCGATAGTCGTGATGAAAGGTGAATCGCTAGACGAACGCGCCCGCGAAGCCGTACTGGCTCATTTGAAAGAAGGGGCGGTGTATGGGACTGCTAAGCGCGCGGTCGAAACCCGCGCTGCACGGGCGCGCGAGGAGGACCGCGTCATCGAACGTTGGTCGCTGACCGAGTCGGAGCGAGGTTCGATGTCGGCAGAGGATGTACGTCAGTTCAGGCATGAACTCGCCGACTCACTGGTCGATGTCGGCTCGCTCTCCGAGATTATCGTTCGGTCCCGCCAGATGGTTCGAGGCGATGGAGCAGGTCGTGGTAGCGATTGAATGGCCATCTGGTTCATTGATGCTGGGGACCTCGCCGACGCGCTAAGGAACGAATCGCACATCGTATCGCGAGTCCTCGCCGGTCTGCACCTTGCGGACAAAGTTGTCACGAGCCCGCTAGCCGACGCCGAGATAACCTTCCAACTTCGGATGTTGCCCAGCGTCACCCAACATCAGATCGACACCGTGACCAAAGTCCTAACGTCACTTCGGGTGACCAGGAGGCGCGGGATACCAGACGACGAGATAAACGATCTCTTGCCAATCGTGCGGAGCCGGGTGTCCCCGCTTGGTGCGATTCATGCCACGACTTACATCACGCAGGTGGCCAGCAAGACGCACCTTACGCCGGTGGCCGTCACCTCCGACGAAGCGCTATTGGGATGGTTCTTGCGAAGCGGCATCCCAGCTCTCCATCCCGTGAGGGACGAGGCAATGATCCTTTTGGCTATGGAATTGCCGCCGGACTTCTACTGATCTTCGGCTGTGTCCTTCGCTGGGAAATAGAACTCGCAGTGGGCCTGCATCGCGCCCACTAACTCGCGCACTTTCCCAAGGTTGCCGGAGCTATCGTTCAGGGTCGTGATGGCCTGAGCCGTAGACGCGAGAAGGTCGCGCAGCTCGCGGACGGCGTCAGCATTCCCCGCGAACTCCGCGCCGCTCTGTGCTAGGTTCTTGTTCTGAATCGTTTGGTTCAGCTTGGCGATCTCCGCCTCGTACGCTCGTGCCGCCGATCGCGAACGGAATTCTTGCAAGAGCGGCACGACGATCGCGAGCGCCACTCCGACGATCCCGAAGACCAATCCCCAGCCATTCGCACTCATTCTAGTGATCTCCTGCGGCTTGTAGCGTTTCGCGCGGGCGTGTCAATGTCGGATCTGCCGTGCCGGTCAAGGATACGTCACCATGACAAACCTGTGGGGCTGTGGGGCCCAAGAATTCCATCCGAGTCCAGACGAAAGGTCAGGGTCACCCTGCACCCGTCCCGGCCGCTGCCGGGACTCAACGATGAATGCCTCCATCAAACCCGGGGCGATTCAGGGCCTCCTGGACGCCCGGATGATTCTCTTATCCGGGGAGCAGGGCACAATCGTTGAACGATTCACGCCGAGCCAGCCATTCGTCGGCGATATGCTTTGCTCCGGCACGGCTCAGAACAGTAGCGTTTGTTGGTTCTGTTGCGATCCGGGTGAATGTAGAGCCATCGTCCGCATTGCGCGCAGGGCCGGTAGTCAAGTTTGTGCGCGACAGATTCGGCGAACTGAAGCCAAAGAGCGCCGATTAAGCTGACTGGAACCACGTAGACTCCCAGCTTGTTTGTGGCTTCATCCCAGAGGACCCGCGTCGACACCCGCTTCTCCAAGCACTCATTTATTACACGTTGAACCACGCGCCGAGCCGGGGCGATGACATCGCCAGGCATAAAACGACGGAAGATATCCGCATCGATGTCCTTGGTGGCGATGAGCCGGTACCGTAGCAATTCCTTCACGTCATCGCGAAGCGCAAGCTGATCGACCGACGGATTGGAGTAGTGCACTGCTACGTCCTCGGTCCAACGTATCACCGACTTGAGTGATTCGTCGTTGCCGGTGTGCACGAGATCCCACAGCCAAATTGCCTCTCGCATCGCGAGGATTTCTTTTTGCCATTTCCACGCAGGCTCGCCGAGGCCCAGATGAGATGTGCCAGGCGTCTCCGTGGGAATCAGGGCGATGTCCTGCACATCGCCGCCAAGCGCGCCGTAGCGAGTCGCAAATCCGAGGATCCCGTCCTGTGAAGGCTCCGTTTGCGCGAACTCACGGAACAGAGCTGGATCGGTTCGAAGCGGAGAGTATTGTGTCGCCAGTCCGCTCGCCGTCATCGCGCGGCCCGTCGTAAGGACCAACTGGCGGTCAGTGGGCTTCCCGTCGTCTAAGAGCGCAAGCTCGATCCACTGGTAGCCTTCATCGGGTACGTGCCAGACGAACTCGACTAAGTCAGGAACGTGCTCGCGCTCGGTTTCGGCCTTGCGTGTCGTCACGGTGTCTCCATAGTGAGACGTGTTGTTAGCCCATTTGCGCTGGCGTACTATACCAGACATGTGGAGGCAACCGCTAGCTGCACTGGTGGTGGAGGATCTTGTCGTAAACGCCCTGCTCGGGATTGATGCGCGGCTGGGCTGCGGTAGCTGGTGGTGGTATGGGACGCTGGTGCTACTGGGGATCGCTTCGCTCGCGCTTTCCGGTATGGCGATCGCCAGCGCGTTACTCGAGCAAGCGTGGGGCTTGCGTCAGCAATGGCTGAGGACGTTCGGCCGTCGGCAGTGACGCCTCCGCATTGTGCGAGCTCTAGCGACGCAGCCACGGCCGTCGGAATCTCCATCCGTTACGCGGCGGGGTCACGCCCGTTTCGAACTAGCGCCCGTTAGGGCTACCAACTTCGAATCTGGAGCGCGTTGCCGCGCGGCGCGAATTGCGCGCAGCACGTGATCCTTCGCGATCAGACTCTGCGTCATGGTCTTTCGTTGCTCCGACGTCCGCGCGCCGCGAGGCCGCCACTCGTGCTGTGTCCCGCATCGCCGACGGCGACCGGCCGCTCTGGACGCGGACGGGAAGCGCACGGCGCACGCGCATCGCGGTTGGTGGAGGATGTCAGGGAAGGGCGGCCGGAGCCGTGAAGTCTGAAATCAGCCCGTCAGGGGTAGCGCGCCGCACCCGATCTTTCCCGCAGCCGTCACCTTTCTTCTTCGGTCCGGGTGACATTTCCCGCTTGGAAGTCGGACCGCAGCGGAGTATCGTCGCTGCATGAGCGGCAACGATAACGATCCCGTTCGGCCGGATCGGGTGGGCCGGGCGTCCGTGACGTACACGCGGGTGGCGTCCATCCTCACGCCGGCGTCGGGATTCGTCCGTGCCTACGATTTCACATTGAACCCGTACGCCGGCTGCTCGTTCGGTTGCGAGTACTGCTACGCGCGCTTCTTCGCCCCGACGGATGCGCTCGTCGCGGCGTGGGGGACGTGGGTGCATGCGAAGTCAGACGCGGCGCTGGCTATCCGGCGGGCGAAACGGTCGCGGGGACGAAACAGGCTCATGCCCGGCGCCAGCATCTACATGTCGAGTGCGACCGACCCCTATCAGCCGATTGAGAAGCAGCTCGCGATTACGCGCGGCGTACTGGAGGAACTGGTCGATATGCAGCCGCGGCTCACGATCCAGACGCGAAGCCCGATCGCGACGCGAGACATTGACCTGTTCAGGCGCTTCAGCCACATCCGGGTGAACTTCACGGTGCCGACCGACTCCGAGCGCGTGCGACTCCGGTACGAGCCCCACTGCGCCTCCATTGAGGAGCGGCTGCGGGCGGCCCAGCGCATCGCCGCGGAGGGTGTGCGCGTTGGCATCTCGATCAGCCCGATGCTTCCGATCGCTGACCCGCGCGCGTTCGCCGAACGGATCGCGCGGTCGGGTGCGGCAGGGTGCGTGACGCAGTACCTCAAGCCGCCGAACGCGCGCTTCGTTGCAGGGAGCCCTGCCGAGGCGATCCGGAAGCTGCGGGAGGACGGCTGGTCGCCGCAGCGGTACCACCAGACGCGCGCGGTGATCGCCGAGACGCTGGGGGGACAGGGGTTACGCTTGTTTGAGGGGAAGGACGGCTATGCTCCCGCTGAATGACATCGAGTGGCAAAGGATTCTGTCGCGCCTAGACGAGATGCTGTTGGGCGCGGCGGCTCCTTTCTTCGATGAGCGCTGCCGCTGATTTGCTTCGAAGCGGATGCGCGTACGTGTGACCGCACGCTGGACTGACGATCGAGCCGGAGCTGAGCGCCAAGTTCCCTGATAGCATGAGCCCAGCAGTCTTAGAGCGAAGGAGAACAACGTGCCGGCGGTACGCATCGAGAACAGGGCTCAGCTTATCTACCTGCTGACGGAGGCCGCGGAGATCGAGCATAACGTGCTCTGCTGCTACCTGTTCGCGCAGTTCAGCATGAAAGACGACACCAGCGAGGGGCTGACGGTAGAGCAGCTGGAGAAAGTCAGGAGCTGGCGCGCAACGATCGGCGACATCGTTGTCCAGGAGATGTTGCACCTCGCCTCCGCCTGTAACCTTCTCACTGCTGTGGGCGGCGCACCTCAACTGCGCAGGCCGAACCTGCCGACCAGCCCCCGCGCTTATCCCAAAGTCTTCGAGCTTCGCCTCGTCCCGTTCGATCTGGAGGCGTTGGACCAGTTCGTGTTCCTGGAGCGACCGGAATACATGGAGGGAACCATCCGCACGGGCCCGAGTTATCGAGACTCCGCACTCGCCGTGAGTTCACTGCGTGACGTCTTCTCGTGTGAGCGCGATTACGAGACGCTGGGCGAACTCTATCGAGGCATCGAGGACGGGCTTGGCTACCTTGCGCAGAAGCTCGGTGAGGAGAAGCTGTTCGTCGGCCGTCCGGGAGCCCAGACGGCGGGCTCGTTTTTTCAACTGGCCGACCTCGTGCCTGTCCACGATCTGGCTTCGGCATTCGCAGCCCTCAAGGTCATCATTGACCAGGGCGAGGGTGCCAGTCCCGATTCCGAAGATTCTCATTACCGGCGCTTCCTCGCGATGCGCGACGAGTTCCGAGACCTTGCGGCGGCGGACCCGACGTTCCGGGCAGGCCGGCCCGTGCTCACGAATCCGTACGCGCTCATGCCGACCGATATGGGCACCAGCTCCGGGGTGAATCTTCTTGACGACCCGCTGAGTGTTGATATGTGCAGCCTCTTCGATAGCTGCTATGAGGTCATGGTGCAGATGCTGGGGCGGCTCTTCGTCCACGCCGAAGAGTCTGAGGAAGAATTCGTCGCCCTGGCCGACACCAGCGTTGGCCTCATGATGGATGTCGTACAGCCACTGGGAAACGCGATCACGCTGCTTCCAGCCGGGCCCTCGCACCCGGGCTTCAACGCCGGGCCGAGCTTTCGGCTCTCGCGCGGAGCGAGCATTCCAACTCACAAGGACGCGGCGAGATTGGTGCTTCACGAGCGCCTGACGGAACTGGCTGCGTACTGCCAGTTTCTCCAGGCGTCGGCCGCCGCTCCCCTCGTGCTCGCCAGCGTGAAGACAGCGCTGGAGGGATTCGCCAAGCGTCTGGCACCCGGGAGCTCGTAACGGCTACTCAATCAGTCTTGCGTTGGTCTCCGCAAGGCGTTCGGCGAGCATCTGCAGCATCCTGATGGCCAGGTTGGGCTCCGTCTTCAAGTGGGCGAGGAACGCCCAGCGGTCCATGCCCATGCACTCCACGTCGTCGACCGCCCGCACGGAAGCCGAGCGCTTCCAGTCGCCCAGTAGAGCCATCTCGCCGAAGGGCTCGCCGGGCCCGAGGACAGCCACTCTTTGCGGCCGGGAGCCGCTAAGTCCCCTGATTACTTCAACGCTGCCTGAGAGGACGACGTAGAGTCCGTTGCCGGTGCGGCCCTCCTCCACAATGACGTCACCGGCGGCAAACTTCTTCCGGAACGTGAACGCTTCAAGGCTGTCGATTGACGCCTGATCCAGATCGGCGAAGAGCGGGACAGACGCGAGGGCCGCATGGACTTGCTCGTGGTCGGGTACGTCAGAGGCGCCACTGAGCGCCGGGCCCTGATGTCCGCGCATTGCCGGTGAAGAGGGCGCACCCGACGCCGGAGCGGGCGGTACATCCCGCTCCCCGGTCGATCGTTCGTCTCCCAGTGAGATTGAGATCTCGCCCCCGACCACCTGCACCGGGTAGGTGCGGACGGCTGTTCTTGCGGGACCCGCCGTGACTGCCCCGTCGGTCACCTGGAATACGCTGGCGTGACATGGGCAGGTAATGGACGTGCCTTCCAGCAGCCCCTCTGCGAGGGAGCAGCCTCTGTGAGTACACAGATCGTCGAAGGCGAACAGGCTGCCATCGACGTTCGCCACGGCGATCGGCTTGCCTTCGACCTGGAACACCACAACGCTCCCCACCGGGACGTCACCTGCCTTGCGTACCGCTGAAGCCATCCGCAACCTCTTCCGTCAGGATCTCACGTGCGCTCGCCGTTCGGATTGCATGGTATCGAAACGCGCGTCGGGGAGCAGGTCAAGCCCGAGGTCCATGCCCTCCGAGCGTTCGATATGCAGATTGTGCAAATTCAGGGTCGGACCGACGCGGATTCGTGGCGAAATGTACCAGGCTTGCCCGTTCTAAGGCGTTGGGGAACGTCAATCGACTGAGTGGACGATCGTGGCCGTTGCGCGTGTGCGCGCAGGGGGGCGGGAGACGCTCAGTCTTCGATGAGGAAGCGGGCGCCGGCCAAGGCGAGGACGTCGTTCGCGCCGTCTTCGATGAGCGACGCCCGCGCGTCGCGATACAGCATCTCCACCAGCACGCCCTTCGCGAGGCCCATGCCGCCGAAGAGCTGGATGGCCTCCGATGCGATGTCGAATGATGCTTGCGTGCAGTAAGTCTTGGCGGCGATGGAGTAGTGCGTCGTCGGCTGGCCGGTCAGCAGGCGCTTGTTGGCGACGCGGGAGAGCGCGCGGGCGGACTCGAGGCGCGTGAACATGTCGAACAGTCGGCGCTGCACGAGCTGGTGACTGGCGATCGGCACACCGCCCTGGACGCGCTGCTGCGTGTACGATATCGCCTCCTCGAAGGCGGCGCGCGCGAGGCCACAGAACGTCGTGCTCATGCCCGCGTTAGCGGAGGCCAGGATGTTGTCCGTCGCGCCGCCGAAGGTACCTGGCTCGACGAGCATGTAGTGGCGCGGGATGCGCACGTTCTCGAAGAAGATCTCGCCCTGGTTGAGGGCGCGCTGCCCCAGCTTGTCGAGCGGCTTGCCGCGCGACACGCCGGGTAGGTTTAGCGGCACCACCGCCACGCCTGTCCCCGCCATGCCGAGCGATGGCTCGACGCAGAGGAACGCGAGGGTGTGCGTGGCGATCGTGCCGTTCGATACCCACGCCGACTTCTGGCCGTTGATCACCCATTCGTCGCCGTCGCGGCGTGCCATGCACTCGAAGTGGATGTCCGGCCGCGCGTGCTCGCCGGAGTACAGGATGGCATCCGAGCCGTGGTGCGGTTCGGTCGCGCACCAGCAGCCGATATACTTACCCTCGGTGTCCTCCACGTACGGCATCACGACCTCCTTCATGAGGTCCGGGTTGCCGGTCATCGCTGCGAAGCGGAACGGCATCGACGTGACGCCGAGGCTGATCGACAGGCCGGCGTTGCCCCAGCCCATCTCCTCGCCGACTACCCAGCCGTCCATCGGGCTAAGGCCCGGCCCACCCAGCTCCGGGGGGAACGCGCGCAGGTGATAGCCCGAGCGGTATGCCTGCCGGAACACCTCGCGCAGCCGTGAGTCCGGTGCGATCACCTGCTCCGGCGTGAGCTGGTCGAGCTCCAGGGCGGCGGGTCGCATCACTTCCGCTGCGAAGCGGTGCGTCTGCTAGCGGAGCTGCACCTGGTCGCTCGTGAGATCGAAGTTGACGTCGATTGCGGGCATGGTGATGTCCTCTCCGGTCAGCGGTCGAAGATCAGCACGTTAACACCGCCGATGCCGGCGTTTTGCACGAGCCCGACCTTCGGCTCGCTCACTTGCCGCGCGCCGGCCTGGCCGCGCAGTTGGCGCACAATTTCCGTCACCATGGCGCCGCCGGTCGCGCCCATCGGGTGGCCGCGGCTGAGCAGGCCGCCGTCGGTATTGACGGGGCAGCGGCCGAAGATCTCGGTGCCGCCCTCCCACACGAACGGGCCGCCCTCGCCCGGCTTGACGTAGCCCAGTTCCTCGATTGTCAGGATCTCGCCGGGCGTGAACGCGTCGTGTACTTGCGTGACGTCGATGTCCTCCGGCCCGGCGCCGGCTGTCGCGTAGGCGCGCTTGGCGACGAGGCCCGTCGGCCCCTCGCCGAGCCCCTCGCGGCCGGCGACGTACATCGGCGAGCCGCCCGCCCAGGCGAGCATGCGCACCGGGCGCGTCGTGCGCGTCCGCGCAAAGTCGGCAGATGCGAGCACGACGGCGGACGCGCCGTCGCTGGTCGGGCAGCACTGGTACAGGGTGAGCGGGTCGCAGACCATGCGCGAGCCGAGCACCTCTTCGAGCGTGATGGCGATGCGGTACTGAGCGTACGGGTTGTGCAAGGCGTTGCGGTGCGACTTCACGCTCACCTGCGCGAAATGCTCCGGCTTGGTGCCGTATTCAGCCATGTGGCGCTGCGCCATCATGCCGTATGCCGCGGGCATAACGTTGAGTCCCATCACTGAAGTGTAGTTCGTCGACCCCGCGCCGCCGACCTGCAGCATGCCCCGCTCCATCTTCTCGACGCCGATGACCATCGCCACGTCGGCTGAGCCGGCGCGGATCGTGTCGGCGGCGAGCATGAGCGCCCGCGACGAGCTGCCGCACGCCAGCTCGACGTTCGTGATCGGCATGCCGTGCTGCCCCAGCTCGCCGAATACGCGCATGCCGACGCCGACGGGCGGGCCCGTGCCGCCGACGCGCCCGAGAAAGCCCGCCTGCACGTCCTTGAACTCGATGCCGGCATCGTCGAGCGCGGCGATCGCCGCCTCCCGGCCGAGATCCTCGGTGGTCTTCTCGGGGAAGCGCCCGAATGGGTGCAGCCCGACGCCCAGGACGACGACATCGTTACTCATGTGCCCGCCTTCTCCCCGTGAGGGTGGAATGCGTACGCGACGACCCGGCGCCCGTCGTCGTTGGTGCGCACGGGGTGCAGCGTCATCTCGACGGGCAGGCCCACGCGCACTGATTCGAGCGGCACGCCGACGAGCGCAGCCGTGACCACGGGGCCGTCGTCGAGCTTCACCTGGCCGATGGCGTACGGCGCCTCCATGACGGAGCCGCGAGGCGTCTGCCGCACGATGGTGAACGTCCACACCGTCCCCGTCGGGCTGAGCAGGCACGGCGAGAGGCCGCGGCGCCCGCATTCCAGGCAGATTACGCGGGGCCCCGCGAAGCGCGCGCGGCACTGCGGGCACTCGCTGCCGTGGAGCTGCGGCAGCGCGCCCCGGCGCGAGGGGATGGTAAAGAGCCCCTCGCGTAGCGGCACCGGCGTCGCGGCGTCGGCGACGGACATGGTTACCTCTTTTTCGCCTTGGCCTTGGTCTTGGCCTTCGATGCGGCAGCCGGCTTCTTCGCGACCGAGGCCGCGTTGCTTTTCGTCGCCGTCTTCGACCTGGCAGCGGGCTTCTTGACGGCCGGGGCCGCCTTGCTCTTCGTCGCCGCCTTCGCCTTAGCGGCGGCGGGCTTCGCAGCCAGAGCTTTTGCCCTCGCCTTCTTCTGCTTGGCGAGCGCCGCCTTCTTCGCGGCCTCCATCAGCTCCGGCGGCAGCGTGATCGTCTCCGAATACATTCCCTCACTCCTTACCGGGCGGGCACCGTCTCCGCCACCTTCTCCACATCCACGCGCACCGCGCGGTCGACGGGCGTCGGCTGCCACTGGATCGGCCAGTAGCGCAGGTGCCCGTAGCCCCCCGCGAGGTGCAGCCACTTCACCATGCCCGGCTCCAAGTCCATAGGCCCGCGCCAGCCGTTGAACTGGTATGGATCCCAGCCGTTGTAGACGATCACCTGGCCGGGCATGACGCCGGGCGACGTCTTCACGCGCACCTTGAACGATCCCATGTCGTTGAAGACGCGCACCTCCTCATCGTCCTGAATGTCGCGCTTCATCGCGTCGGCAGTGTTCATCACCATGTGCGGCTGCCCGCGGTGCGTCTCCAGCATCAGCTTGTTCGTGATGTTGATCGAGTGGATCGACCAGCGGTTGTGGCCGGAGGTCATAAAGAACGGGTAGTCGCCGCCCATCTTCGGATTGGGCTTGAATGTCGGCCACGCCTCGCCCCCTTCCATGAACCAGGGGTGGTCGATGTAGTTCTGCGCCCGCCGTGTCAGCGTTGGGTACGGCACCTTGTCGCGCGTGTGCCAGGTCAGCGTCGCGAACGTGGAGTCCTCTTCGATGTCGCCCGCCTGATTGAGCGCGAGCACCGACATGCCCCAATCCGTGAAGCGCTGGTAGCCCTTCTCCTCCAGGTCACGGAGCGTGAGGTCTTTCGGCAGCCCGCCGGTCATTACGCCATCGGCGACCATCTCCTTCACCGCGTCACTCTCGCGCGCGATCGCGCCGTGGAGCGTAAGGCGGTCGTACAGGCCGTCGAGCGGCCGCCGGTTGCCCTTCGCGTCGAGGTAGTCGGGCATCTCGCGCTGGCGCGCGCGCTCCTCGATCTTCTTCGCCACGATCTGCGCGATCTCGTACTCCGTCTTCGACTCGCCGACGGGCCTTGCGGCCTGCTCGCTGTAGATCAGCAACAGCATGTGCGGCGTCGGCAGGTGGAACGCCGGGCGTTCGTACTGGTTCGCGACGGGCAGGACGATGTCGGACCAGCAGGCGGTGGTGCTCATGCGGAAGTCGAGCGTGACGACCTTCTTGAGCTTGGGCCAGAGGTGCGTCAGCAGCATGTTCTGGCCGCCGCGGACGCGCCGCAGCGTGTTGCCGCCGGACTGGAACAGGACGCGCGGCTCCGTGCCCGGGCTCGGACGCACGACGCCCTCCCACCAGCCTTTCCCGAGCGCCTCGTTCAGGTAGTCGTCGAACGGGCGGGGCATGGCCTCGTCGTGCCATTCGCTCTTATTCCAGTTCTCGCGGTAGCCGCAGTGGTAATACCAGAAGAACGCCGGCGGGATCATGCCGACCTGCCCGGTCCGCGCCGCCTGCACCGCCATCTCGATGCCCGCCATCTCGTCCGAGCGCGTCTCGTCCAGGATCTTGAATGCCTCCATGAACTGGCGGTGCTGCTCGATGACGCGGCGGGCCGCGCGGCGGCCGGTGTGCTCCTTCGCGCCGGTGATCGAGGGGCCGTCGAACAGGCCGACGGACCAGCAGCCGACGCCCGTGCCCTTCTTGCCGAAATTGGCGGTGAGCGCGAGCAGAAGGTTTACGGACCGCAGCGTCAGGTCGCCGTGGTAGTACTTGAGCGACGTGCCGCCGGCGAACGCCAGCGTGCGCTTCGTCGCGACCTTGTGGGCCAGCTCGCGGATGTTGTCGGCGTGGATGCCGCAGACCTTCGCCGCCTGCTCGGGCGTGAAGTGGCGGTCCAGGTGCTCGCGCAGCGACGCGAACGCCGGCCGTACCTCCGCCTGCGTGCCGTCGCGCAGCCGCACGCGCCAGCGGCCCTCGAGCGCCGGATCGACGTCACCGAGGTCGAGGCTGACGCGTGGCGCCTCGGCAGGCGCGTTCGTCCGCGTGTCCCAGACGTAGAACTGCTCGTCGCTCCCCTCTTCCTCCACATCGCTGCCACGCAGGTAGCGCCCGTCGTCGACGCGCACGAGGAACGGCAGGTCAGTCTGCTCCTTCACAAAGGCAGCGTCGTACAGCTTCTCGCTGATCACGACCTGCGCCGTGCCCAGCGCCCACGCGGCGTCCGTGCCGGCGTTTGTCGGCAGGTAGTAGTCCGCGTGCATGTGCGAAGGGCTGACGTCCGGCGCGAAGAGGTAGACCTCGGAGCCCTTGTAGCGAGCCTCGGCGATGTAGTGGTACGCCGCCGTGATCGTGTACACGGGGTTGGTCTGGAAGAGCAGGAAGACCTCGGCGTGGAAGAGGTCGTCGAGGCTGCTGCACAGGTTGAACTTGCCGAACGTGAGGTAGATGCCGGGCGAGAAGTCGTTGATCTCGGCGTTGACGTCAGTGACGAGGCCGCCGAGCATGCCCATGAGGCGGTTGTGGCCGAAGCCCGTCCACGTGCCGCCCTCGGCGCCCATCAGCGTGACGATCGATTCCGGGCCCTGGTCCTGGACCGCGTCGAGGATTGCGTCGGCGATCTCCGTCGCGGCCTCGTCCCAGGAGATGTGCTCCCACTTGCCCTCGCCGCGCTCGCCGGCGCGCCGCATCGGGTGCTCGATGCGCTCGGCGCCGTAGAGCGTGCGGCTCCAGGCGACACCCTTCTGGCAGCCCATCGGGTTGAAGTCGGGGACGCCCTGCTCGATGACGTTGAACGTACCGGCCTGCTCTTCGCGCCAGACGCGGCCGTCACGCGTGAACACGCGCATGGGGCAGTTGCCGGGGTAGCAGTCGACGCAGTGCGTGCCCCAGTAGGCGGCATCCCACTGGATCTGCCGGCGGTATGTGTCTTCGGTGCCGGCGCGGCGGATCGCGGGCCGCGCGGACGCTGAGGATGCCTTCGGCATATTCGTCCTCCGCTCGTGTTGCGCGCCACGATCTCGTGGGGTCGAGTCTCGCCGGACGGCCCCCGCCCGGCAAGGGACATATGGCACGCCCCGGCAGGCCATTAGCCCCGCCCGATTCCGCACCACGGGCACTTACCGCCCGATACGTGCTTCCTTAGCGTGGCGACATGGGCCGCGGCTTCCCCGGCCGGGCGGGGCCCCGGAAAGTGAGAGTACGGTGGAACTGAAAGAAGTCATCGGCCGGCGGCGGACGATCCGCTTTTTCCTTCCCTTCAGGCCGGTGGAACGGGAGAAGATCCAGAAGATGCTGGAGGCGGCGCGGCGCGCCTCCTGCGTCGGCAACGTGATGAACGTGCGCGCGATTGTGATCTGGAAGGAGCAGGCCTCAGCCGAGCTGCTCCAGAAGATCACGCCGCCGCTCGGCTACCAGCAGATGCAGACCGCGCCCGTGTTCTTGTTCTGGTACAACGAGACCGCCGCCTATGAGATTGACAAGTGGATCAGCGACCTCTACGGCCTGGCCGAGACGCGCCGCATCGGCTCCAACGTCGCTGCCACGAAGGCGCAGATCGACAAGGGGCTGCGGCCGGCGTTCGGCGCGATGTGGAAGCAGGCCGCCGTCGCCCCGCTGGCCTTCATGGACGTCGGCCAGGCGATCGCCCAGGCGACCCTCGTCGCCTACGACGAGGGGCTGAGCACTTGCTGCATGAGTAGCCCGCGCTTGGAAGCGGTCGGGAAGCTGTTGAACCTGCCCGAGAGCGCCGTGCCCGTGTGCCTGCAGGCGGTCGGCTACGCCGCCGAGCAGTGGGAGGCCGGCGGGCAGACGGTGAAGCCGCCGTTTGAGAGCCTCTTCTTCGACATGACGCATGGCACCCCGTTCACGCCGGAACCGGCCGTCGATGACGAGCTGCGGCGTGAGAAGATGCTGCAGGCGCCGGCGCCGCTGCCCTGGCGCGAGGCGGAGCTCAACTACCTGATGCGCGGTCTGGGGCTCGAGGAGCGTATCACCGCCTTTCCCATCCCTGGCGTGACGCCCGCACCGGACGGCGACGCCCGTGGCTAACACGCCCGGCGCCATCCGCATCCTCGACGAGGGCGCCGGAGCGTTCCGCCCGCCCGACCCCGACGGCTCGCGCGCTTTCGTGCGCGAGCACAAGACGCGGAAGCTCGTCGACAAACGCATGACCGAGCAGGAGGCGGTCTCCCGCTTCGTCTTCGACGGCGCGTACGTTAGCTACGACACGAACACCTGGCGCCGCGGCCCCAGCTCGCTGATGCGCGAGATCATCCGCCAGAAGAGGCGCGACCTCTGGATCGCCGCGAAGTTCAACGCCCACGACGCGACGCTGCTCACAGCCGGCGGCTGCGTGAGCAAGATCGATGTCGGCTGGATGGAAGTCGGCCGCGTGATCACAGAGGCGATGCAGGCCGGCCGCGTCAAGCTGTACGAGTGGACGAACGGCGCGCTGGCCTACCGTCACCTGGCGGGTGCGCTGGGCGTGCCGTTCTTGCCGCTGCGCTACGTCGGCGGTACGGACGTCTTCCGCCAGTCCGGCGCGAAGCTCATCGAGGACCCGTACACCGGCGCTGCGGTGTGTCTTGTGCCGGCGCTGAACCCCGACGTGGCGTTGATCCACGTCAACCAGTGCGACATCTACGGCAACGCGCGCGTCTTCGGGCCCGGCCTGGCGCCCGTCGAGACGGCGATGGCGTCGAAACGCGTGATCCTCTCGACCGAAGAGATCATCGACACCGAGGAGATTCGCAAGCACCCGGCACAGACGAAGATCCCGTACTACGCCGTCGACGCCGTCGTGTACGCGCCGTTCGGCTGCTATCCCGGCACCGTGCCGGGGCTGTACCGCGCGGACCTGCCGCACCTGATGGAGTTCGGCGTGGCGCAGGCGCAGGGGAAGATGGACGAGTACCTGGAGAAGTGGGTGTTCAGCGTCGCCTCGCACACGGAGATGCTGGAGAAGCGCGTCGGCCTCGCGAAGCTCGACCAGCTGCGCGCGGAAGAGACACACACCGAGGGCTACTACACATGACCACTGCGCTCGCGTTCACCGACAACGAGGCGACGATCACGTACACTTCGCGTCTGATGGAGGAGGACCGCCTCTATTTCGTCGCGATCGGCGGGCCGCCGCTGCTGGCGATCCTGCTCTCGAAGCAGCTCCGCACACCGGCGATCGCCTACGTCGTCGAGGACGGCACGATCGCGCCGGAGATGCCGATGCCGACGCCGCCATTCATGATCGGTGCCGGGCTGGCATCGCGGCGTGCCGTGGCATGGACGGACATGAACACGGTCGACTTCCACGCCGGCCTCGGCTACATCGACTACGGTGTGCTGGCGGCCGTGCAGGTCGACGAGTTCGGCAACTTCAACTCGACGTTCACCGGCGGCGAGTTCGACCGCCCGCAGCGGCGTTTCGGCGGCCCGGGTGGCGCGAACGAGATCGCGTCGCTGTGCTGGCGGACGGTGCTCATGACGCGGCTGCAGAAGCGGAAGTTCGTGCGGAAGCTGGACTTCATGTCGTCCCCCGGCTTCCTCGATGGCTCGCCGGGCGCGCGCCAGCGCGCGGGGCTGCCGCCCGACACCGGCCCGTGGCGCGTCGTCACGGAACGTGCGATGTTCGACTTCGACGAGGCGACGCGGCGGATGCAGCTCATCGCCGTGGCGCCGTGGTCCAGCGTCGACGAGGTGCTGGCTGACATGGAGTTCGAGCCACTGGTCCTGCGCGACCTCGCCGTCCTCGATCCGCCGAGCGAAGACGAGCTGGCGGTACTCCGCACGCAGGTCGACCCGACAGGCCGGACGATCGCTGGCGAGTGGATCATGCTCGAGGAAACCGGCGGCACGTTCCGCCGCGTCCGCGAGGCGAGCGGCGCCAAGCCCTGATTGGCGAAACAGTAGTGGTCAGACGACGTGCGCACCGGTGGGGTGAGACGCCATGGCGGCCATCTCGAATGGTGAAGGTCAAGCGGAAGACGCCATTGAGTCCTGGCTGAAGAAATTCAGCGCGTTGGCCAGGCACCAGCGGGACGTACGCGCCGCATGGGTCGTCGGCTCACGCGCCCGCACCGTCCAGCCGGCCGACGAATGGTCTGACATCGACATCATGCTCATTACCACTCGCCCAACGCGTTACCTGCACACGTCCACGTGGCTACGCGACATCGGCTCGCCGTGGATGGATTACCTGATCGAGACCCAGATTGGCGCCCGCAACGTGCGACACGCCGTCTTCGAAGGCGCCGTATGCGTGGATTTCGCCATCGTCTCCAGCGTTGAGACGAGGTGGGCATCACCAATTCTCAGACTCGTCGCACGGTACCCGCAACTGATCCGGCTCCTGCCCTCCGGACTGGCGACTCAGGTCGCCGCGTGGTTTCAGATCCTACGCAAGGGCGCGCCGCTTGTCCTCGTGGACAAGGACGGTGCCGCTGCTCGGATGATGCACGTACCGGTTGACAAGCCGCTGCAGCGTCCCGTGACGGAACGCGAGTTCTCGAATGTCGTGGGAGGGTTCTGGAGCCTTTCGATGTGGACGGCGAAGCAACAGTTGCGCGGGCAACTCTGGATGGCGAATTACGAGTGCGCCTACGAGCTGCGGACGCACTTGCTCCGCATGATCGAGTGGCACGCGCGCGCTGTACACGGATCGGAATACGACACGTGGTACTGGGGACGCTTCCTCGAGCGATGGGCGGATCCCCGCGCGGTCGCTGCCCTGGACGATGTGTTCTCCCGCTATGACGCGTCGTCATCGCGCGAAGCGCTCTTCGCGTCGACGGAGCTGTTCAGTTGGCTCGCCAGGGAGACGGCGGAGCGGCTCCACTTCTGGTACGCCGGCGAGGCCGAAGAGGCCGTCACGGGATGGCTCCGCGCGCGGCTCTCGGCTGATGCCTGAGCTATGATCGCTTCGCCCTGCCGGAGCTGTCGTGTCCTCTGAAGAATTCCTGTCGTACGACCAACGGTACCGCGCGGTCTACGCGCTGGGCGCTCGTACGTGGCGCGAGCCGGAGGTCGATGCTCATCTCGTGCGTTTCCTGCGCCGCCCGGCTCTCCGGCCCGGCGACGCGATCGAGCTGGGCTGCGGCGAAGGCATCGACGCCATCTGGCTCGCCTCCTGCGGCTGGCGCGTGACCGGGCTCGACGTGTCGCCCGCGGCGATCGGCCGCGCACGTGAGCTGGCGGACGAGGCGGGCGTCGTCGTGGACTTTCGCGTCGGCGATGTGCGCGACCTATCGGCCTTCAGAGACGGTTCGTTCGACCTCGCCGCGAGCATCTTCGGCCTGCACATGTTGGTCCGGGAGGCTGATCGCCTCTGTTTGCTGCGCGAAGCATGGCGCGTGCTACGCCCGGGCGGCTGGCTGTTCATCGACAGTCTGGCGCGTAGCCGCACGCGTCAGAGCCGTGCGCTCCCTGCGGGTCAACCGACGGACTATGAAGTGACGGTTGACGGACGGAAGATGCGCGTGCAACTTCCGGCTGTACCGTCGACCCGCTTCACAGACCGCCAGCTCCGCGATGAGCTGCAGAACACCGGCTTCGAGGTCGTGCGGCTCTACCGCGCGGGCCCGTCCGAGTACCGGCGGATTGTCTGCTGGGCGCGGAAGCCTCCTACAGCCGGTCGATGATCTGCCGCGCGGCGGCGAGCGCCAGGACGTCGTTCGAGCCGTCCTCGATCAGCGACGCGCGAGCGTCTCGGAACAGCTTCTCGACGATGAACTCCTTCGCCAGCCCGTAGCCTCCGTGCAACTGCACCGCGTCGTTCGCCACCTCGACCGCCACCTGGGTGCAGTACACCTTCGACGTGATCGAGAGGAAGGTTGCCGGCGGGAAGGCGGTCGCGTTGTACTTCATCGCGGCGCGCGAGAGCTGCCGGGCCGCTTCCACCTTGCTGTACATGTCGAACAGCTTCTTTTGCACGAGCTGGTGTTCGGTGATCGGCTTGCCGCCCTGGATGCGGTCGCGCGAGTACTTCAGCGCCTCCTCGAACGCCGCGCGTGCCACGCCGGTGAACGTCGCGCCCATGAATGCGTTGGCGTTCGTGAGCGTCATGTCGATGACGAGCGGGTAGAGGTCGGGCCGGGCGAGCATGTAGTCGGCCGGGATGCGCACGTTGTCGAAGAAGATCTCGCCCTGGTTGAGCGCGCGTTGCCCCATCTTGTTCAGCGGCTTCCCCTTCGACACGCCTGGCAGGTCCAGCGGCACCAGCGCCACGCCGCCCCCGCCCATGCCGCGCTCGCGGTCGATGCCGAGGAACGTCAGCGCATGCGTGGCGATCGTGCCGTTCGACACCCACGCCGACTTCTGACCATTGATCACCCACTCGTCGCCGTCCTGCCGCGCAGTGACGCCCCACCAGATGTCCGGGTCGCGGTGGAACTCGGTGCCCATCATCAGCGTATCGGAGCCGTGACCGGGCTCGGTGATCGCCCAGCAGCCGATGTACTTCCCCTCGCGGTCCGCCGCGAACGGCTTCACCACTTCCTCCAGCAGGCGCGGCCGCTCCGCCGCCTGCGCCGCGGCGAAGGTGAACGGGAACGACGTGACGCCGAGCGCGATCGCGAAGTCGGCGCTGCCCCAGCCCATCTCCTCGGCGACGATGTGGTTGCCAAGCGGACCGAAGTCGACGCCGCCCAGCTCGGGGGCGAGGCCGCGCGTGTGGAACCCCTGCTCGTACGCCTGGCGGAAGACGTCCCAGAGGATCGAGCCACGGGCGATGACGGACTCCGGGTCCATCTTGTCCAGCGCGACGCTCGCCGGGCGGCAGACCTCAGCGGCGAACCGGTGGATCTGCTGCTTGAGCTGCTGCAGCTCCGGGCTGAGATCCTTGTCGAGTTCCAGATAGGGTTCCATGTTCTCCTGCTCCCTGTCGCTGCGATGCGGCAGCCCTGCGGCGGCCCTACGCCCAGACGATGTCGGCGGGATCCCGTGTGTACGGCCCCAGCGCTTCCTCCCAGCGGTACATGACGAGCAGGTCCATCAGCTCCGACGCCTCGCCGCGGCGGCGCTTCGCCATCTCCACCTTGATCGTGTCGACCGCGCCGTGTACTGCCGGCCCGAACAGCGACTCCAGGTAGGAGTCCGGGATGCGGTTCGCGTTCTCGTTCCAGCTCCCGTCGGCGTTGAGTGGTGCCGGGCTCAGCGGCGGGATGTAATACACATTCGGTTTCGTCTCGAACTCCGGGTGCAGCGGCAGCGCGACGCCCCACTTGTTGACGAGCTTCGCCACGGCCTGGTGCGCGTCGTCCAGAAAACCGATCCAGGCCGCGCGGCCGGGGCATTGGCGCACGCACGCCGGCGCGACGCCATGCTCGATGCGAGGGAAGCAGCCGATGCACTGCTGGCTGACTTTGCGAGCGGGGTTGAAGTAGATCTTCTTGTACGGGCAGGCGCGCGCGCACATCTGCGCGCCCTTGCAGAGGTCCTCGTTGCGGAGGACGAGGCCGTCCTCCTCCCGCTTGAACAGCGCGTCGTTCGGGCAGGCCTCGACGCAGCCGGGCTGCGTGCAGTGATTGCAGAGACGGGGCAGGTAGAAGAAGTAGGCGTTGGGGAACTCGCCCGCGCCCTCGTCCTCGTCCCAGTTCATGCCCCAGGTCTTGCTGCCGGCGGTCTTCTCCAGGTGGACGTTGCGGCCCTTGCCGCCGTGCAGCACCTCGTCGTAGTTGAAGTCCCAGCCGCCGCCGAACTCCTCGGGGGTCGGCAGCTTGCCGGGCGTCTGCTTGCCGTCCTTGTAGCCGCCGCCCATGGTCTCCCAGCCTTTGGGCGTGCCCTGCCCGGGCTGCGTGTTCACCGTCATCCACCACTGGTGGTCGGTGCCGTCGTCCTGCGTCCAGAGCATCTTGCAGGCGACGGAGCAGGTCTGGCAGCCGATGCACTTGTTGAGGTCGAAGACCCACGCGAGCTGCCGCTTCGAAGCTGTGATCGTGCCCATCAGTCATCCCCTCCTGCGATCCCCTGATGCGGGTTGCTCGCGTTCATGACACCTTCTCGACGTCGACGTGGACCGCGCGGTCGGCCGGAATCGGCTGCCACTGCAGCGGGCGGTACTGCAGGTGGCCGTAGCCACCGACGAGCCCGAGCCACTTGACGTGCCCCGGCTCCACGTCCGCCTGGCTGTACCACCCCTTGTGCATGTACGGCTCGAAGCCGTTGTAGACGATCACCTGGCCCGGTCGCACCGACGGCGAGATCTTCGCCGTGATCAGCATCGAGCCGACGTCGCTGACGACGCGCACCCATTCGCCGTTCTCGATCTTCTTCGCTTTCGCGTCCTTGTCGTTGATGAACATGAACGGCTCGCCGCGGTGGGTGTTCAGGATGATGTTGTTCGTCATGTTCATGGAGTGGATGCTCCAGCGGTTGTGGCCGCTGGTCATCTTGAACGGGCGCTTCGGGCCGCCGTGCCCTGGCGGCTCCTTGTGTACCGGCAACTCCTCGCCCGCTTCCAGGAACCACTCGTGGTCGATGTAGAACTGGGCGCGGCGCGTGAGTGTCGGGTACGGGACCTTGTCCTCGGTGTGCCAGCGGAACGGGTTGTGTACCTCGTCCGGCTTGATCGTCGAAGCCTGGCCGAGGCCGTGGCCGACGAGCCCCCAGCCCGTCCAGCGGATCGTGCCCTTCTGCCGCGCGACGTCCAGCGTGCTGTCCGGCGGCAGGATGCCGTACGCCGCGTCGTCGCGGATCGATTCGTCGATGCGTGTCTCCTCGTCGAGGAGCGCGCCGTTCATCGTCAGCCGGTCGACCATGCCCTTGAGGCTGTGGGCCACGCCGTTGCGGTCGGTGAACTCCGGCATCTCTCGCTCGGCCGCGCGCTCCTCGATCTTGCGCACCAGGCCGATCCCGATGTCCGTGTCGTTCATCGCCAGATCCGGCGGATCGATCGCCTTGTCGATCAGGACGAAGTTCAGGTGGTGGACCGAGGGCATGCTGTTGCCCATCTTCTCGTAGTGCTGGGCGGCCGGCAGGACGTAGTCGGCGTACATGCCGGTGGTGTTGATGCGGAAGTCGACCGAAACGATCATCTTGAGGTCCGGCCAGAGCTTCTCCAGCAGGAGCTTCTGGCCGCCGCGCTGGCGGCGCAGCATGTTGCCGCCGGACTCGAACAGCACGCGCGGCCGCACCTCCTGGTAGACCTTCGCGAGCCCGGAGTCCCACCATCCCTTGTCGAGCGCCTCGTTGAGGTACTGGTCAAACGTGCGCTTCATCGAAGGGTCATTGTTGTCGGGATTGTTCCAGCGCTCCTTGTAGCCGTACTGGTAGTACCAGAGGAACGCCGGCGGGATCATGCGGCCGAGGCCGCCCAGCTCCGCTGCGACCTGCGCGGCGCGGTATGTCACCATCTCGAGCGTCATCGTCGGGTCGCCGGCGCTGAGCAGGCGGCGCGCCTTGGCGAGGTTGTTCACGTATGCGCGCGCGGCGTCCTGGCCCATGGCGCCCTTCTGCCGGGCGAAGCTGCCGCCGTCGAGCGCGGAGATCGCCCAGGAACGCGTGCCGGTGCCCTTCTTGCCCCAGTTGCCGGTGAGGCCGAGGAGCAACGCCATCGCGCGCTCGTACAGGTCGCCGTGGTAGTACTTGCCGGAGTTCCAGCCGATGAAGATCTTCGTCCGGCGAGTCGCCACCTTCCGGGCCAGCGAGCGGATGACGTCCGGGTGGATCTCGCAGATTTTCGCCACGTCCTCGGGGTCGTAGTCCCGGAGCTTTTCCTTTAGCCGCTCGAACGCGGGGTACACTTCGACCGAGGTGCCGTCCTTGAGTGAGACGGTGTACGTGCCCTCCAGCGCGGGCACTACGTCGGAGAGCGCGAGCGTGCCGCGCGGCGCCGGCGTCAGGACGTGCGAGCGCTCATCCATCCAGAAGAACTGGTCGTCGCGGTCGCCCTCGGAGACGTCACAGCCCCGGAGGAAGCGGTTGTTGTCCTTGCGGACGAGGAGCGAGAGGTCCGTTTGCTCCTGCACGAAGTGCTTGTTGTGCAGCCCCGCGTCGATGATCACCTTGCACATCGAAAGTGCGAGCGCGGCGTCAGTGCCGATGCGGACCGGCACGTGGTAGTCCGCATGGATGGCCGACGGGCTGAAGTCAGGCGCGACTGTCACGACTTCGCCGCCGTTGTAGCGGGACTCGGCGACGTAGTGGTACCAGTGGATGTTGGTGTAGACCGGGTTGCAGTGCCAGATGAGCGTCAGCTCGGCCAGGAACCAGTCGTCCATCGAGCTGACGGGGTTGAACTTGCCCCAGGTGATGTAGAAGCCAGGGCTGAAGTCCTGGAACTCGGCGTTGCCGTCGGTGGTCGGCGTGCCGAGCGCGTTGGTGAAGGCGCGCGCCCCGGCGGCGCCGGGCTCCGGCGTCATCAGGTTGATGATCGACTCGGGCCCCTGCTCCTGGATCGCGTCGAGCATCGCGTCGGCGATGTCGGTGAAGGCCTCGTCCCAGGAGACCTCCTGCCACTTGCCCTCGCCGCGCTCACCGGCGCGCTTGAGCGGCTTCGTCACGCGGTCCTTGGAGTAGTGGATGTGGCACCAGGAGGCGCCCTTCTGGCACCCCATGGGGTTCATGTCCGGCACGCCCTGCTGGATGACCGGGAGGTTGCCCCCCTGCTCCTCGCGGACGACCTTGCCATCCCGAGTGTAGACGCGCCACGGGCAGCCGCCCGGGTAGCAGTCCACGGAGTGGCTGCCCCAGGTGACCTTGTCCCACTTCCACTTGTCGCGATAGCGGTCGGCCCAGGCACCGGTCGCGCGGCGCGGGGATTGCTGCGTTGTCACTGTCTGTCCTCCTGATCCTGCGCCCGGCGGACCGGGACGCGCCATCCGCGCCCGCCAGCGACGGGACGCGGCCACACCAAAAGGCGACAGCGAGCAAGACGGAGCCAAGGCACGCCGCGCAGGCCGGTGCGCGGGTGCGGGACATCCGTGGCCTTTGGATACCATGCGTGCCGGTTCGGCGTATCGGGCCATACAGCCCGTCGGCACGTACCGTTTGGCCCTGAACCATGCTGCACCTCAAGCTACCTGACGCCGCCATGCCGCGTCGCGCGAGCCGAACGGCCCCGCGTCGCGGGCCGAACGCCCCCTGCCGCGCGACGCGCACCCACGTACGATTGGCGCACCGTCCGTCAGAGCCGGACGCCGGAGGATTGGGAGATGGTCGACTTCGCACTGCCCGAAGAGGTCCAGAAGATCCGCGACATGACGCGCGACTTCGCGCGCCAGGAGATGCGTCCGGCTGGCGTGGCGCTCGACCGCATCCAGGAGCCGGAGGAGGCCTACACCAGCGACACGATGAAGCGCGTGCTGGCGCATGCCTACGACATCGGCTTCCACAAGATGAACCTGCCCAAGGAGGCCGGAGGCCTCGGCGCGCCGCCGATGACGGGTATCGTCGTGCAGGAGGAGATGGCGGTGGCCGACGCCGGCCTCGCCAGCCACTTCCTCGTCGCGCCGATGATCGCCGGCATCGCGGCCGGCGCGAAGGACCGGCATCCGTTCTACAAGGAGTACCTGGACGCGTTCGTCTCCGATACGAAGGGCGTGCACAGCGGCGCCTGGGCCGTCACGGAGCCGAATCACGGTTCCGACCTCTTCCAGTTCGGCCAGCCGCAGATCCAGATGGAGACGACGGCGGTCCGTGACGGCGACGAGTTCGTCGTCAACGGACACAAGTCGGCGTTCGTCAGCAACGGCTGGATGGCCGACGCGCTGCTGATCATGGTGAACGGGGATCCGAGCCAGGGGATGGAGGGCACGGTGACGTTCGCCATCCCCGGCGACCTGCCGGGGATCAGCCGCGGCAAGCCGCTCAACAAGCTCGGCTTGCGCGGCCTCAACCAGGCGGAGGTCTTCTTCGACAGCGTCCGTGTCGCGCCGGAGTTCACGGTGATGCCGCCGGGCCCCGGCTACCGGTTCATGCTGGAGCGCATCGTGACGGGCGGCAACACCGCCGTCGGCACGCTTGCCGTCGGCGTCGCGCGGGCGGCCTACGAGGAGGCGCTCGCCTACGCGCGTCAGCGGGAGCAGGGCGGCCGCCGCATCTGCGAGCACGACACGGTGAAGATGAAGCTGTTCAACGCCTACCGGCAGATCGAGGCGGCGCGCGCGCTGCTCTGGCGCTCGTCGTGGCTGCTGAGCACCGGCCAGCCGCACCTGCCGACGGCGATGGCCGCGCGCACAGTGGCCAGCGACATGGCTGTGCAGGTGACCGCGGACATGGTGCAGATCTTTGGCGGCTACGGCATCTCGAAGGAGCATCCCGTCGAGAAGTTCTATCGCGATGCCAAGCTGTTGCAGATTATGGATGGCACGAACGAGATGGTGTCGCTGAAAGCGGCCGACCAGCTCATTGCCGGATAACGGCGCGTGGCGCAGCGAGAGGAAGGGTGGCCATGAGGAACGTCGCGATCGCCGGTGCGGGGATGACGCGCTTCGGCAAGTACACCGACCGCGGGCTGAAGGAGCTGACGCGCGAGGCGGTGACCGCCGCGCTCGATTCGGCCGGCGTGCCGAAGGAAGCGTTGGAAGTCGCGATCGTCGGCAACGCGGCCGCTGGCTTGATCACGGGCCAGGAGTGCATCCGCGCGCAGGTCGTGCTGCGGTCGATGGGCATCGACAAGATCCCGATGGTCAACACGGAGAACGCCTGCGCCAGCTCGTCGACCGCGTTCCAGCTTGCCTGGCTGTAC
>Ga0153916_10000037_pt1 | contig 75012 bp, 68 predicted proteins | sample Opewatmetagenome_FD_109642 | JGI IMG/M metagenome (GOLD analysis project Ga0153916, IMG submission 109642) | Freshwater wetland microbial communities from Ohio, USA - Open water 3 Core 3 Depth 4 metaG | ecosystem: Environmental > Aquatic > Freshwater > Wetlands | place: USA: Ohio, Lake Erie...
CAATAACTGCTAGTCATACCTGGGCTAAAAATGGAGATTATGTTATAACTGCAAAAGCAATGGACGTAAATAATGCAGTTGGACCTACAGGATCTCTATCTATAACAATTCCAAGGACCAAAGAAGTTTACACACCATTTTTGAACTTCCTGGAAAACCACCCACAGCTTTACTTAGTACTTAGACTAGTGTTACATCAATTTGGACTATAATACTGGTCCAAAACTCTTTTTTTTCTTTTTTTTGTTTATAAAATTTTTCCCCGTAGAATAAAAATTTTAAAAAAATAATAATATAAAATTATAATAAATACTTATACGTTTATGAATTTTTATTTTTTTAGGCTTTATTTTTACAGTATCGACAAGTATTTAGTGAGATTATACATACTTTTCAAGGGGCTTTACGTTTATGATTAATGTAGAAAACATTAGAAAAGATTTTCCAGTGCTTAAAACAGGCGTTGTATATCTTGATAATGCATCAAGCACCTTAACGCCTGAGCCTGTTCTGCAGAAAATGATGGAATTTTATCGAGAATACAGATCTAATGTAGGACGAGGTGCTTATGAGTTTTCTCGTAAATCAACATTCGAGTATGAGGAGGCTAGAAAGAGAATAGCTAAATTCATTAATGCTAAATCTGAGGAGGAGATTATTTTTACTAGAAATACCACTGAGGGTATTAACATAGTTGCTAATGGTTTGAAATGGAATGATAGTGACAAGATTGTTACTACGCTTCTGGAGCATCATTCTAATTTTATTGTTTGGCTGAGGGTAAAACAGCGTTACGGTGTTCAAGTAAATGTTGTGTATCCTAAAAAACAACAAGTAGATAATGTTCTGGATCCAGCAGAGTTCGAAAAAGTAAATGATGATGATACTAAGGTTGTGGCTCTAACTCATATTTCAAATGTTTTTGGTGCTATTGAACCAATTGATATTATCGCTAAGATTGCTCATAAGCATGGTACATACGTTGTTGTTGATGCTGCTCAGTCTGTGCCTCATATAAAGGTTGATATTCAAAAGATTGGATGTGACTTTATGGCTTTTAGTGGTCATAAGATGTGTGCACCGACTGGTTGTGGAGTGTTGTATATTCGTAAAGAGCTATTTGATGAGATTGAGCCGTCATATATAGGTGGGGGGACAATATCTGATGTTGATGTTGGGGCTTATACTTTGGATAAGGGACCAGCACGTTTTGAGGCAGGAACTCCAGCTATTGCTGAGGTTCTTGGTATGGGAGCTGCTGTTGATTACTTAAGTAAAATTGGTATAAAGAATATTGAGGAACATGAACGAAAACTATCGACAAAGCTTTTCAGAGGTTTACAAAATATGCCTGGTGTAATAACATATGGGTCTGATTCAAAAAATAGGATTGCACTTTTGTGTTTTAATATTATAGGTAAGCAACCTCGTGATGTATCAGTTGAACTTGATAAATCGGCAAGGATAATGGTACGCGGAGGCCATCATTGTGCCCTTCCTTTGATAAAAAGTATTGGAGATAGAACTGGTACAGTGAGAGCTTCTGCTTATTTCTATAATACAGAAGATGAAATTGATACACTTGTTGATAATGTGGAGAGAATTGCTGGTCATCTATGAAGTGTTAAAAACTTTTAGGCCTGATTGACCAGTAGAATCATATTATTTTTATTGATATTTTTCTACTTATTTTATTAGATGCAGTAACATTAGGTCTTTTTTTTAAATAATGTTTTCCCAAAGATGAGCTTGCTCTTAGGAATTTACTTCGATTTAATTATAATTATGTACAACTTTTTATAGTGGCAGTTTACTAAAAAATATTAAACATAAATTGAATTAATATGAAACCTAGCAATTCCTTTTTTTATTAATTGTAAAATATATAAAAAAACCAATCATTTTTAACAAGTAATATTTCTAGCGATATATTTTATATAGAAAAAACTCTTTATAATTTTTGGGAGAATTATGAAAGCTAACATAAAACAAATCAAAGGCTGTTCTTTTATAGGTAAGGCGGATAGTAACCATTGGGTTGCTATCGATACACCAAAAGAAACTTGCGGTCTAGATGCTGCTTCTACTCCTATGGAGTTAGTATTATTTGCATTAGGTAGTTGTTCAGGAGCAGATGTTTTATCAATTTTAGATAAAAAAAAGGTATCATTAAAAGGTTTTGAAATCAACATCGATGCTGAGCGATCAGAGAGTTATCCAAAAGTTTTTACTAAGATAAATTTAGAGTACGTGTTTTATGGTCAAGCAATTAAATCTGAGCATGTTGAACGGGCAATTAAGTTGTCACAAGAAAAGTACTGCTCAGTTTATGCAATGTTGAAAAATTCAGTTAATATAACTTCCTCTATAAAAATTATAAGAAATGAGAATATAAAGTAGAAAGACTGAATATTTATTTTGCGTAATTTTAATGATGAAAAAAATAATCGAAGCCATTTTTATTTCTTTTGCGTGATATTTTCACCAGATAAATAGTATAAAAAATAACAGTTGTATTGTGGAAATAATTACTTATATGCTCGAACTTTTACGCTTGTAATTTTACCAGCGAGTCTTTTATCAATTTCTTTTTCAGAATATTGGTTTTGGCTGATAATTTTAACTTTACGAAAACCAGCTTTTTTTATAGTATTAAGATAATCGTTTTTTTCCAGAGCACCAGCTATACATTCGCTCCATGCATCAAAACTTTTTTTTATATCCTCTGGAAGAGTTCCTTCAGTTACCAAATCAGAAATTAATATTCTGCCGCCTGGTTTTAAAACTCTAAAAGCCTCCCTAAAAGTTTTAAGTTTATCTGTGGATAGATTTATTACACAGTTGCTGATGATCACATCTACGGTATTGTCTTTGATAGGAAGATTTTCAATTTCACCATATCTAAATTCCACATTTGTATAACCATTTTCTTTTGCGATTTTCTGTGATTTTTTTACCATTTCTTCAGTCATATCAACACCGATAACATAGCCGTTTTTGCCAACCTTATTTGATGCTAAAAAAACATCTATTCCAGCTCCAGAACCTAAATCCAATACTGTTTCACCCTCTTTTAGATCTGCTAAGGCTGTTGGGTTACCACAGCCTAAACCCATAACTGCAGACTCAGGAATATTTTTAAGTTCATTTTTAGAGTATCCAATAGACTCTGATTGTTTTGTTATGTCATTTTTTTGAGGTGAACAAGTTGGGCAACATGAAGTATTATCTTTTACAAATTTTGCGTATCTTTTCTTTACTGCTTTTTTAATTTCTTTATCATCCATATAAATCCCTGCTTAATAGATTATTTTAGGTTTTAATAATTCCTATTATCCTAATATAAAATAATTAAATTTAAATTATTATATTTTTAAAATTATTAATAAATTTAGGAATTTTTGTAAAAATCGCAAATAAAAAGGATTAGATAAAATCCTATTTCTAGGTATATTAACACTTAGTTGCCCCCAGTCGCTTAACTCTCCCAATACATTTTTTGCTCTTGCAGAAATAGTAAAATTTCCTTTATTTGTCCACTTATGAGAAGCAGAAGCTTCTGTACCAGATGGTCCTACGATTTCATCTTCTGTGCCATCTCCCCATTCAATTAGGTAGATTAATTCATTGTTATCAATATCTGTTGAATTAAAAGTATATATATACTCAATACCAGGTTTTCCTTTTGCGGGGCCTTTAATTATAGGAACAGTTGGAGGATAGCTGCCACTTGTAATCAAAGCCCAGGTTATATCAGTAACAGTCATACAATCGTCATCAGTTACAGATAAGGTAACTGTATAGTTACCTTCTTCATTATAAATATGTGTTGGATTCTGTTCATCTGATGTACCGCCATCCCCAAAATTCCAATGGAATTCATATGGCGGTGTTCCATTTTCTGCTGAGCCTGTATATTGTATAGATTCATTTACCAATCCTTGATAGGGACCATGAGCATCAACACTAAAACCAATAATTTTGAAATTAGAAACTGAAATAGCAGATGCACTGGATGAAGATGTTGAAACAATAACCTTTATCATACAATTATCAGATCCACCTGCATTAACAAGCCATTGATAACAGCCATTATTTGGAATATCCGAAACAATTGTATCCCATGGACCCGATTCACCATTTAAAGATATTTGAATCTCAACTGTAGAATCACCTTGTGAAAGCGGAACAGCTGAAAGCCAACGTATGTCACGAATAGATCCACTCCTAAATGTTTCACCACCATGGGGTATAGAGACAAGGGCTGATACCTCTGTCGGTTCAAGCCATGGAGAAAAAGCTTTTAATTGGTTTTGATAAGATGGCCAAGTACCTTGTGCTGCCTGTATTACAACATCTTCTCGGCCATCATGATCAAAATCACCATCAATTACAAAAGCAGAATATTCACCTGGGGAAGGCATATTAAAAGTTGCATCAGCAACCCAATCCCCATTTCCATTACCAATATAAACATATCCTACAGGATCAGCGTAGGCGACTAAATCAAGAAATCCATCTCCGTTAATATCACCAAATTGTGGATAGTATGTTCCAGATGTTGGTAGACCACTTGATGCTAAATTCCAATCATTATTTTGTTTATCAAATGTATAACATCGAACACCAGATGAACTGTACCCAATAACGATATCATCACATCCATCGTTATTTGCATCTCCGCAATCAAAGCCCTCCCAACTTGATGTTGGAAGACCATTTTGAGTTAGAGTAAAACCAAATTCTCCATTTCCAAGATAAACAAAGTATCCATCACGGTTCCCAGCAAAATCAGGGTAACCATCAGAATTAAAATCAGCGGTTTCTAAGTTATTGAAGGTATTCCCTCCTGTATTTGTCCACATATGTGTCCATGTTCCATCGCCATTGTTTCTATACTGATGATATCCATTACAACAACCAAAGGACTGAGATATAATATCAAGTAAACCATTGCAATCAAAATCAGCAAGATCGGTTTCAAACATACCATAATCTTCACCAGCGGTTCCAAGTCCAGTTGCCCATGGAATCCAATTTGAACCTGTTCCATCTCCTAAAGCAGCACCTATTAGTGTATCACCAAAACCAGGAGTACTACTATAATCATGGTGTATACCCCAAACAACATCAAGATAGCCATCCAAGTTAAGATCTCCTGCTTCAATACCACCGTAACCAAAATTACCAACTTGATTAACAGACCAGATACCTTCTCCATCACCAAGCCAAACCATTATTCCATGTTGACCACTATTAATATAAGGGGAACCGTGGTCACCAACACTGATTATATCCAAATTACCATCATTATTAATATCAGCTAATTCATATTCAGTATCACCTTCTTCTTTATCTGGAATTTCAAGTCCGGATGATTTGGATATAAAAGTAACATAACTGTTAATATTAATAGGATAATTTTTTTGCTGTAAAACTTTACAAACAGCAAATGGGGATAATGTTGAAATAAATAAAGTGCATATCAAAATCATTACTAGACTATTATTTATCTTGTTTTTTTTCATAAAATAAATCTCTTAACTCAAAAATATAATTGGATGATCATATATATATTTTCTTTTCTTAAATTATTAAAAACAACCCGCGTATTAATAACTTTTTTTATTCTGGTATAACCTTTTAATTTTTTTTATTGTTTTATAATATTATCTATTTACATATCAATAAAAACAAAATTGAAAAATCCTTAAATATCATTTAGTGCTACTACTTCCGCGGGGGAGAACCCATGAGCGGTTTATTTGGTGTTGTTAGTAATAATAACTGTATTTCGACTCTTTACTATGGAACGGATTATCATACACATCTTGGTACAGAATTTGGAGGCATTGCTTTTATAAATAAAAACGGCACTCCTGTAAAAAAAATACATGATATTAAAAATTCACAATTTAAATCAAAGTTTTATGAAGGTTCTGATAAAATCAAATCTCATTTAGGAATTGGTGTAATTTCGGATAAAGATCCTCAACCATTGAGTTTTGAAAGTAAATTCGGTGCATTTGCAATATGTACAGCAGGTCTGATTAATAATAAAGAAGCTTTAGTAAAAGATCTGATTCAGAAAGGTATCTCGTTTAGCGAGATAGAACGTGGTGATATTAATACTACAGAACTTGTTGCAAATTTAATAAATCAAGGCAGAAACGTAGTTCATGGTATAGAAAGAATGTATGATAAGATAATAGGATCAATTTCTTTATTACTTTTAACAAAAAAAGGCATATACTGTGCTAGAGATCGAAATGGTGTAACTCCTTTAATAATTGGAGAAAAACAAGAAGAAATCGCTGTTACCAGTGAAACTTGTGCTTTTCCGAATTTAGGTTTTAATATTAAAAAATACATTGCACCAGGAGAAATTATATTTATTAGTAAAAAAGGTTTTGAAGAAAAAAAGAAAGGTAGGCAACAAGGTAAAATTTGTGCTTTTTTATGGATTTATACTGGTTTTCCTGCATCATCTTATGAGGGAATAAATGTAGAAAAGACAAGAGAAAATTGTGGGAGATTTTTAGCTAAGCGTGATAATGTTAAAGCGGATTTAGTTTCAGGAGTTCCTGATTCTGGTACTTCTCATGCAATAGGTTATGCTATGGAATCAAATTTACCATTTAGAAGAGTTTTATTCAAGTATACACCAGGATATGGTAGAAGTTATACTCCTTTATCTCAGGAATTAAGAGACCGTATTGCATTGATGAAGTTGATAGCAAATGAATCTATTGCAAATGGAAATAGGATTGTTTTGTGTGAAGATTCAATTGTGCGTGGTACACAACTGAAAAATTATACGATTTCTAAATTGATGCAAGCAGGCGCTAAAGAAGTTCATATAAGACCTGCATGTCCTCCTTTGATGTTTCCGTGCATTTATAATTTATCTACAAGAAGTATAAGTGAGTTAGTAGCACGAAGAGCAATTAAGGCTATTGAGGGAAAAGATATAGAAGATGTATCTGATTATTTAAATCCAACATCTGAAAAATATAAAAAAATGGTTGATTGGATTGTAGAGTATTTAGGAGCTAGCTCCTTAAAATATCAGTTGTTAGAAGATATGGTTAAAGCAATTGGTTTGCCTAAAGAAAAGTTATGTCTTTATTGTTGGATCGGTAGAGGTATTCAAAAAAGTTTAAAATCTTATTAAAAAAATTTATTTATCATAAATTTATTTTTAACAAGTAAGACTATCCTCATAAGGTTTTTAATATTTCATAGATTTTTTGTGTATCTATTTTATTAGGTTTAAGAGATTTAAAATAAAAAAAGGAGAGAATATTTTTTTTAAATTTTTAGTCGAGACATTAATTGTTTTGAATTATTATATATCGTAAGGAGTTGCAGCTGGACGAAGATCAAATTGTGGAAACGGGATTTTTAGTACAGGAATAATAGTTGATTGTATTGCGCCGATAATGATGTAGATAGGTATTATTTTTGGACGATTACTCCAATAATTATCATGCCAAAAATTAAAACAATTTTTGAACCATGCTTGCCTATTATTATTTATAAAATTATTATAAGAAACTTGATTTCCACTAGATTCTACAAATATAAGCCCAAATCCATCCTGAGAATCTTTTATTTCATTTTGGGTAATTGTCATAAGATTTGATATACTTGAATGAATACCATAACTATTATTTTCAATGTGGTTAAGAGTAATTACACAGTGATCTGAAAATTCTGAGAATATTCCATATTCATTAAATGCAATAAAATTCTCCTGTAAATTATCATTTTGGCAATAATAAAGTTCGATTCCATGATGATTTTGTGTCACATCGTTATAAGAAACTGTAACGGATTTTGAATATTGGATGTATATACCTGCATGATTGTCACCGCTGTTTTGGACTGCAAAACCTGAAACTTTTACTGGTTCATTCTGGTTGTTTGTAATGATGGAAATAACGTTATTTAATGCTACACCAGAGATAACTGGTTTTCCACTGTCAGTCCCGCTCAAATATTCAGTATTTTTTCCTTCAAGATCAATGGATATATTTATCAATAAATTTTCGTAATATGTACCACTATATACTTCAATAATATCGCCTGTTATTGCATTGTCGATTGCGGCTTGTATTGTAGTAAAATCACCATCACCTTCATTATCAACAATCCAGGTAGTCATAAGTGATTTCTCAGGTATTAGTTCTTGTGGTTGCTTCGATAGAACAGTTGGTATTATATTAGCTCCAGCTCCTAGTATTATCATTCCCAATACTAGACTTCTCCAATAAATTTTATTTTTCATGTTATTACCTCTTTAAAAAATTTAATTTTTATATCTTATAAAATAATAACTTAACAATGATTAAAAAATGATTAAAAAACATATGAAAATAAAGTTAAGTAAAAGCATTCTTCAACAAAATTAACATACCAATGAACATAAAAATTTAGGTTTATTGTTACCCAGCCCGACCATCATCACAAGGCTCATCCTTCTCTATAGATCTTGCATGCTCTGCATGAGATGGTTGAATACAGATATCAAGAGGTAATTGTTTCATGGGTTTACCACAGCATTTTGGTACCTTTTTATCTGAAATAGAAATTGTTTTTCCGCAAATCTCACACATATATTTTTTATTCATAATTTACCACCTTAAATAATCTCATTAATTTTTGCAATAATATGTTTTTTTTCATTTTCACTTAAGGTCTGATCAAGTTTTGGATAAACTTCTTTTTCTTCATAACTCTTATGTTTAATTAAAAATTCTTTAAAACTATAAATATTGGTTAAATTTCTTTTTTTACGAACGTCATCTCTCCAGTTATTAATAGTATTTAAAATAAAATTATGTTGATTTGTAAGCTCGGGTAACATTTTGAATCCTTCAATAACATTATCTGGTTTATAAGATGTAAATATCGCTTTTTCTTCAATAAAAATATGTTTTTCTAACTCCCATTCAAATTTGTAAAAAGATTTACTCATTGTTTCAAAATCTACTTTATTTTTATCTTCTAAATCATTAATTAATTCTTCAATTTTGCAATGGTCTTTAATCATCAAAGATAGTATTTTAGTAGTTTTACTCATAACTATAAACGCCTCCTTACAAATTCAGAATATCTTTATTTGTTTTATATCTTACTAAAATTTTTTTAGTTAAACCTAAAAGCAATTAACTGTTTTTGTTTTTCATAATTGGAGGACAAATGGATTTATTTATTACAACATTTGAATCAGTGGCAGTCCTGTTAGGTATCGGCTTAATTGGTTTCTGGATTATTAAAAGGAAATTAGTCCCCGGTAATATTCTGGGATTACTTTCACCTTTGGCATTGGATATAGCCTTACCTTGTCTTATCTTTGTTAATTTGATTAATAATTTTAAACCACAAGAAAATCCAAACTGGTGGCAACTGCCTTTATGGTGGGGTTTTTTTACGGTAATAGCTTTGGCTCTAACATTTTTATTTACCTTGATTTCAAAGAAAAAAACTAGACGTGAATTTGCTGTTAGTTTATTTTATCAAAATGCAATTTTTTTTCCACTTGCAATATTTGCTGGACTTTTTGGTGATGAAAGTATATACATATCACTTCTTTTCATATTCACAATTTTTTATGCAGCTTTGTTTTTTTCAACATATTTTCTATTTTTTGAGAAAAAGCAAAAAAATTTAATCAATTGGAAAAAAATTATTCATCCTGTTGTAATAGCAACAATTATTGCATTAATAATTAGGCTTTCTGAAATTCAAAATAATGTTCCTAATCTTTTAATGAGAATTTTTGAACTTCTAGGTGGAATGACAATACCACTAATTATGATAATACTAGGTGGTAATATATATGTTGATTTCCAAAAAAAAGGAAAAATTCAAACTTTTGAAATAACAAAATTTGTACTAGTTAAAAACGTGTTATTTCCACTGATTTTTTTAGGAATAATACTACTATTTAAACCCGTTTTATCTTATCCAGTTGCTCTAATAATTATCTTACAAAGTGCTGTACCACCAATAACTGCAGTACCGCTTGTCATAGAGCGAGTTGGTGGAGATCGAGCTATTGTAAACCAGTTTATAGTTGTAAGTTTTATTTTTTCTTTGATTTCTATACCAACAATGATTTATCTACTTGATATTTTTTTTAAAATAATACATTTTCAAAATAATATTATATAATCAACCCATTATGGAGAGCTGGTATATAATGAAACAAAAGATTGAAGTAAAAATTGTAGATTCCTGGTCTGAAAAAGAAATTATAGAATTATATAAGATAGGAGGCTGGTGGAAAAAATCTTATGATCCATCTGGAATAAAATATTTAATTAAAGGTAGTTTTGCTTTTGTTGTCGCTGTAGATAAAACTACTAAAAAAGCAATAGGCATGGGGCGTTTAATCTCTGATGGAGTATCTGATGCATATATTCAAGACACAGTAGTTCTTCCGGAATATAGAGATAGGGGCATAGGCGGTATGATAGTCAAAACTTTACTTAATTATTGTTTATCAAAGGGAATTTTATGGTTAGGATTAATAGCAGAACCAAATCAAGAAAAATTTTATTCAACTTTAGGTTTCAAAAAGTTGGAAAAATATGTTCCAATGAAATACCCAACTGAGGAATAAAATGATTTCAATAGATGATTTCAAACCAATTTCTATAGATGTTAAAACTCTATTTCAAAAACATTATAAAAAATATCCAACTGAGCATAGTGATAACCTTTTTACAACATTGATAAGTTGGAATGATTATGGTAAATACAAATATTTTTTTATAGAAGATAATCTTCTATTACTCAGTCAGATTAAAGACGAAATTCAATTACGTTATGTATCAGGTAAATATAATAAAGATATTTTTAATCAACTTTTTAAACTTGCAGTAGAACTTGAATCTGAGTATCCAATTACAATATTAGATACACAAACAAAAAATTGGTTATTGGAAAATTATCCAAAATTAAAGTTTGAACCATATAGAGATGTTTTTGATTATGTTTATCTTTCTGAAGATCTAGTAAATTTACCAGGGACTAAGTATAGCAAGATACGTAATCGTCTTAATCAATTTAAAAAGAATTTTTCTTACAATATAGAAAAAATTAATAACAATTTAAATGAAGTAAGAGATTTTTTGAGACGTTGGTGTCTTTGGAAAGATTGTGATTCTGATGCTTTACTTGATAATGAAAAAAGAGCAATACTATATTCGATTGATCATTTTGTTGAGCTTGATTTATCAGGAATTGCTATGCGAATTAATAATAAAATCGAGGCTATATCTGTTTATGAAAAAATGACATCTGATATGGCTGTTGTTCATTATGAGAAAGGTTCACCTGATTATGATGGTATATATAAAGCAATAAATCAGGAAACAGCAAAAATACTGCAGAATAATTTTAAATTCATTAATAGAGAATCTGATATGAATATCCCTGGTTTAAGAAAGGCAAAGATGTCTTATCATCCTCATCACATGGTGGAAGTATTTAATTTAGCTAAAGAGTGCATTTTGATATAGGTTGTTTATAATATATTTTGTTCCACTTCACATGCTTTATAAAAATCCATAAATTCTTCTGAAGCTCTAAGAATTTTGCATATACGACATGTTTCTGGAATTACATCCCCATTCCCATTTTCTATTATACGTTTTGCAGATAATTTAATTTCATTTAAGATTTTAATATTTGAAATATCAATCTTGCCACGTTTTCTAGAAACATATTGACAAACTGCCGCTGGAGTTATTCCAAGTTTCTCTGCAGTTTCTTTTTGACTTAATCCAAAATCTTTTATCATAGTTTCTGCTATTTCTTTTCTTATCACTGGTAACCCATTCCACATCATGTATTCGCATATAGTGCGTTTCATAAGGGTAAATCTAGTATTAAGTACTTAATATTAACGATTGTTTATTCTAATCATGTTGTCGTTACAAATGTTGCAAACAACTGATTATTTTTTAAATTTTGACACATTTTATTTTTTGAATTTTAAAGTCGAAACTTTTAAATACTTAAGATATATTAACAATTGTTAATTAAGGATTATGGGCTATAATAGTTAATGGAAAAAATGAGGTGGTTCAAAAAATTTGATTAAATCCATATAGGGGGTGCAAAAGCAAAGGAGAACCCATAATATTTTTTTTGAATCCCATCCTTTCCTCCTCTCCTCATTTATAGAGACCCTCTCCTGCCTTTTGCTTCCCCTTCCAATTCACTTTTTGTTTTTTTTATTTTTTAAATAATTATTTATTTTAAATAAATATAGATGTCATTTATGCAAGATTTAATAGATAAAATAGAATCACTTAAAAAAAGTGAGATCAAAATAAAAATTGATAAAAGAATTCAAGAATTTAAAAATACAAATAAAGAATCAACTGATAATTTATTTAAAGAATTATGTTTCTGTATATTAACTGCAAACTTTAATGCTGAAAAAAGCATAAAAATTCAGGATGAAATAGGTTATTGCTTTTTAACTGATAATAAAGATGAATTATCAAAAAAATTAAAATTATATGGTCATAGATTTCCGAATACACGGGCACAATATATTTCAGAATCACTAATATGCAAAGATAAACTAAAAGAGATTCTTCAATCTCATGATAATAAAGCTATAAGAGATTGGATAGTAAATAATGTAAAGGGACTTGGTTACAAGGAAAGTAGTCATTTTTTAAGGAATATAGGTTTTGACGATTATGCAATAATAGATTTTCATATTATTGATATACTAACAAATCATAATCTAATTAAGAAACCAAAAACTATTACAAAAAAGAAATACCTCGAAATTGAAAATATACTTAAAAAACTTGCAAAAGAAACAAACCTTACACTAGCTGAACTTGATTTGTATCTATGGTACATGGAAACAGGAAAAATATTAAAATGATTTTTTACCTAAAGGTTTTTAGATAATTAATATATCACGAGTATGGTGATTTGATTGGATTTTAGCCTAACTGAAGAGCAAAAATTATTTCAAAAGATTATTAGAGAATTTTGTACTAAGGAGTTAAAACCTTTAGCTGAAAAAATTGACAAAGAGGAATACCTACCAAAGGAACTTTATAAAAAAATGGGTAAGATGGGTCTGATGGGAATGACAATTCCACAAAAGTATGGTGGGGCAGGTATTGATCGCGTTAGTTACATGATAGCATTAGAGGAGATTTGTAGAGTATGTGGATCTACTGGTTTGACTGTTGAGGCGCATAATTCACTTGGTATAGGCCATATTTTCGAAAAAGGTACAGAAGAACAACGTAAAAAATATCTTCCTAAATTAACAAGTGGTGAAACTTTCGCAGCTTGGGCACTTAGCGAACCAAATGCTGGTTCTGATGCTGCTTCGCTTCAAACCGCTGCAATTCTTAAAGGTAATGAATGGGTAATTAATGGTACAAAACAGTTTATAACAAGCGGGGATGTTGCTGATGTTGTAACAGTAATGGCTAAGACTGATAAAGAAAAAGGTGCAAAAGGTATTAGTGCATTTATAGTTGAAAAAGACACACCTGGTTTTAAGGTAGGTCAATTGGAAGATAAACTTGGGTTGCGTGGCAGTAGAACAGCAGAACTAATTTTTGAAGATTGTAGACTTCCTAAAGAAAATCTTCTTGGCGAAAAAGATATGGGATTTATTGGGGCAATGAATATTCTTGATCGTGGCCGTACTGCAATAGGTGCAATGTCTGTTGGCATAGCACGTGGTGCTCTGGAAGATTGTATTGAATATGTAAATCAGCGGGAACAATTTGGTAAAAAAATTGGAAAATTCCAGGCGATTCAATGGATGATTGCTGATATGGCAACAGAGATTGACGCAGCAAGACTTCTTGTATATCGTGCTGCATATTTAGAAGATAAGAATATGAAGTTTTCAAAAGAAGCATCTATGGCAAAGTTGTTTGCATCTGAAATGGCAATGCGTGCAACAAGAAATGCAATTCAGATTTTTGGTGGTTATGGATATACAAAGGACTACCCTCTTGAAAGATATTTTAGGGACGTTAAATTATGTGAGATTGGTGAGGGCACATCTCAAGTTCAAAGAATGGTTATTGCTAAACAATTAGGATTATAAATATAAATTATCATATTTTATTATGGGGCAAAAGATTCTACGTCTTTTTTAGGATCAGAAATTAAATTAGTATTATTATTAAATTTATTTTTTATTTCTTTTAATTTTAGGTAAAGATAGTAATCATTTGAGATTATAAAGGGGTGTTTCAGGTTACCTTTTTCAAATTCGTACTTAAGTTCATCTTTAATTTCATCGAATAAAACATCTGTTGTTTTATTTATTATTACATCAACAAAATCTTCTATAAACACATTATTTTTATCTTTATGTTGGTCATACCAATTTATAACTTCTTTTAAAATTTTGTCTCTCTGTTCTACCATCTCACCAAAATTCGTAATAATTTGTTTATTTATAAACTTATTATATGAAGTTCATGATAACAATTTTTTTTAAAAATGTTATAATTACTATAAATGAGACACAATTTATCATATAATAAATAGTTTTCGTTATAATTGATACAGAATGTTATGAAATATAACATTTAATTAATAATTTAGTATAAAATTAAACAAAAAGGTTTTATAAAGTTTGTTATATATATTATTGATAATTAATATGGTCACTATAAGCCATCTTGTAAATAAGATGATTGATGATAACCTATATCTGCAGGAGGCAATTGGTAAAGGTATAGCATCTTATGGATCTGTAGCAAAACAACTTAAAACAGATATTGAAATAGAGTTAAAAAAGGAAGTAGCTCACTATGCTATAGTGGCAGCGATTAGAAGATATTCAGAAAAAATGGACATCAAATTTAGAGATATAAAATTTGATGCAAACACATCAGAAGTGAACCTAAAAACAAATGTAATTGATATAAACGTGCTTAAAACCCCAAGCCTATTTGATAAACTAAAAAGAATATATGATATTATAAAATTCGAAAAAGGAGACATACTTCATATAATATATGGAAAAAATTCTGTAAGTATTGTAACAAACGAAAGATACAAAGAAAAAATATGTGATTTTTTACAAAACGAAAGAATCATGGATACGAAGGAAAATCTTGTTTCTCTTTCATTTACAATAGGAAAAGAACTTGTAGATATCCCTGGGGTATTATTTCAGATTGTGCGAAATTTTGCTTGGGAAAATATCAATATAAAAGAGGTTATCTCTATAGATCTAGAAATTACATTCATCGTTACCGAAAGAGATGCTGTAAGAGGATACAAAGCTCTCGAGCGATTAATAACAAAAAATATTAACAGTTTGGTTTAATCTCTTACATTCTAAATATACCAGGTTTCCAATCTGGAATAGGTACATTTAATGAAGCAGATATACCTAGTCCTAATACCATTCTTGTATCAATTGGATCAATGATTCCATCGTCCCAAATCCTAGCTGTACTATAATATGGGTTTCCTTCCATTTCATATTTATCAAGTATAGGATTTACTATTGCTTTTTCTTCTTCTTTTGATAGTTCTTTACCTTGTCTCCAAAGCTGATCTCGTTTAACAGTTAATAAAACATTTGCGGCCTGTTCACCCCCCATAACAGATATTCTAGCATTAGGCCACATCCACAGTTGTCTAGGTTCATATGCTCTTCCGCACATTCCGTAATTACCAGCTCCAAATGAACCTGCGATTATTACAGTAAATTTTGGGACATTAGCAGTTGCTACAGCACTTACCATTTTTGCCCCATCTTTTGCTATACCACCTGCCTCATATTTCTTTCCTACCATAAAACCTGTTATGTTTTGTAAAAAAACAAGCGGTACTTTTCGTTGACAGCACATTTCAATAAAATGGGTTCCTTTCAATGCTGTTTCTGAAAATAGTACACCATTGTTTGCAAGTATTCCAACAGGGTATCCAATGATTCGGGCAAAACCACATACTAATGTTTCACCATATAATGCTTTGAATTCGTGGAACTTTGAGCCATCTACAATTCTTGCGATTATTTCTCTGACCTCAAAAGGTTTTCTAATATCTTTTGGTATTATTCCATATATTTCATTGATATCATATGTTGGATCTTCTGGTTTTTTTATATCAATATGCGTTTTTTCTGGGCGATTCAGATTTTCAACAATGTTTCTTAACATATGTATAGCCTCCATGTCATCATGAGCATAAATATCTGATACACCACTTTGTTTACAATGAACATCTGCCCCACCTAGTTCTTCAGAAGTTACTTCTTCTCCTGTTGCTGCCTTAACAAGTGGGGGTCCTCCTAAAAAAATAGTACCAGTATTTTTTACAATGATGGTTTCATCTGACATAGCAGGAACATATGCTCCACCTGCTGTACAAGAACCCATAACTGCTGATATCTGTGGAATATTCTTAGATGACATAACAGCTTGATTAAAAAAAATTCTACCAAAATGTTCTCTATCTGGAAATACTTCATCCTGCATTGGTAAGAAAGCACCACCTGAGTCTACAAGATAAATACAGGGAAGATTGTTTTGCATAGCGATTTCTTGTGCTCTAAGATGTTTTTTAACAGTCATAGGATAATAAGTTCCACCTGTTACTGTAGCGTCGTTTGCGACTATTACAACTTCTCTACCATGAACTAAACCTATACCAGTAACTATCCCAGCACATGGTGCTTTGTCATCGTACATACCGTATGCTGCCAGCGGATTAAACTCCATAAAAGGGGTATCATGATCAAGAAGTGCATCAATCCTTTCTCTAACGAGCATTTTCTTTCTTTCTTTATGAAGTTTTATTTTGTCTTCTCCACCACCTTTATGTACTAAAGATATTTTTTCTTTTAAGTCTTTTACTAGGCGCTCATAGTGTTTATAATTTTCTTTGAATTCTTTAGAAGATGTATTAACATTACTTTCAATAGCATCCATAAATTTAATCCTCCTTTTTTATAAGTTCTATAGTTTCTTGTCCAATTTCAATTAGATCTTTTTCTTTAAAATATACTTTTTTAATTTTACCGTTATATGGTGCTCTTATTAAATATTCCATTTTCATAGCCTCAATAACCATCATAATATCTCCTTTTTTTACAGAATCACCATTTTTTACTTTTACACTAACTACTTTACCAGATATAGGTGAGCTAAGATCCTCTTCCTCTTTTCTTTTTTCTTTCCTCATTCCTGTTAATTGCACTGGTCTAACTTTAAAGACCTCACCATCAACAAAAACAAATTTTTCTTTATCACCTTCAGTAATTAATGATTTTATTATTTTATTATCAATTTTAATTTTCAGTTGTCCTGGTTTTATCTCTTCTGCCTCAACTATATATTCAGTATTGTCATAGGTGACAAAATATTTTTCGCCTTTGTGCTCTATTGTGACATTGTAAACATTTTTTTCATGCTCGTAGTTTATAAACAATTTTTACTCCTCCTATCCGCCAACCCTCCACCTTCCAACATGTTTCCAAGGAGAATGAGGATCTTCTTCTTTGTATCGTACAATTTCATCTGTTTTTGAATGCATTGAATCATAGACAGCTAAGGCAATTATAGCATCTAATGGTAGTCCTCTTTTTTTAACAGTCCAATCCTTAAAATAATTTTCAATAAAATGAGTTGTTATGTTTCCTTTTTTAAATTCTTCATGTTCTAATACTTTCTTTAAAAATGGAACATTTGTTGTAACTCCTAAAATAACATATCGTGATAAAGCCCATATCATCTTATTGATACTTTCTTGTCTGTTTTCTGAATATGTTACTAATTTTGCAAGCATAGGGTCATAATATGGTGTGATTTTCATACCTGTATTTATTCCTGAGTCATCTCGAATATTAGGTCCAGTTGGTACTTCTACTTTTTCAAGTGTACCAACACTAGGTAAGAAACCATTTGATGGGTCTTCAGCATATATACGACATTCTACTGCATGGCCACGTTGAAATAAATCATTTTGTTTAATTGTAAGGTCCATACCACTAGCAATTCTAATTTGCCATTTCACTAAATCAACACCTGTAGTCATTTCAGTTATTGGATGCTCAACTTGTAAACGAGTGTTCATTTCCATAAAGTAAAAATTAAGATTTCCATCAACCATGAACTCTATTGTTCCAGCATTTGAATACCCAACGGTTTTTGCAGCTGAAACAGCAGCTAATCCCATCTTCTCTCTTAAATCAGGATTCATTACTGGAGAAGGTGTCTCTTCAATTATTTTTTGATGTCTTCTTTGTATGGAACATTCCCTTTCAAAAAGATGTACAGTGTTTCCATGATTATCAGCTAAAATCTGAAATTCTATATGTCTTGGTTTATCAAGATATTTTTCAAGAAAAACAGTGTCATCACCAAATGCAGACTTAGACTCTCTTTTAGCACTTTCTATAGCTTCCTCTAATATATTCTCAGAATGTACAATTCTCATCCCTTTACCGCCACCGCCCGAAGCAGCCTTAACCAGTAGTGGAAAACCTATTTTTTTTCCCTCTTTTATAAGAGATGATTCATCTTGTTTTTCTCCATGATATCCAGGTATTACTGGAACTCCTGCTTTTTCCATTGTTTTTTTTGCCTCAATTTTATCACCCATTAAAGCAATAACATTTGGAGAAGGACCAATGAATTTTATTCCTACATCATTACAAGATTTTGCAAAATCAGGGTTTTCAGCAAGAAATCCATAACCAGGATGAATTGCTTCAGCATTTGTTTCTTGTGCAATTTTTACAATCTTTTGAATATTCAAATAACTTTCAATAGGAGTTGGATCTCCAAGATTTATTGTTTCATCAGCCAAATGAACATGTGGTGCATCGTTATCAACATTTGAATATATCGCAACAGTTTTAATATTCATTTCTTGACATGCCTTAATGATTCTTACTGCTATTTCTCCTCGGTTAGCCACAAGAATTTTTTTAAACAATGCTACTCACTCCATTTTGTTTTTCTTTTTTCAAGAAATGCATTAATTCCTTCTTGCCCTTCGTCTGAAATCCTAAGCTCCGCTATCTTTTTCACTGCAAATTCCTTGTATTTTTCCAAATCAAATTTTTCATAGGTATTAATTAGTTTTTTTACTTCTGTTATTGCCTTGGGTCCTGAAAAACATAGTAACTCAGTATATTGTTTAATAATATCATTTAACTCAGCTTCTGGTACAACATGATCTATTAAACCTATTTCCTTTGCATAATTTGAATCAAACCTTTCCCCAGTTATGAAAAGCCTCCTCATATTAGAAATACCTATGCGTCTTACTACATATGTTGATATCACAGCTGGGATAATACCAAGTTTAACTTCACTGAATGCAAATTTACAATCCGGTACTGCAATAACAATATCGCATACTGCAATTAATCCTATTCCTCCACCAAAAGAAGATCCATTAATACGTCCAATAACAGGTTTAGGACAATTATAAATAGTTTCATAAAGATCTAATAAAAGGCTACTATCATTGATATTTTCCTCTTTTGAATATTTCGCCATACTTTTCATCCAATGTAAATCAGCCCCAGCACAGAATGATTTACCATTTCCGGTAAGAATAATAATTCTGGTATCATCATCAATATAAAGTTCTTTAAAACAACTAATTAGTTCTTTCATTAATTTTTCATTCATTGCATTGTGAACATCATGTCTGTTTAGATAAACTGTTGTAATATTTTTTGCCTTTTGGATATTTATTGTATCATATTTCATTATAACTCCCCAAGGATAAGGATATGGTTTTAAATCCAATTTACGATGTAAGGTAAAATAGATAAATGTTTCTTAAGTCTTTTCAAGTAATTCCTAACAAGTTATTTTCCCTTAAAAATTGGTTTTCTTTTTTCAACAAATGCAGTTACTCCTTCTTTGAAATCCAAGGATGCAGCTGATAAAGATGCTGTTTTACTTTCCAGTTCTAAATGGTTTATCATATCATTATCAAGGCTTTTATTAATTAGCATTTTTGCTTTACCAATTGCAATGGGAGGCAATTCTCTGAATTTAGTTAAAAATTCCTCAACTGCGTAATCCAACTCATTTGCATTTACTACTTTGTTAACTATTCCAAGTTTTTCAGCATCTTCTGCTGTGAATGTTTTGGCTGTAAGAATGTATTCACAGGCTTTTTGGTAACCAACAAGTTTTGTAAAAAATTGTGTTCCGCAACCAGGTGCAAGTCCAATCCCTATAAATGCCGTACCAAATTTCGCCTCTTTATCAGCAATAATAATATCACATGCTAAAGCTAATGAAAGACCTGCACCAAAAGTAGCACCATTTATTACCCCAATTACTGGTTTTTCCATTTTTCTCATTTCTATTACACATTTATGTATAGCTTTTGTTAAATCTCTTAAAAACTTAGCTTTATCTTTAGCAGCATACATTTCTTTAACATCCCCACCACCGCAGAATCCTTTACCTGTGCCTTTAATTACTACTGCTCTAATGTCATTATCTGGATTTATTTTTTTCAAAACATCATAAAGTTCTTCTCCAAGTTTCATGTCAAAAGAATTTAGTCTATCCGGTCTATTAAGAGTAATATAAGCTATATTTTTTTTTATTTCAAAAATTAAAGTTTCATAACTCATAGATATCGACCCAGGAGAACATTAATTTAGATATAAATGTTGGGCAAAAATATTTAAAAATAGTTAACTATGCAGGCGCCTATAACTAATAATGGAGAATTATAACTGATGAATATCAACATTTACATAAATAAATACAAAAATAAAAGGTACAATTTTTTCAAATGGAGATACGAAATAAACTTCATATACAAAGTTACTCTTGCCTTTTTCTTTGCGTGTTTAACAGGTTTATTAGCGCAATTTAGATTTTATCTTCCAGGTACTCCTGTACCTGTTACTGGTCAAGTATTTGGTGTGTTACTTTCTGGTGTTTTACTTGGAGTCTGGGGTGGAGTTAGCCAATGTATTTATCTAGGTATTGGTGTAGCAGGTTTTCCTTGGTTTGCAGGATTCAATAGTGGTTTATTTTATATTACTGGTCCTACAGGTGGATATATTATTGGATTTATTTTTGCCTCTTTTTTCATTGGATATATTGTAGATAGATATATAAAATCAAGAAGTTTTTTCAGCATGTTTGCTTTAATGCTGTTTTCAACATTTGTATTAATTTATGTACCTGGATTAATACAGTTATACCTATGGATTGGAACCTCTATAAATTTTGTAGATTTAATACTTATATCGGTACTACCTTTTATTGCTGCTGATATAATAAAAGCAATAATTGCTGCAGGAATTGCATGTGGTTTAGCACCAAAGGATTCATATGGTAAGGAAGTTGATTAAATTTTTAATAGATGAATATGAAAATTAAAGTGGAAATAAAAGCTAAACTATTGCAATTGTTGTATGATGGTAGTTTTGTATCTTATGAAACACTTGCTAAGAATCTTAATATTACTCAAAAAGCTATATCTAAAAAAATTAAATCTTTACAAGAACTTGGGTATAATATTGAATCTGTGAAAAATAAAGGTTACCGTTTGATTTCTAGACCAGATTTATTAATTTCAGAAGAGATCACAACAGGGCTTGATACAGATATTATTGGAAAAGATGTTTTTTATTTTAAATCTATTTCTTCAACTAATATTTATGCAAAACAGTTAGCCGATAAAGATGTTAGAGAGGGAGTTGTTGTAATTGCAGATATTCAAACTCATGGTCGTGGCCGAAAAAATAGAGTATGGCTTTCACCTTTTGGTGGACTTTGGTTTTCAGTTGTTTTACGACCCAAAATACTTCCAGAAAAAGGAATGCTTGTAACAATGGTAGCTTCTATAGCTATTGTACAGGCTATTAAAGAAATAACTGATTTAGATCCAGTTATTAAATGGCCAAATGATATTTTGATAAATGGAAAAAAAATTTGTGGTATACTTACTGAAATCGATGTTAAAAAAAATATAATTAATTATGCTGTTGTAGGTATAGGAATTAATGTTAATAATGAAATAAATGATGAAATAAAAAAAATGGCTACATCTATATCAATAGAGAATGGATCAGAGATTTCGAGAGTTAGATTATTAAAATGTATACTTAAATATTTTGATAAAAATTATAAAAAATTAATTACAGGTGATTTTAACGCTATTAAGAAATTATGGTCTTCTTATGCCAAGATAATTGGGAAAGCAGTGAAGATAAAAGATAATGGAAATACAATATCTGGAATAATTTCTGATGTAGATGAAAATGGTTATCTTATTTTAAAAACAAAAGATAATTTACATAAGATTTTTAACGGTGATATTATTTATTTATAATAATATATTAAATGTTTGAATCATATTATTTAAATATTATTCAAATTTGTTCAATTCACAAATCAAAACATTTTTATACTAATCAAAACATATTTAATTTAACATCTGTTAATAATATCAGATATTAGGTGGAGGTAAATATGAAAATAAAAAAACCTATATTGTATATGATAGCAATAGCTATCGTGGGGCTGTTGATAACAAGCGCATCTAGTCTACCTATGACACAGACATCTTCTCAAGAAGATGAGATTAAGGCAGAATATTTAGTTGTACAAAGCCAACCATTATTAAAAACAAAGAATATAGATAAATCTATACAGCCACTATTTTTAGGCGTTCCAATAACCGGTGGAGATTATGATGAGTTTCATCCGTCGGTAGCTGGAAGTCCATTAGGTGGATTTTACGCGTTAGTAGAAGAATATCAATCAGAAACATCGGCACATGATCCAACGCTTTATGGTTCTGTTGATGGCGTTGTCTGGGAGGGCATTGCATATTTTATTTATGATAATGCAGAATATACAGATATGGATCAAAACGCATATGGAACCTACGGAACCTATGGTGCTGCCCCTGGTGATTCTAGTAAGGTAGATGTTGTTTATGCTGAAGACTACACCCAAAGTATGGAGTGGACTTTGAGTGATCTTGGCAGTGATTTTATAAATAACCACATAGCTTGCTATACTTTTGAAGGACCTGAAGGTGACCCTGGAACGTGGAACTTTGGTGGTGTTGCTTTTACTGGTTATAATAGCTATGGAGGTGCTAATATAAATGGATGTCCATTCATTCTTTACCCTGTTTCAGGAACCTCTGGAACTATTGGATGGCTTACTGGAGCAACAGCATCCAATTGTAATCATGTTGGATCTACTATGGATTTAGCCACCAATATGCATTATGCGGTCTATGACCGAGACACTGGTAGCGGAAATTATGAACTATTAGTAAGAAAAGACAACTTTGGAGCCTGGGTTTATAATCCTACTGGGGACTATTGGGCGCATTCTTACGTTACTAGTAAACATGTAAATCTTCCTCCAGCAAACCTAACATATCCATCTATTACAGCATATAATAATAATGTTATTGTTACTTGCCAAAAAGACGATGATGTAGTTGTATTTTACTCAATAAATGGATTTTCAAGCTATACAGAAGTTCTTGTTCAAGAGTCAGCATCTTATCCAGAAATTGTTATGGCTGCGAAAGGCAAAGTAATTCTAACATATATAAAAAACAATGTGCTATATTATAGAACCTCCGATACTAAAGGGGCAACATGGAGCGATGCACAAGGTGTAAGTGATAACGAAGTTAACCTTAATGACCGAGCAGCAAACCTAGATGAATTTGGAGGCAGCGTCTATGGTACATGGGAAGATACTCGAGGAGCAAATATAGATGCTTACTTTGACATAATCTATGAATATGTAAACAATCCACCAGATACACCAACAATCGATGGACCCCGAAAAATTAAAAAGGACGTACAATCTGATTACACATTCACAACAAACGATTCAGATGGAGACGATGTTTTATATTTCGTAGAGTGGGGCGATGGAGCAAACACTGGTTGGTTAGGACCATTTGCATCTGAAGCAATATGTTATGCTAATCACACATGGACTAAAAAGGACAAATTCACAATAAGATGCAAAGCAAAAGATGAATTTAATGCAGAGAGTGGTTGGGCAGAATATACTGTGAGTGCACCGAGAGATAGATTTATAACATTTAGGTTTTTAGATTATTTCCCAAATGCATTTCCGCTTTTGCGGTTAATATTTGGGTACTAAACTCCCTAAAAACCTCTTTCTTTTTATTTTTTTTAATAAAATATTAAAAATATACGTATTTTATTGAAAATTACAAAGTAATAAACAAAATATTTATAAATTAACAGGCGTTAAGATATAGTTCGGAGGCAATAAATATGAATTTTAAAATAGGCAAAAAAGGAGCTATTGTTATAACATTTTTACTTTTAGGAACAGCTTTTTTTGTTCCCGCAGGTTCACAAACTGAACAAACTGAAGTTATTATAGGTAATAATATAAGTTCATCAAATTCTAATGATGAAATTGAAGGATATAAATTAGATAGATCTTACATCTTTGATCCGGCTTTACCAGCAAATATGGCGGATGGCAATGACGATGCTGGATGGAAACTAGATGCAGGACCTGAAATGTCACGAGCTAAAGCCATTTATCCTGGTGAAATAGCAGATGATACACCAGGACGTGGAGTACATGGTAAATTATCCTCAACAGATACTGAGGATTGGTATTCTTTTTCCGTCTGTAATGGTCAACAGATTACTATAACTCTTACCGTTCCTACAGATTATAATTTTGATCTTAATGTTATTGATAAGAATGGTACCGTGTGTGCCACCTCGACTAACCCTGGTAGTGCTTCGGAATATGTAAGTTTTATTGCTGATTACCCAGGTAAATGGTACATGGATGTAAAATATATAAGTGGTTCAGGAATTGGCAGATACACTTTTAGCGTTGTCTTGGTTGGACAAAACGATGCTGGTACTAGTCAAGATGCAGGAGATGATTTTGCTAGTGCTACTCCGTTAACACCGGGACATTTCTATGGGTATCTTGATATGTATGACGGGTATGACTGGTACAAGTTTGACGTAAGTTTTGTTGGACAAGGAATACACTTTATTTTAAAGACAAACTTGGCGTCTCTTACTGATTTTGATATTGAATTATACAACCCAAGTGGAGATATGGTTTATAGAGAATCATATTACTTTGATGATGAAATGTTGTATCCTGCTGATGTAACTGGTCAATGGCGGGCAAAAATCTATCTGTTTCCAGGATGGATAGATATACCAAATCCAACAGATTGGACTTATTATGCCTATGGTTCAGGTACATATGATTTGACCTTTAGCCTTGAGGCATCAGCACCAAGTCCACCAACTATAACTCAGCCACAAATTACACCAATGGCAAAAACCTTCAAGATAGCCAATGATCCGGCTAGTAGTAAAGATGAATATGGGTACTTTGCTTCCATTCCTGCTTGCAACTACCTTGCTAGTGGAATACGATATTTAGCTCCTATTATTTATACAGGTGACACAACACCAACAGCATACTATGATGATCCAAATGCCTTTGGAACTGTTGATGATACAACACAATATCTTATTGATGACTGGAATTCCTACTTAGATTTATTTGGTAAAGAACCAGATGAATATAATGTTTTAACTGATCCGGTACAAGCGGCAGCAGAAATTGCTAAAAATAACTGGGAATCATCAAGCACAGCTGTTGTAGCAATAGATGGCAGTACATATGAAGATACCACAAGGAATGTTCTAAAACGAACAAAAACAATGAAAAGAACCACTGATGTAATAGAATTTAAAGGTGATGATCCTAATTACAATTCAGCATATGGGTATCAACTAAATATCGGTCCAAAATGGGGAGCTATAAATGTAAGTGTATTCAACGTAGCCGGAGGAACCACAGCGGATCTATTGAACCTCTGGCCAAAGTTTATTGGTTTTGCAGATGATTGGTGGCCTGATTTTGCAGGTGAACCCAGAATTGATATTTACTATCCAATAACAAGAATGGGAATATGGGCTGGTAAAACAAGTGCAATTTCAGTAAACCATAATTTCAAGATTACAAAATATGCTTGTGATCGTTATAGAATGTTTTTGAGTGATGCTGATAAAACTCTTAAAGTTACTGTAAAAACTAAAGAACTATCTGATCTACTTGTCTTTTTAGTGGATCCATCTGGAAATCTACGGGCACCAACTATTGAAGCTTGGAACGGTGGACCGGTAAATCCGATTCACTTGTGGAATGGATTTGATAATGAAACTGGATTTGATCAATGGCGATCATGGGATCCAGAACCACATACAGAGTTTTCCGCAGAAGTATTACATCCTGAAAAAGGTATGTGGACAGCAATTGTTGTTCCACGAAATGCAGAGGGTTCATCATCTATTAAATACACAATTACTGGAACTGTTAAAAAATTAAACTCGAAGGGAACCAATGCTGCTATTTCAGCAGCAAACGCTGCAGTAATTGCATCACAAAAGCACCTACCGCTTCTCTATGTAACAGAAGATAATGTTCCAGCTGAAACAACAAGTGCATTCACAGCTCTTGATGTAACCAAAGTCATCTTTGTCGAACGAAATAATATTGGTAGTGGTGTACGAAACAAACTTCCTACTATAGAGGCAGATTTAAAGACAATGCAGGAGATTGTTGACTACATAAAAGCTGATCCTGCTTCTGAAAATTACATAACTATCACATCATTAAAAACAGGTGTTGGGCAAGCTACTGCAGGGGCAATGCTTGCTGCTTATCATGGTTCACCAGTGCTTCGTATAGAAGAAGCACCTGATAATCCTGCTGTTATAGCAAGTCGTATCGAAAACTATTTCCGTTGGGATGGTGACTATTATCATGGAGAGCGTTCTAATGGTCATCTAGCAAGAGCGGATGCACCAGTGTCCCGTGGTTTTAATGTAACTCTTGATATGATTAAGTGGTTCCTTTCTGGTGGTGAAAAAGGAGCTCTACCACCGTTTGGTATGGATACTGATCGATACTGGTTTGAAGGTTTATACAATGGAATACATGATTGGATAACAAGTTATGGTCTTGACAAAGACGGAAAAGAAGGATACTGTTTTGTAGCATCCAGAAATGATATTTGTATTCCAGTATATGCTGCTCTAATGGGTAACAACTCTTATACTGGAGGTATACCAGGTATAACACCAGCATATTCTTCAGCCCTTATTGTTAGAAATATCTTGTATCCCGCATTAATTTTTGCAAATCCTGGAAAAGACGTAACCACAACACAGCTTATGAATTTCCCTGATGGGACATCTTGGAAAACGAATGACGGAAAATCAACTCCGGTCTACTCAAGCCGTGTCGTTAAAGAAGCTTTCAGTTCTCATGGTAGAATCTACGATGGTCACTGTTTGTGGGACGCACACCTGGAAAGAATGAATGAAGGTGCGAGTGTCTTATACTATTCTGGACATGGAACCGGTGGAAGCGGAGCTTCTGCACAATATATCCAAACAGAACATTCTAACTATCCAGAACAAGAGTGGTGGGATGGGTGGCGTGGATACATGTATGACGCCTGGAAGACACCAAGAGACGGCGGCTGGACCTGGTACAATCCAGATCCACCAGAATTATACGACATAGTTCATTATAAATGGATTGACCAACTATATGATAATCTACACAGCAATGCAATCTTCTATATGTCCTGTACAACAGGTGATGGCGATGGACCAATGGTTTATCTTGATCATGGAGCAGTTTGCTGGTATGGAAATGCAGGTTCTGGACTATGCCCAGAAGCAGATCTAGCAGATGATAATTTCTTTAACTATACTATGATCATGGGACAAGCAATAGGTCCTGCATTCTCAACACAAGTTTGGCTCCATTTCAGAGATTACACCACTGGTGATCCAACATCAATGTACGGTCCATCTTCACTTTATGGTGGAGCTGAGGGCGGCGGTGTTACCACAAGACAAATTATCTATGGTGATCCAAATCTTATAATCTACAGCCCAGAATGGACAGCCCCAGTACCAGTGGATTAGATAATCTAGAAAATTTAAACACTAAAAAACAACACCTCTCTCTTTTTATTTTATTTATTTCCAATTTTTTCTTTTATATATCTATTGTTTTAAAGTTTTAACCTTTAAAAAATAGAAGATTTTATAAAGACTCATATGTTTTTAATGATAAATCAAATGATGAGGTAGAGAAGAAAAATGGTAACAATAAAAGAGATAAAAAGTACAATAGCTGTAGCAATTGCAGCAGCATTTGGATTTATAATCGCTCTAATTTGGAAAGATATTATTGTCGGGGCTATGAAACTAGGCGGAATGTGGCAAGAGGGTGGATTTGCAGATGTAACTTCTCTTATTATAGGTATAGTTGTCGGTTTAGTAATTACAATAGTCTCTGTTCTAGGTATTGTCTATATCTCAAAATGGGGCGGAGTAGCGCAAAAGTAATAACTTTCTTTTTTTCTTTTTTTTGTTTAAAATTATAATATAAATTGTTATAAATTTTTTATAAAAGAAATAGAAATAAAAAGGTATAATGCATTTACTTTTATGAGCAGATTATATGAACGAAAAGGACAAAAAAGAATTTCTTGAGGATTTCAAAAAAACAGATATTAACAAAAAACTAGACATGTGGTATTACGCTTTAGACCAAGAAGGTATATGGGAAGAAATAATTGCAGAAATGTCTGTTATTGCTCAAGATCGTTTTGGCGGAAAAGGTATAATGGCAGAGGAATAAAAATCTTAGGGGTGTGTAAAGTCTAGAATGAATGAGGAAGATAAAAAAGAGCTTCTGAAAGAATTTAAAAACGGTGATGGAGCAAAACGTCTTGAACTATGGGATTACGCAATTCAACAGCAGGTTGTATGGGAAAATATTATTAATGAGATGCAAAAAATAGCTAGAGAGCTAGGCGTTGATAAAGAACTAGAGAAAATGATGGACGAAGATTTAAAAAATGTTTGATTTTTTCTTAAGATTATAGAAATTTAAAAAAAAATAAATTTTTTTAATGTTTTATTTTGCAATTGGTACAAAATCAATTCCATTTCCTGATAAACCTAAGTATCTTTCAGGTGAAAAAACATCTACAGATTTGTTCCAGTGTTCATGTACGCCTAGACTTGCAGAAAGATATGTACCATCATTTTCAGGGTCATAAGTATTTAGATTTGGTACTGCTGATTGATGTAGATAATTTTGGGATCCTTCACATGGATTTGTCCCTTCTGTATGTAAGAAATCAAACATTACTGAGTCAATTGCTATTGGGTCTTGGGAAAAAAATAAGCTATTTGTCCAATTATTATTAAATGGATACATTTGGAATTTAGCTATTGTCCTGTGGTCTTCTTTTGTTCCAAAAAGACCATCTCCAATATACATTATTGTTTTTCCACCTATATCTTTATGAGCTAATAGATCTGTTTGTGGTGTAGCGTTACCTTCTGTAAAACCAGATATATGATATTTATGAACTTCCCAGACAGGTTCTATAAATGTGCCAAAGAAGTTTTTACCAGATAAGGTTACCCCATATTGAATCGGATGTCTTTTTAGAAGAGGCATATTTATAATATATTTTGCTTCAACAACACAAGTTGGAAGTGTCCTATATAAACCAGTTCCATCAGCAAAATAAATTCTTTCTGAACTTGGTTTTACCTTTTCACGACCAGGTAATAAACCATAACAGTCGACATAATGTACATTTGGAAATTCAGGTTTTAATAATAATGCCGGAAATGTTTCATAATATACGCGTCTATAGAACCAACTTGGTATAAGTCTTGAGGCATCATATACCGTTATGTCCTCTTGAGCTACTCCAACTTCATTTACAAGCTGTCTTAAAAGAGCTTTTACAACATAAGGACTAGCATCTCTGTCATTGTCTTTTGTGAAGTATGATAAGAATCCATAACAGTTATTCAAATTAATTTTTATAGCAATTTTTTCACCAGGCTGATATCCTATTTCACCGTTACCATGCTCTAAATTAAAATATTTAAACAATATGTCCCAAGCCTCTTTGTCATTTTCAGCTCCAGCTAAACCTTTTATTCCATCAGAAAACATTTGGTCAATTACTTTTTGATTATTATTTATTTTTAACCACCAGAAACCAATTAAATTTTTTCTAGTTGCATTAGAATTCCAAACCCATACTACCCTCCCGGGATTAACGCCTTTTGGAGTTCCTATTGGCTCATTAGGAATTGGCTCCCATAAACTCAGTTCATATTCTTCATTGTTTTTAACAACTCCATAAACATTACTTGTAATTGAGAAGATTAATAAAAAAGCAACCAGAATAACAGGAGCAAAAGCAACAGTTTTAATTTTTACTCGCCTAATCCATAAACCTAATCCATGGAATATAGCGCTCCATAATAAACTCCAAAAAGCAATATATCCAACTGCTATTGAAATTGATACTTGTTGGCAAGGATAGCGGATTCTGTCTGGTTTAGGTAAAACACGAACTAAGAACCAAATAACTGCTGCGATTCCTGCTAGATGAAAAAATATCCCCTGATGTGAATATAGCTTATGTAATAAACTGGATTTATTTTTATCATATTGTTTCATTTTTTACCCCCAAGCTATAATTAACAATGGTTAATATTGTATTAACGCTGCTATTAATAAAATTTTTCCTATAGTGTTAATATTGTTGTGGTCATATGGTTTTTTTAATATAATTCTATAAAATTGTGTGCTATATACATTTAAATATCTTATATCCAATTCAATTACAAGGAAAGTAATATGGGAAAAGGTTCATTTGAATTGGCATTAGTGGCATATTTGGCGGGTTGGTTTCCAATATATTTTTTTGTAGGTATTGTAGTTACTATCTTTGGTTGGGATGATGCTTATCTACTGTCTTTAGTTATAACGACGGTAATTTTTCTTATAATCGTTGTCCCATTGGTAGCCCATTTGGAGAAAAAATCTCAAAAATTTTGATTTCTAAAAACTATAACCTTAATGATTTCTTTTTTTATGTGGGTTATGTAACATTTAAATATTCTATATTTGATGATACTATTATAAGGGAGGAAATTATGATTAAAAGATTCCTGATTGTTTGTGTGTTCTTTTTATTAGTAATCTCTTTAACACTCCCCATGTCATTTGGAATTATATTATTTAAATATGAAATTTTAGTTGAAAATAAACTTCATGTTTTCACAGAAACCATGAATTTTACATGGCCATTACGTGGTCATGATTTGCAGAACACTTGTCAAAGTGAATATGAAGCCAGTCAGAATGAGGGTTATGAGAAATGGAAATATTTTGTTGATTCTGCTCTTCACCTTGTTACTCCGGTGATCGATGGTGACGGTATTCTTTACTTTACCTCTAGTTCCAAGGGTCTTTATGCTATTTATCCTAATGGTACTTTAAAGTGGCATAGTGATCTTGTTGGTTTTACAGAGTTTCAACCTGCTATTGGGTTGAATGGGACCATTTATGCCGGTACATTAGAATGTTTTCACGCGTTTTATCCGAATGGTACCTTGCAATGGGTTTTACCGATTAAGAAAAATTTCTGTGGCCGGCCTGTCGTTAATCCTGATGGTATCATTTATGTCGGTACAAATGATGGTTATCTCTATGCAGTTTATCCCAATGGAACCATTCAATGGGAGTACTATCTTGGGTATAGTATTATTGCTTCGTCGCTTGATGCGGAGGGGAATGTGTATTTTGTAGCTCGTTATTGTGATTATCTTTACTGTTTGAACCCAAATGGTACTCTTAGGTGGACGTTTGAAACCGTGCAGGATATTTATGATGCGCCGCTTATTGGTGATGATGGAACTATTTACACGGTGCCAGTATATGATGTGATTGTGATCAATCCTAATGGGACTGAGAAGTGGCGGGTTCCATCAAATGGAGATGGATCTAGCCCTAGTCTGGCGCCTGATGGTACCATTGTCTATTCTTCGCTGACTGAGGATGTATTTGGTTTAGATCCTGATTATGGACATATTCGGTGGCATTATCAATTGGGTTTTAATCCCTATGATAAGACTCGCGCAGTTATGGGTAGTGATGGCACAATTTTTTTCGCCTACACTGACAAGTGGGGAACTAAAGCGTACCTGAGCGCAATGAATCCTGACGGAACATTAAAATGGACTACTAGAATAACAAGCGATATTTACCCCTATTCAGGGATGGATCTTAGTTCCACTCCTTCTATTGGTGCAGATGGTACGGTATACATGACCACTTGGTTTCATGGAGAAACCACATCTCATGGGTATGTCCATGCGTTTGGACAACGTGATCCCAATGCTCCAACTACTCCAACGGTCAATGGTCCATTACGAGGGAATATTGGTATACAACATGAATATACTTTTACGTCAACCTCACCTACAGGGAATGATATTTACTACTATATCTTGTGGGGTGATGATTCTTATATGAACTGGACCGGACCTTTTTGTTCAGGTGAACCTATGAGTGTTAATCATTCTTGGTCGAAATGGGGTATATATAAGGTTCAGGTGAGAGCCAGAGATTCTGATAACCTATGGAGTCCTTGGGGTACATTAAAAATCATGATGCCGATTTCATATAATTCCCAATTTAAGCTATTATGTGAGAGATTGTTTGAACAGTTTCTAAATTCTAATCCAATATTAAAATATGTTATTGGAGGCAGATAAATATGCTAAAAAATATTGTTAAAAAAGGATTGGTAATTGCTGTAATAGTTTTGTTCATCAGTATGAGTATTATTCCATCATCTGCTTTTGATAATGTAAAGAAATCTTCTATACCTACATCTTATAAGTCTATAATCATTGTTGATGATGAGGGTGATGGAGATTATACTTCGATAATAGATGCAGTAAATAATTCAAATCCTGGAGACGTCATCGAAGTCTATAGCGGGACTTATCTCGAAGGTGAAATTCTAATGGACACACAAGAGATCACATTGAAAGGTATATCATATGAACTTGGTGGAGGTAACGATACAGGTAGCCCCCTCATTGTGAGAAAAGGATTTATGCAGATTATCAAGGTTCTAGCAGATAATATCACTATTTCTGGCTTTACTATGCAGGATAACAACAGCGGAAGAAAGGCACTTTATCAGGGGGATTTTATCGATGTTTACTCTGTAAACGGATGTCTCATTTCAAATAACACAATTCAGAATGGAACTAATTTTAGTGACGGTATCAATTGTCTAAAAACAAATAACGTTCAGATTATCGATAACATTATTAATAATATGGACTTGAGTGGAATAGATTTCAAGGAATGTAACAATGCCAGTATATTTGGTAATATTGTTAGTAATTCAGAGTATGGAATCTTTATCGAGTCATCTGAAGTTATAAATGTAACAAAAAACAAGATTAATGGATGTGATATAGGTATCGCACTTAGCAAAAGTCATAGTAATACAATATATTTGAATAACCTTGAAAATAATTATTTTGGAGTGAATCTAGAATTATCCACAAAAAACATCATCAAACACAATAATTTCATCAATAATTCTTGGGATGCGGTGTGGGATGCAGTAAAGGTTGTAATTATCCAAAGATGGAATTCTTTCCGTAATTCATGGATTGAGAATTATTGGGATGATTGGATCAAAATTGGACCAAAGATAATTCCTGGATTCATATTTCTTGTAATTGCAGTTATTCCCGGTGGGGAAATACAATTGCCAATTGCTATTCCGCTCCCTTTGTTTCAATTAGACAGACGTCCAGTAAAAAAACCATATGATATACCAATGGGAGTTTAATTGAAAATAATCGTCACCAGTCACACCATTTTTTCGGTTGGTCTACAAACCTTAATGTAATCTTCCAAATTAAAGAATTTTTTTGGTTATAATGCGTTTTTGACGTGTTTAAATAGAAAAAAGATTGCGCGTTTTAACCATAATGATGTTGATAATAGATTTTATATACTTCTAATCAAATAAGTTTATGTAATTTTTGAGAGGGAGGTAGCATGAAAAAAGAGTGGTTGGTAAAAATCCTTGCTTTGGCTATTGTTGTTTTATTTTTTGGTGTAACGGTTACTTCTTCTATTGGTGTTTCTAATTATCTTGATGATACTACTCCACCTATTACCATTATTTCTTTTAATCCTCCTGAACCTGATGGTGAGAATGGCTGGTATGTAAGTGATGTTACAGTTACTTTGAATGCAACAGATGCTGATTCCGGAGTTAATGTGACATATTATCGTGTTGATTATAGTATTTGGCAGATATACTTAGAACCTTTTAATTTAACTATTGATGGGCCTCATGTCATTAAATATTATTCTATTGATAATGTTGGTAACCAGGAGGAAGAAAAATCAGCTGAAATTTGTATTGACCAAACAAAACCTGAGATATGGCTTAGTTATGAAGTTAAGGATTGGGACGTAATTTTTACAGCAACAGCAGTAGATGGAACAAGTGGTATGGACAGAGTAGATTTTTATAAAAATGGTTTATTTCAGGAAACTGTTAATGGTTATGGACCGACTTATCAATGGAAACAGCTTTATCTTTTATCAGCTAAAATCATAGGATTAATTCGTAATCCAGAGATTACAGATGAAAATGTAAAATTTTATGCTATAATTGTAAGAATATCAGGGCGTTTAAATCATGAAATTATTAATGGTGTGTTTAAAGCTGTTGCTTATGATAAAGCAGGAAACTCGGATTTTGATGATATTGTACCTCCATGTTTTAGATTAATTAATTTTCCTTTTCTTGGTATTTATTTATTTCAGAATTTAGCAATTCCAAAAGGCTATGAAGGATTTATAGGTAAATTCTTTATTAAAATAAACTATAATTTTTAGGCTAAAGTATTTGAGAATATTGATTTGAGGAAGAAAATGGAAAAACATTTGATAAAAAAAGTACTAGCTTTTGCTGTAATAATCTTGTTTATCTGTATCAGTATTACCCCATCATTTGCTTTTGATAATGTTAAGAAATCTTCTATGCCTGTTTCTAATGGTAATATTTTGTATGTTGGTGGAAGTGGAGAAGGTAACTATTCAAAGATTCAGGATGCAATTAATGACTCAAATGATGGGGGTACCGTATTTGTTTATAACGGAACTTATTACGAGCATATCATGGTTGATAAACAACTTACTCTTATTGGAATCCCATCAATTTCAGAAAATATCCCTTTTATCGATGGGGAAGATGAGGTAACAGTTTTGATAACAGCTGATAATTGTATTTTCGATAAGTTTCAAATAGGAAGTGATTGGTGGTTTGGTATTTTAGTGCAATCTAATGGCAATATAATACGAAATTGTAGAGTTGTAAAAGCCTCTGGTGGTGATATTAAGTTAGATCATGCATCTAATAATTTGATTTCTGACAATATCCTTCGTGGTGGTGATCAAGGAATTCTTTTAGAAAGTTCGTCTAATAATACTATAATAAATAATACAGCTGATAATCATAAATTTACTAAGCTTAGTTTGTGGAGCGAATCAAATTATAATCTCGTCTGTAACAATGAATTTTCAAACTCTGCTACTTGGGAAGGTATCTTGAATGATGAAAATTGCTCATATAACATCTATAAGAATAATAAAATCTGGAATAATGGAGATGTTGGAATCTATATAGAATCAGGCTATGGTATAAGTATTATCGAAAATTCTTTTATAAATAATGGAATTGGTTTTTCATCTTCTATTGATGAATTATTATCCTACACAATTGAGAATAATACAATCAATGACAAAAACATCTATTTCTACAAGAATAAAAATGATGTTATAGTTCCAAGCGATGCTGGGCAAATCTTTCTTTTACAATGTACAGGCTTTAAGATTCAAAATCTTAATATTTCAAATGTTAAAACAGGATATCATAGAATAGGTGGAGGAATTTGCCTTATAAATAGCTCCCGTATAACTATACAAGAAACTAGCATTTCCTCTTGTTCGCCGGTAGGGATTTACATGGTTAATTCAGATGACAATACTATCTCCTCAAATATTCTTTCCAAGAATATCTATGGTGGAATCTATTGTGGTTACTCAACAGGCAATACATTCTCAGATAACATCATTCAAGAAGGTGAATACGAAGGTATTTATCTATATCATTCACCAAGTAATACAATAAACAGCAATACAATTTCAGGTTTTGCAGATTGCATCGAACTTCATACTTCCAACTCCAATATAATCAATAAAAACACAATTATGAATAGATTGAAAATATCATTTATGTCAAATTTTAACCAAGTTAGTCAAAATCATATACAAGGTGGAGTTGAAATTAACGGTGGTTGCTTCTCAAATACCTTTAATTACAATGATATCTCCAATGGAGGAATGATCCTCGATGGATATTGTAATTCGAATATTTTTGTTAAAAACAATATTACAAACAGTGAAATTGGTATTGTATTAATTGGCTGTCGATTGAATACTATTAAAAAAAATAATTTTATAAATAATGATGTTAATGCATATTTTGAAGATACCCTATTGCTAAGTATTTTACCTGATTTTTGGCGGAGGAATTATTGGGATGATTGGAATGGAATCACCCCTAAACGTATTGAGGGAAAAATGATTATTAATCATTTTTCTTGGGATCCTGAATATCAAGTTCCTCCGACAATTAAAACCTGGTCTAATTTCGATTGGTTCCCAGCAAAAAAACCTTATGACATTCCATAATAATTTTGACCAAAAACAAGGGTTTACATAGAAACCATATTTATACGAAAAATTAAGTTATACGGTTTTTTTATATACTGGTAAAACATTTTATATATTTGGTATTAGTTGATATTATTGAGAGGGAGGTAAATTATGAAGAAAGAGTGGTTAGTAAAAACCTTGGTTTTTGGGATAGTCCTATTGTTTATCTGTATGAGTATAAATTCATCATTTGCTTTTGAGGATGTGAAGAAATCTTCTATGCCAATTTCTGATGGTGATACTTTGTATGTTGGTGGCAGTGGACCTGATAACTATACCAGGATTCAGGATGCGATTGATAATGCGACTGATGGTGATACGGTTTTTGTTTACAATGGTACTTATTATGAATATCTCTTTGTCGATAAGTCTATTAGACTCGTTGGTGAAGAAAAAAACACAACTATTATCGAAGGCATTGAATTAGGATTTCCTTTTTTTTGTGTCTTTATTGAAGCAGATAACGTTACTGTTACTAGATTCACTATCCGGAATAGCATATTTGTAGGAATCTGCATTTCATCAGATTATAATATAATTTCTGACAATATTGTAGTTGATAACAGACAAGGCATTTGTATTTATAGTGAATTTGGAGACAATTTAATTTCTCATAATCTTATTTTAAATAATAATAAGTCTGGTGGCTTGATAGTATTTGGTGGTCGAAATAATAATATCAGCGATAATGTTGTTTCTCAATCGGGGTGGTATGGTATATATTTGAATAGTGTAGATTATAGCAATATTTCAAATAACATTATCTCAGAAAATGAAAATGGTATCTATACTAGTATTACTTTTAATAATATATTTTATCGTAATAATATTTCAAATAATAAAAAGCTTGGTATCGAGATTTTTTGTACATCTTTTGATAGGTTCATTCAGAACACTTTTATTGGTAATAAAAGGAATGTATATTTTATTCAACCAATCATTTTAAGGATAAAGTTTTTGAGGATTATCCGTCATAATTCACTTCAACCGAATGTCTGGGATGGCAATTATTGGGATAGACAGAGAACCATGCCATACCTTGTTCTTGGATTGACTACATTATGGGATTATCTTGGACGAATTTCTCTTATGCATGACAAATATCTTGTTGATAGTTTTCAAATAGATTGGCATCCAGCACAAGAACCATATGATATTGGAGTGTGATGGGAAAATGATGGAAAATAATATTGTTAAAAAAGGATTGGTAATTGCTGTAATAGTTTTATTTATTGGTGTTAGTTTTCAACCTGTTTTTGCTAAAGATACTATTTCACCTATAAAGAAATCTGATACAAAAGAATTACTTGAAACCATTAAAGATGTAGTGAATAAACAAGAAATCCAGAGTATTATACAAAAATCTGAAATTAAAGGAAATCCAATAAGATTTCAGCAACTACTGGGTAGATTGCAAAAAGAAATACTTTGTGTTATTGAAAAAAATGGGTTATTTAGTGAAAGAATAAAACAATTATCGGATTTGCCTTGTGATTGCGAAAAAAATAATACAACTCGTTTTTGGAATTTTCCATTCATATGCACACTTTTATTTCCAATAATATATTTTCTAGGGATGTCGGTTATTGTGTTAGCGTTAGTTTTTAAAATTACACCTCCTTATTTCATTTGGCACCTATACGAAATATTACTCTTAATTGCTTATAAACTCAACTGTTTCTTTATGTGATTTTAAGAGAGAAATATCTATGAAAAGGAAATATTTGACGGTTTTGCTTCTCAACCTGAGATATCAACCATTGCTGTTTAAGATGAAAAATCAGATGCATAGCCAAAAGATCTAAAAAACCACCGATTTCATTTATAAAAAAACATTATATATTAAATATTTTTTCAAGTTCAAATAGCGTATGAATTATATTATTACCTTTTTCAGTTTTTTCTCGATTAATATGATATGACTTTATTCCTATTTTTTGTGGACTATCAAAATCAAATTCTTTACTGTCCCCAACATGTATTATTTCATTTGTTTTTATTTTTAATTTATCACATATTTCTTTGTAAACCTTAGGCATTTTTTTAACAATATTAAAATCAGATAATGAGGAAAATACATATGAAAAATAAGGTTTAATTTTTGTTTCTTCTATTTGAATCTCTATAAATTCTTTTTTAGCATTTGATATAATTATTAAATCAAATTTTTTTGATAGTTTTTTAATTGTTTCTAAAGTATCTGGATAAATTTCTACAGCAAATCTATATTCGTTAAGAAGTTTCTGCCAACTACTATTTAATCTAAAATGTTTGAACCACCAGTCGATGTCGTACCATTCTTTTTTGTTTTCTCCAACTTTAAAGTATTCTTGAAATATATATTCTTTTACATGCTCTAATGGTAATTTTTTTTCTTTCGCATACAACTTAGGAACACCTTCAAGCCAAACTGAATTTGCATAAGTACTTTTTACAAGTGTTCCGTCTAAATCAAATGAGATTATTTTTATATTATCAGAAATAGTTTTTTTATTGACCATTCAGTTCGCCCATTTTTCAGCATTTTTTAGCAGCAGCTTAGTATTAAATAAATTCATCATTATGGTCATTTTTTCAAAATTTAATCTGTTTTTAAAGTTTTCCTTTTTGAAATATAGAAATTTGTAACTATATTTTTTGAAAAATGAATTTATAGATAATTTTTATTTTAAAATTTTGTTCCTGTTAAAGTCTTTGTATCTATTACACCATTTATTGATCTGATCTTTTCAACAATTATTTTTCCAAGTTTTTCAAAATCTTCTGCTTCTATTTTAGCTATAATATCATATTCACCAAATAGTGGATGCAACTCTATTATTTCTTTCACTTTTGAAAGTTTATTATACACCTCATGTTCATGTGCAGGTGCTGCACTTATTAACACAAAACCTATGGCCATATATTCACCTCAAAGTTTGTTAAAGATGTATATATAATATTAGTTTAAATAATCAATCCTAAAATTTTATATTTAAATGCTGTTATCTCTTGTTATATATTCAATTAGTCCCGGAGTAATTACTGGTTTATTATTTACTATTGGATAACCAAAGGGTAGTATTGTTGAATGTATAGGGTCATGGACTATTTCTAACTCATATGCTATTTCTATTTGTTTTAAATTTTTACCAGAGGCTATTTCGTTTGCAACAAAAACTGCTCCATCTATTGTTAGTTGTATCTTTCCGATATTTCTTGTTTGAAATCTATATTTATCGCTGATTAGTTTTTTTGTTCTACCTTTTGGTTTTTCGTAGCCAAGTATTCCTCCAATAATTATAGCATATAAATTTGTAAAATCTTTTGTTTTTAATGTTTTTTTTGATTGTGGATCTAATATTATACATTTTTTATTGTTTAGTAACTCTTTTGCGTTCTTTTTTTCTGTTTTTGCGATAGTTTTTAGAATATTAATTATTTTTTTATCTGTTACATTTGTAAAAATAATATTTTTTCCCCATATTTTTACAGAGTGTTTGTATTCAAGCATTAGCCATTCTGATAGATTTGGTTCACAATGTTCAATTATTAGTATAGGTTTTTTTACCATATTAACTGGATAGACGTATTATTCAAAGGGTTACATAATTATTACTAAATATACTACAAAATGTTTTTAAATAACAATTGTTATTTATATTTATATACGGAGATAGACAAAATATGAAAAAACAGATATACGTTTTCGTATGTACGATTATAATTATTGGTTTGCCTAGTGTTACAGGATTAGTAATCTCCAATAATTTTAAAGAAATTAAAAATGTTACAATAGATGACACTGTTCCTGTTTGGGAACTTGGCGATTCATGGACTTATTATATTAATAGATTACAAGTCAATTTCTCTGCGTCTGGTGCACTTATTATTTTTGATTCGTCTATGGATAATTTCACTGTTGAATTAATTGGTTATCCAGGGTCATCCTATATATTAGGATTATCAGGTAGAATCAAGGGAAGCTTTCATTATGAAAGTGGAGAAGGAAGGGTGCTTAATGGAAATTTACTTTTTACCAAAGTCTCAGGAACTGCTAAATTCAGACAAAATGATTTAGCTAATGAAGAGGCACATATTGTTATTAAAGGAATAGTTTTACTTACAGAATATTCACCTCAAATTCAAATTCCGATTCCTATACCTTTGACTATTACAATTAATGTCAATCAAAGCACACCTCGCCCATTTATTGATTTCCCGTTATATAATGGAAAACATGGTTTGATAAATGAAACCAGCATCTCTGCTGATATTAAGTTTGAATCTATTGTTTTGCAGATATTAAGTTTATTTCTCGCTGATGTTCCAAATGAAATCTTTTATAGAGAAACATATGATGTTCCAATGTTTGATTATTTAGCTAAAGCTGAAAATATATCCGTCGGAGCAGGAACATTTGATGCTTATAATATTGGTTTTGCTTGGGGCTTATTTGGTTCTATATATTATGCACCCAGGGCTGGTTGCATTATAAAAGCTCAGACAGTAATAGAAATACCTGATCAGTTCACGGTATTATTCTTGGGTGAATTAATAAGTTATAATCATAAATAGGAGAGAAAAAATAGTTTTATTTTTAATATTATGAATAAAAAACGGATAATTAGATCTGAAAGCGAGTGGAAAGCAATTTTAACACCTGATGAGTATAATGTTTTAAGAAAAAAAGGTACTGAACCTCCATTTAAAGGTAAATATGTAGATAATAAAGATATTGGTGTTTATCTTTGTGCAGGATGTGGTAATCCTCTTTTTAATTCGGATAAAAAGTTTGATTCTGGTAGCGGTTGGCCTAGTTTCTGGACTGTATTATCTGAAGATAGTATTCATTTAAAATTGGATAGTAGTCTTGGTATGGTTAGAACCGAGGTTATTTGTAGTGTTTGTGGTAGTCATTTAGGTCATGTTTTTAATGACGGTCCTAAACCCACAGGACTAAGGTATTGTATAAACTCTGTTGCGTTAAAATTTGAAAAGAAAAAATAAAAAAATTATTTTATACTTTGCAGCTTGTTCTACCATGTTTTTTTAAATAATTTTGGTGGTATTCTTCTGCTTTGTAGAATTCTTTTGCAGGTACTATTTCAGTAACAATAGGATTTTTAGACTTTTCTTGTTTATTTTTTGATTTTTCTGCTATTTTTCTCTGGTTTTCATTATGGTAAAAAATAACTGAACGGTATTGAGTTCCTAAATCAAATCCTTGTCTATTCAGTTGCGTAGGATCATGAATTTCCCAAAAAACATCTAATAATTCTTCATATGTTACTATTTTGTTATCAAATAGAATTTGTACAACTTCAGCATGTCCAGTTACATCAGTACATACATCCTCATATGAAGGATTTTTTGTTGTCCCACCCATGTAACCAACATTTGTTTTTATTACTCCTTTTATCTTTTGAAAAGCTGCTTCAACACCCCAAAAACATCCTGCTCCAAACGTTGCTATCTCCATATTTAAAACCACTTGTTTTTTTTCAATATTGATTTTAAAATTCCTCAATTAATACTAAAATAGAATAATTACCAGAAATTTTAATTTAATGAATCTTTTATTATCTTTGGAATTTTTATATTTTAATCAAAGGTTGTTATCCAGATATTTTCAGCTCTACATCTAGCAATTATTCTAGAGCTATTTGTTAATATAGATTTTTGACCCCAAAAAAATATACCTTTTGCTCCACTAAGTTCAATTTGTATATTTTCATTATCTAAATAAGTTGCAAACTTATTACCACGTACCATAACATTTAACTGTTCACCTTCTCCACCGTTTGCTCCTATATAAAAATATCTTTTAATCATAGGAATATATAAGCCAAATATCCAAAGTATTGGACCTTGTACAATATTACATTTTCCTATTATTATTACTATACTATTTTCGTAATAATCTGTTGTGATTTTACTACTAATTTGTTTTTCTTCAAAATTAGAATTGCTACTCAATCCAACTGGTAAAACTGGTATTATTATTAATAAAATAGCTCCGATTACCAAAATTTTCTTTAAATAATTTCTTCCCTTCATGTTATCCTCCCTTTGTATATATTGTATATTAGCTGTTGCAATATAAAAATGTTTTTGTATTATTTGCAAAAAAGGGTCAAAATAAGATTTTTTACTAAAAAAATCTTAAATTCAAATTTATTTATATATTTTAGAAGATAATTAATATCACAATATTTATATATTACTATTTATATTATAATAATATAATACTATCGGTAATAAATTTGCCTGTTTCTTAAAAGGCGGGAAGGTAGAATATAAATGATGAATATTAGAAAAACGATTATACGAATTGCAATAGTGATATTATTTTTTTGTTTAGCGTTATCACCAGTTATAGAGGCAGAACCCCAAGAAACAAAAACAAAAAAACTAACTGTACTTATGCGAGGCGTAACTGATAATAATTACTTAGTTGAAATTGAAACTACAGAGGAAGTTTTAAAGGAATTCAATAGTGAGATAGATAGTTTTATGGAAGTTGTTAATGTAACAAGAAATGAAAATAGTGAACAAGGTGCAAATATTTCAATTAATGAATGGAATTTGTTTACAAATTCTATTAATAAAATAATAGATTTGATTGCCAATATCGTAGGTGATGGTTTTCCAATAGAAGATGTAAGGATTTTTATTTATTCTTTAATTGAAAGATTGATTAGCCCCCTTTACCTTATTAGACAACCGCTTATCAGTGTTGGTATTGGTATTACCTTTATTCCGTTTTACGATTATGAAACATTCTTTGGTAAAATGATTAGACCTGTAATAATACAACACCTCTTTGGTTTCTCAGCAACCATCCGACTTAATCCGTTTATATTTGGATTTCCAAGCGTAAAATTCGCCCTTCATAGAATAAGAACTTGCCTTTTCGACGGATTAATGATAAACTTTGCTGATCTTGGGGTAAATAGTATAATAGGACCCCAACTACTACTAGGTTTTGGCTGTTTCACAGGATTTGCATAAAAATATTATCTTTTCTATTATAAAAAATACTATATAAATAAAAGAAGCTATTTTAAAAAACGAATATTTTTATAGAAATAATACATTAACATATGTTAATTAAGGGGAAATTGATTATGAAAAACAAGACTTTGTTAATTTTATTATCGTCATTGGTTTTATTGATGATAATAAACGCTAGTTCTACTGTTAGTTACTCTATAAATTATAACAAAGAAAATAATATTTCAGTAAAAGCAGAGCAAGATTTATTAGAAAATTTTTTAGCACCTGATTGGTATCATAAACCAGCTAATTATGGGCAACTAGTACTTTGGTATCAAACCTTAGAGGAATCATATCCTCAATACATTGAGGTTTTCAAAGCAAATGAGTTATATGAAACAGGTATTGCCACAGGTGGTTATGATCTATATTATGTTAGAATAACAAATGAGGCATTAGGTTTACATAAACCAGAGGTTCTTTTCCTCGGTGGCCCGCATGGTGATGAAACAGTTGGTACAGTAGGGATGTACTGGTTTACTGATTGGTTGATGCGTATGGTATTTACTGAGGAATCAAGTAGTGAATATTCTGATGATTATCTAGAATGGATTTTAGATAACAGGGAAATATATTTTGAGGTTTCACACAATCCGTATGGTTTTGATCATGGTCCACAGCGCTACGATGGTAATGGATGGGATCTAAACAGAGAAGCAGATTTAGATGGGCCAGGATATCCAACTGGTGGTATTTGGGCAAGTGTAAATGGAAAAACTCTCCGTGCTTTTGTTGATAATCATCTAGTAAGATTAGCCTGTGATTTTCATGGAGGTGCGAGAATGCTACTTTATCCATGGGGATCAACTCATAGCAACATCTATGGAACAAGTCCAAAAACTGGATATACTTATGATTATGCACCCCCTGATTTTTACTTTTTTGATATATCTAGCCTTAGATTAGGTGATTATATTGGTGACTATGGTGGAAACCTTGATAAGTATAGCATAGGCACCATTCCTGGTACAGTTGGATATGTTGTGCAAGGAGGAATTTCTCCTTGGGCTTATGGTGCTGATGTTTTGAAAAACCCTGTAGAGGATCCATATGTACAAGATGAAACATGGGGTAATTATCCTGGAGCAGGAATCATTTGGCTTTCCCCTGAAATGTCGGATATAAAAAATCCTTCAGAATATGAATTTGGAAATGATACAGTTCATAGATATGGTGCAGAGGTTCGTCGTGTAATACTACACGAAGCTGATCTAGCTCAACCATATTTACTGTGGCAAGAAGGCACAGTTGAGGATAATTCAGAGGTTGAACTTGGTGAGTCTGTTCCATTTATTTGGCAGGTAAATGGCAGTCTTGTTGTTGATCATACTTTTATTCAATGGGGTAAGGATCCTGATCCAATAAATAACCCTGAACATACAACTGTTGATTATAATGAGCATGCTGGTGATTATTATGGTGGAACAGGTTGGGAAAATGCAAACAATGGTGCAACTAATGGTGTAAAATATAGTGAAAATATAACACTTACTTCACCTGGTGAATATTATTTTGTAGCAACGGCACAAGTAGATCAGGTTTATGCAGATGTTCTACGTCCTGATATATATGGTGACAATCCTTATTTAAGACTTATAAAAGAACGAATAAGCGATACATATTATGAGGAGCTTGACGGAACTGATGGTTTAGAAACAATAGTGGGTCAAGATTGGTGGTACAGCCAAATAATTCATGTTACAGTTCCTGGTGAACCTCCAGAGAAACCAGAAAAACCATCTGGTCCAGAAAATGGAAACGCTGGTACAGAATACACATATTGCACAACTACTACTGATCCAGATAGTGATGATGTATATTATTGGTTTAACTGGGGTAATGGTAATAATAGTGGTTGGATTGGACCATTTGCTTCTGGTGAAACAGCCTGTGCAAACTATACATGGACTCAAAAAGGAACATATCAAATAAAAATAAAAGCCAAGGATACAGATGGACAGGAAAGTCCATGGTCAGATCCTTTATCTGTCACAATACCAAGAAACAGAGCATCTACTAATTCATTTTTGCTTAGATTATTACAAAAACTTGCAGATTATTTTCCATTACTAATACATTTGTTAAAATTTTAATTCTATCATAGAAACAATAACTAAAAATACAATAATCTATACACTATCATATCTTTTCGACGTTTAGATAGATAATTTACAAAATAATTTATATTTTTATTAACTTTTGAATCATTGGAAAACGATGTAATAGACTTTCTAAGAATTTAAAGAAAAATGAGTTAATTGATAATATATTTCTTGGTAATACTATTTCTAGTGTTTCCCATTCGCTTTCTGCATAGAATATGTCTTTTGCCTTAACGCCAATTATGTATTTTTTTCCGATAGACCATGTATGATTTAATTTTACTTCCTGACCTGATGAATAAGGACCTACCCAGCTGCTATTGGTTTCATCTCCCCAATCAACATAATAATAAACATCATTATTATCTGGATCTGTTGTTACAAATGTAAATTCGTATTTTATTTCAGGTTCACCAGAGTTAGGACCTGAAATAGTTGGTTTATTTGGAGGATTATTCTGTGGTTCTTCTATGTCGAAGAAGGATAAAGCCGGATCGCCAAAGAGGTTGGTTTCATAGTAACACCAGCGGATACAGGACCTACCAATAATAGCTAAGTTATCTTCTTTTGAATCATGATTTGCTTTACCAATTTCAGGTATATTTTCACCAAATACCGCATCCCAGAACTGTCGATGGAGTCTTTGGGAATCTCCATCTGTACTAAACGACCAGAAAAAGCCATAGCGGGCATTCCATATACCTGCAAATGCACCATGGCTGGTTTTTACAGTAAAATCTTCAGCTATACAATCAAAACCATAAGGATCATCAAAACCACCAGCCATGCATCCCTGAGAATATATAAAACACGGTTTATCATTATTAAGATCATAAACATCGGAATAATACATCTTCATATTGTAATCGTAGGATGCATGCCCTAGATGATTGATAATATGTACATTGTTGTTTATAATTGACATAAGTTCCGAAGGATCCCAAGAGTAACTTGGCGAATCATATAACTTAATAATTGTATAATTATTGGAAGGAATACCAATCGTTGTATATCCATCATCTGTACAGGTGTCTATTAATTGCTCCATATATGTACTTCCATAGCTTGCGATACCATAATCACCAAGGTATTCTGCCGCTAAACAAATCTTATCTAGATACTCGTCATCAGGATCTTTGTTTATGTATGCGACTGTTTTTGTTACAAAATTGTTTACATCAGCTATGTTGTCTACACAGGCTCGTCCAACATACACTTCCGCAACTAGATCAACATCATCACCATCTGTTCCATCATTTGGCTCACCCCATTTATTATCACCGTCATAATTATATGGCCCGTCTAGACATGCATAGTAAAGATCAGCAGGCATATAGTCTTCATAATAAGTTACATTTTCATCCATGCCTGAAACCCATAAGATTGGATCAGGTATAATATTGGAATCACCACCAATTAACAAGTATTTTACTCCCCAATTAGTATATGCGTCTCTAATGTAGTTGCGAATACTTTCAAGATCGCTGCTACCAACATCGGAGAGGGTTTTTATTACTGTATTAACACCTGTATCATCATGGGCTTGTTTTAATGGCTCAAAACCAGATTTAAGAGAATCTGTTGTTAAAATAAGTAGATCATAGTTATCAACACATGTAGATGAAGGTATTAATTCACTTATATATTGGCTAGCAACATTAGGATTATCAACCTTTTTTATGACGTCCAGTTTGTCTTGTTCAAAACCTCTGAATAAACTATTTACTGCATCGTCTAAACTTGTTTTTACACTAACATACATGTTTTCATAGAAATATATCTGGCCTGTTAATGGATTATATTGTATTGGATGGAGTAAAAGTACAAGAATTTTATAACCACGGAAATTGTAAATTCCAACCTCGGAATATAGTTTGCCAGGATAAAGCTCGTTTGAATTATAAATCTCTTCATTGGTAGAGATTTTTTGAGAAGTTGAGGAATAAGTAATTGGTATTGGTTCACCAACAGGATCAATATTAAATCCTTCTCCAATAATATTTTCTTTACCTGTTGTAATTTCTATATTATCTATTTTAGATTTTGGCGGAAGGAGGATATGCACCCCTTTAGATGGAATATTTGGTTCACCAGGATTACTTGCAATCATGCAATCTGCTAAAAAAATTCTATCATAAGTATCGCCGTTGATAGTAACGGCCTTAATTGTTGGATAATCAAAAGAACAAGTTAAATTGATTTGTTTTTCAGATTGTTCGTCATAACCCTGTGTTAAAGGTATACTAGATAATATTAAAATTAAAAATATCCAAAAAACTATATTTTTTGTCTTCAAATTTTTATTTATTTTTGAAATATCTCCACTCATAAAAACTCCCGCTTTTTATGTTATTAAAATACTAATGCATCTTCATATTAATATATTCTACTACATATTAGATTACATAAAAGTTATTTAAATATAATATAAATGTTAAATTAATATTATATTATATAATAAATTATTTAATAAAATGTTATTATGGTTAGAAGATTGTTACATTGCCCGTTGAATAGGATGATACTGTTTTCTCATATTTAATTAACAATATCATACTCTTTATTCAATATAAGTATAATGAAATTAGAATTTTTTAATTTGCATTTTTTACCAACTATGTTTAGTCTATTAATTTTCCATGCTAATTTTTCAATTTATTAAATGATTTTAATTTAAAAACTATATTAACACATTAGCTTTAATTAATAACGCATTTATTATTTGTTTAAATGATTTTCTTTCAAGTAATGTTGATTTCAACTCTGAGTCAAAACAATTTGTGAAAATAATAATTGCGATATCTTTATATGGTCGCATAGAAACCAAAGTAAATACACCAGGCCAACCACCGCTGTGACCAATTTTTTCTTTACCAGATAATGTCTTATCAATTATCCAACCAAGGCCATAATTCCATTTATTTTTATCTAATGGATAATGAGCAGTACGCATTAATTCAATTGTAGTTTCGTTTAATATTCTTACATCTTTGTATTTTCCACCATTCATATGAGCGATGATAAAATGTGAATATTCTTCAACAGAAGTTCTCATACAGGCACTAGGATAAATCACATGCATTCCATAATGTGGATGTGGAAAATATTTTCTATTTTTATACTCATAAGGAACAGCTAAATTGCTAATATTCACATCTCTTAAACGAAAACTGGTGTTATACATTTCAAGTGGTGTGAATATATGGTCTTTGCAATATTGATCAAATGGCTGACCAGATAACAGTTCAACAAGATATCCTATTAATGAGTATCCTATGTTAGCATAGAGTAGTTTATCTCCAGGTGGTGAATTTGACCAAATCGTTGGTGAATATGCGCTTCCATTTGGTGTAAGATATTCTTTTAACCATGGATATGGATAATCTGGTATATCTGGATCACCTGGTATATATGATAAACATATCCGGAATAGGTTATCGTCAGCTAAACTAGATCTATGGGAAAGTAACATACGAAATGTTATTGGCATTTCAGGATAGTTGGGATTTCTTAGACTAAAAGGTAGATATTTATTTACATCATCATCGAGATCAAAAAGTCCGCTTTCATATAGTTGCATTAGCGCTGTAGCTGTGACAGTTTTAGATACTGAAGCTGTTAGATAGAGTGTGTCAGTTGTAGCTAGTTTATTGTTTTTAATGTCATAAAATCCATAGGAATTAGACCAAGCAACACTGTCATTTATTATTATACAACATGAAAGAGAAGGTTTATGAGCAAATTTCATCATTAGCATTATATATCTATCAAAAAGAATATCATTTAAAGCCCTATTTTCAAAAATTTGAGAATATTTATCTTTTTTTGTTAATCCTTCTGATGCTGGACTTATAGTTATTCCTATAAACAATACAATAATGCTAAGTGCAATAATCTTATTTTTCATTATTACCACCTCAATTTATTATTATTTAAATCAATGATAAATCAGAAATATAATTTGACATATAAATAATTGTTACAATATTTTTATTAACTACAGGGTCTGACTAATGAGTCAGGATTTCTTGATAAATTAGTCTTGGCCTACTATTAATCATTTTTTTGCAACCAAATTCTTTATTTTGCACTAAAGTCTAATTTTATAGGTTAAAAATGAGTATTTTTTGTAGTATTGGAAATCGTTTTAAAAATTGTAACAAGTAGTAATAGTATGACACTTTATTTCTTGGGTTTGTTATTTTGATTTCAAATTCAGTCCAGTTACTCTCCTGGTTAAACACGTCTTTTGCTTTTGCTCTAATGATATAGCTGCCTTTTTCAGACCATATATGATCATAATACCAAATCTCACTAGAAGCTTGTTCCCATGTCCAACCAGTAGTAGTACCATCACCCCATTCAATATATAATGAAATAGGATTATTATCTGGATCAACCGCACCTATACTATACCAATATTTCTCACCAACTTTTCCATTTGTTTCACCTGAAATAGATGGTGCTTCTGGAGGACTGTTTGATTCTATTGGACCGAAGGCATGTAAATAACCTCTTTTTATATCATAGGCAGATCCTATATATACTGTTCCATCCTCACTTATACTGGGAGATGAGTCAACCCAATTATCTGCAATTAATTTACGCCATCGCTCTATTCCATCAGGATTAACAGCAATAATTTCACCGCCTCCAGCATCACCAATGTTTGTACCAAAATAAATGGTACCGTCTGCTGAAATCGCAGGTGAAGATGGATGAATATGTCTATCTTCTCCCAAAAAGAAACTCCATTTCAAAGTCCCATTAGGATAAATCGCCCAAAGATACTCCCATCCACCAACATAAACCGTACCGTCATTGGCCATAGAGGGATTAGTTTCAGTACCATAACCAACACTAATTTTCCATTTCATTGTACCATTAGGATACAAAGCATATAGATAATCATCCCATGAACCAATATAGATAGTTCCATCATTAGCAATTGAGGGAGGGCCTTTAATGTAATGTCCTGTTTTAAAACGCCATTTCAATGTACCATCAGGGTTCATAGCATAAAGATAAGTATCAGCAGAACCAATATAGATGGTATCATCATCACTAATAGCAGGATCAGATGTAATCCAAGACCCTGTCTGATATATCCATTTTATTGTACCATTAGGGCTAATTGCTATAATACTATTACCTGGCTCAAGAGTGCCAAAATAAATTGTTCCGTTATCTCCAATTGCAGGAGAAGAACCTATACTAGCACCTGTCCCAACTTTCCATTTTAGAGTACCATTAGGATAAATTGCATATAAAAATGAATCCCATGAACCAACATAAATTGTACCATCTTCATCAATCGCAGGAGAAGAACCTAAAATTAGTCCATCTGTTTTAAATCTCCATTTAAGTGTTCCATTAGGATTAACAGCTATAAGATACCATGGAAGATCGTTATATCCTCCTCCAACATAAATGGTACCATCATCACTAATAACAGGTGTATCTTCTACCCAGTCACATTCAAATCGCCATTTTTCAATACCAAGGTTATCAGCAGTACTATACGGACTTAACCCTGTATGATGAAGGTCATGGCTTTGCATAGGCCAGGCTGAATCCATTGGACCATTAGATAAATTCATTATTAATTGTTGATTTAGAAGTGTCATTGTTTCTTCTGAATCTGATACTTTATATTCTTTCATATCTTCATCTGAATCCTGTTTCAACAACTGTTTTCTATAATACTCAAATTTTACTTCATTAAAAACATTAGGTGTTGTACAATAAAATGCAAGATCATCCAGTTTATTATTTTGTTTTATTATTTCAGAATCTTCTCCAAAAGATACTGAGGTAATAGTGGAAAACAACAATAGGATTAATATTATATAGGTTGGAATTTTTTTATTCATAATTAAACTCCCTTCAACTGATTATTATATCATTACTACTACTTAAATATTTTATAAAAACTATTAGTTAATCGTTGTATTTTTGTTTTAATTTAAATTCGGTATCGTCAATAAATGTAAAAATTATATACAACATTAAAATATTAAGAATTTGATGTTACTTTTAAAAATTTGGGGAGGAAGGAAAAAATATGAGAAAAATATTTGTAATGATTTTAGTAACGCTACTGTATTTTTCAGGCATAACATTAACAAACACGAATTCAACTGCAAAAGCATCATCAGAAGAAGATTATTATTTGGATACCAATTATATTTATGACATAACATATAATTTGTCAAATATAATAAACACATTATATGGTGAAGGTGAAATCGCAAAAGGACGGGCATATGGAAGCGAAGGAGAACAATTTGCTGCAACAGACATTATAGCACCACAAATGGAAGCTTTAGGACTTTATGATCCAATAGCAGATCCAACTCTCCCTTCCTACCTCGAAAAAATAGAAAACATAACAGATGAAGACGCAAAAAAAGTAATAGAAAATATAACAGGTAGTGGAAACATAACCAATATCACAGATGTAACAGCAATGGGACTAATATTAAACCACTCGGGAAACAAAACACCTATTGACTGCTACATCACATAAATAGACAACCAAACCAGCATAAATTATTCACATCATGATCTAAAAATAATAAAAGCAGAAAACTACACATGCACAGATGATTTCCTACAGAATGTAACAATTACAGGAGATCATGGAGTTGAATATCAACTTATCCGCGAATTACTGCCTGAGATTAATCAATTGCAAGACTTTAAAATTTCATTTACAAAAAATCTAACTGACAATATGACAGACCAATTTGAAAATTATTACAATTTTACATTCGACAAAATAAATGCTAGTGACAATTCAACATACCCAAGTTTTTTAACAACAATAGAAAATGTATCAAATGGTTTTGTTTTCATTGAGGAATTCTCAAGATTTCATCCTTACATTCAAGAACTACCATCATTGGAAGAAGATCCTAGTTACAACGAAATGTACCCCTGGACACTAATAGCTCAAAGAATCTATTATGGTCTTCTTAATAAAGCCTGGAATAAAACATATCCAACTCTTAAAGGAAAAATTTCTTTTGATTATGATAATGATTCTTATAATGCAGCAATAGGAAAACCATGGGGAAACATACCTAATATTTTTATAAATGGTTCAGAAGGAAAACGAATAAATGAAAGTGTTGATGAATACACTGTTGATTTTTACATAAACCAAACCTATAACGGATCAGTGGAAAGCTACAATGTCATAGGACAAATAAATGGAACTGATACATCTAAAACTGTCCTTATCGGTTGCCTTTATGATTCTGTACATAATCAGGGAACAGTAGACGCGGGTATAGGCATGGCAATGGTTCTAGCAATTGCAAAATATATGAAAAAATTAGAAACTGATTATAATATAAAACCGAAATACAATTTAAAATTTATTGGTTATGCAGGTGAAGAAGCAGGATTACTTGGTGCATTTTATTATGAGGCTACACATTATAACACTGAAAACATTACTTATATTATTGATTTAAACCAACTATGTTACAATCAATCAGATGTACCATCTGTTCTAAATGTTGTTTCAAACCGTATATTTTTAAAATATGTAATGGGAACCATCAATGAAATAACAGATTATACTGCGAGAGCAGAAGATGGAACAGAACTTGATACATTATGGACACCTGCTGGTTCAGTTAGTGATGAACTGGTATTTGCACAAGCCAGATTGTATCGTGGAAAATATGCATTTCTATTTAAATATAAAACAATCATGTTTTTAAAAGACCTTGGATGGTACAGACATCACAGAGATGGCATGGACCATACAGAAGGAGATTCCATGAAATACTACAATGAAGCAGACGTAAAACTCACAAGTGAACTTGTGTTAAATACAACCAAATTTTTCACGGTTGACCCGGATTGCTGGTTTGATGGAAACCCAACATTCACACTAATTGACAATACAAATGACAATTATGTTAATTATGATGAAATCAATGTATCATATACAATAAAAACAATGATGCCCAATGATCATGTATCAGTAAGACTGGTGCTTCATCCTAAATTTCAATTGTTGCATCCCTGTTATTCGCTTCTTTATAGGTTAAGAGCTGAAAAAGAGTATGTACTCACACCAGATGGAATAACTGATTATATTAGTATCACCCTTCCAATTCATTATCCAAAAGGAAAGTACAGAGCAGAATTATACCTTTGTAACTCGACAGGAGATGTATTGCTTGATTGTATACATTTAATTAGTGTAGATATGGCTATTGATGGTTTAGAGTATGTTCAAATGTTAAGAGAGGAGATGTTTATAGACATACTTGAAGAAATTTCTCCTTTTTTAGGTGATATATATGAATCACTTGGAATTGATGTTATAGAATGGATTAAAAGATTACCAGATCTTAGAGATAAAAGAATTAGGGATAGTCTCATAGATTTTCTCGGTTTTTACTTATTTAGAGATGATAAATGCAGTGGTATTTTTGATATGCATCCACCTAATCAACCACCAAACCAACCAGATAAACCAACTGGTGAAACAAATGTAGAAGCAGGGCAAATATATTGGTATACGACCAAGGCAACTGATCTTGATGCTGGTGATAAAATAAGGTTCCAATGGAAATGGAGTATTTTTGATATTGTTCCTAATCCATGGAGTATTAATAAATATGATTCAGGTGAATATCATAATGAACCACATATATTTTCACCTGGTGAAAAAGAAATAAAAGTTAGGGCTAAAAACCCACGTAGTGCTAATGTTTTCAGCGTCTGGTCAGACCCGTTGTCTGTTATTGCAGAAAACGGTTGTTTTTTCAATATTATCACAAGTCATAGTAATCAAAACAATATAAATAATCCAGATATACAGAACTCGTTTAACCCAAATGTGGTTGTGGTTGGTGAAGATGTTTTGTATCAAGGTTTTTCTTATGGACTAGGTGAATCACCATCTTATACTTATTATTTCAATGGTGAACATACACGCTCTTCACAGGATCCTAATTATAATTATAGTTTTTCTGAAACAGGTACGAAATATGTTAATCTAACAGTGGACTCAGAAAATGAAACTGTTTATTATAATACCACGATAGTTGTTGTTAATATTAGTGCTTGTTTTAATATGAGTAAACTTGGTGCACAGCCTAATCAAACCATTTATTTCAATGACACAAGTATAAGTAATAAAACTATTAATGGTTGGTTTTGGAGTTTTGGTGATGGAAACACATCATATAGTCAGAATACTAGTCATAATTTTTCAAATACTGGTGTATACAACGTGTCTTTGAATGTTACAGATATTGATGATGAAACAGCTTGTTTTTGGCAGATTGTATATGTTGAAACTAATCCACCTGAAATTATTGATGTTGTTCATACTCCGATTCCTGGTGTTTTGGGTTGTAATATTTCTTTGTTTGCTGAGGTTTATGATAATAGTGAATGTGGTGTAGGTAAGGTTAATTTCAGTGTTGTTTATCCAAATGGGACCGTTGGTGATTTTACAATGTATGAATCCGATGATAGCATGTATGATTACGAGTTTGTTTTTAATGATACTTGGCAGGTCGGCTGGTATTATTATACAGTTTGGGTTTCTGATTATGCAAATAATTCTAATAATTTTACTGGTTGTGGATTCCAGGTTGCTCCTGCTTTTGGTTACACAACCTTGGGTAACAATAGTCAAAACATTGATGATAGGATTACTGGTTCTAATTTCACTGTTTTGGTTAATGGAACTGCTGATAGTGTTACAGCATTTATTCAATCAAATCTTAGTACTGCACCCAAGATTAAATGTATGATTTACAAAATGAGTGATTCAACATTGATGGGTACAACTGAGGAAAAAATTATAAACACCGGTGAAGAGCCTGATTGGGTGACTTTTAATTTTACAACCACAAAACCTAATCTCACAACTGGTGTTGATTATGTTCTTGTTTGCTGGAGTAATGATACCTGTAACCTTTACTATGATGATACTTCTGATGTTTCAAGTGGTAGGTATAAAAATTATTCTTATGGTGTTCCTCCCTCTCCAAGTATTACATGGGATGGTAATGAGTCTCGTTTGTATTCAATTTATTGTAGTTATACAACTGTTCCATTTGTAAAAAATGTTTCTGTTTCCCCTGGTGTTGTGGGTTTTGGTTTTAATACTACGATTACTACCGTGGTTGAAAATTATTATGTTCCTGTTGAGGAGATAACTGTGAATATTACTTATCCTGATAATTCCACAGTTAATGTTTCAATGACTGAATTGGATAGTGATACCTTCTGTTATGTTTTTGATGATGCTTGGTCTGTTGGTCAGTATAATTTTTCTGTTTGGTTTGTTGATACATTGGGTGGTAATTGTTCTAGTACTAGTAATAGTTCTAGTACTGCTCATAGTTTTAATGTTTCGTCTCTTGCTACTGTTTCTGTTTGTACTGAGAAGGATAGTTATGATGGTGATGATATAATTAGTCTTACTGATCCACCAGGTGGTGGTTCATCATCCGAGGTTGGTTATGAATTGTTGGATGGTGGTAAGGTTTTGCATATTTGGAACAGGTATGATGATTATTATTTCAACACGAGCAATGGTATGCAGTTTACTAATCATTATAACAATTATTGGTCTCATAATGTTCTTATGCTTGGTTATTACAATAATGATCAGTGGAATTTGATTTATAGGGTTGATGAGCTCAGCGGTTTCAATAAAGATATTGACACGGATGATGAGACCTATGTCAATGCTACACTGTGGAAGGATCTCACCTATAAGGGTTATAATTTCCACTTGGCAATAAGGTATCATCTTGGTGTTGAGGATAAAGAGCTCACGATTATACCTTATATCAAGAACCTTGGACAAGCTATTACATATACTCTGGGTTTTGCCTGGGAACTCAAGGATATTCAGGTTAATATGACACCCAGTGGTGATTATATAGAGATCAATGGAACAACTTACTATCTTAATCAAAGTTTGGATGAAACCTATAAAAACATGAACCAGCCTTGCTTCTATATCCGTGAAGACATTTCCAGTGACAGATCCGAGTCTTTATACCTGTGTTGGAATGATTCCCTGGATTATCTTGTAAAAGTTAAATCACGGGAAGGACAGTATAATGCACCAGTCACTCTGGGTATTAAGATAGGAACTCTAGCTGTGGGTCAGGAGAAATACACTAGTTTGTTCTGGCATGACGCTTCAGAGATCACGTATTATTTCAACAGCTACAGCATTGGTGAAACATGGGCTACCAACCCAGGTTATATGGTTGATGGAAGCACATCTACTTATGCGTCTACAACATCCAATGGTGATGTTGAGCTTTGCAATGGCAATAGCTGCAGTGGCTTATATCTTGGTGAGATTATAAAAGTGGAACTGAGGGTGTTTGGCTATTATACTGGTAATCAGCGTGACATTATTCTAACGCCTGTTTTCGGTGGGACTACTCATGGTGGTCATTATGCTTATGGGACTACCACTACACCATCTTGGTCACAGTGGTTTGACATAACCGCGGATCCATTTTTTACTCCACCGTGGAATTGGACCAAGGTTCACAATCTGGATTGTGACGTGGAAGCTAAAAGTGGTTTTAGTTTTTTCACATTGTATTGTTCCAAGGTGGAGATAAGGGTAACATACATACCGATAAGTAATTCAATAATTAGCAATCCATACCCGGCTGATGGAAGCACTGGTATAAGTATTACTCCAACTTTGAATATCACGGTTTCTGATCCTGATGGTGACAGCATGAGCATCACCTGGTTTAGCAATAGTAGCGGCAACTGGCAGATTTTCGGAACAAACAATAGTGTGAGCAATGGTACATATCATCAAACCATGACTAATGCCAGCGTTAACGGTCAGTGGTGGTACTGGAAAGTCAACGTAACGGATGGAGCATCTAGTGTTGAAAGCAGTGTTTACAAGTTCTATACTGGTTATCAGTCCAAGATTAACAATACTGGCTCTACGAATATCAAAGGTTATCTTTTGATACAGGTCCGGTATTATAATGAGACTTTTCAGAGTTGGGTTGTTGCTGATGACACAATCAATGAGACCAGCCCTAGAACTATCCTGTGGGCTGATCCAGGTGGTATACCAGGGCAAAATATTCTTGCTTTGGATACAATTTTCAATGGTTTGATGAGTACTAGTGATCTTTCTGGGTATGGTAATGGCATGTACCGTGTTTATGCTTGTTTCCGTGATCCTGATGGTAATGTTTTAGTGTTTGATGATGATTCTTTGTTGGAAGCATGGTATGAGTTTATTGTAACATTTGATTAGATTAAGGATGTTAGTGTAAAAGAAAAAAAAGAACTATTATTCATCTAGTATATTGTTGAATTTTTACCACCTTCACATCAATCATATTTTAAAGGCGGACTTTAACATGTAATCAAAGCTTATAAATTCAAGTTTAAAAAGTTGACTAATTGCCCAGATTTTCCTTGATTTTTCACACTACACCTTTTTTTAGGAGAACAGTACCATAAATTAAAAATTTGAAATGTACAATTTATTCATTATACAAAATCAAAAACGAAGAAAAAAAGATGAACAAATTCAATTAATCCAAGAGAGACATAAATACCTTGAGTGTAGTGTATAAAAAAATGGGAAAACTTAGGTAATTAACTCTTGACCAATTAGTCAGATCTAACTATAATTTCATATTAGAAAAAAAATAAGTACATGTTTCTATTTTAAATATTTGATTATGGAAGTATTTATCGGCACTTCAGGTTGGGCATACGATTGGAATGAAGAAAATTCTTTAGATTGGTATGTTAATTATTCTAACCTAAATGCTATTGAACTAAATATGAGTTTTTACAGGTTTCCCTATCCAAATATGGTTAAATCATGGTCAAAGAAAGGTAAATCGCTTGCTTGGGTTGTTAAGGTGCATCGTTCTATTACTCATTTTAAAAAATTAAATAAAGAATCATATATTCTTTTTGAAAGATTTAAAAGTATTTTCAAACCATTGGATAATTGCATTCATTATTATTTGTTGCAGTTACCACCTCGTTTTAATAACATTGATGCTCTTGATTTATTTATCGATGAATTTGGTAGTAAAAAAATTAGCGTTGAATTTAGGGATAAATCTATGTTTAATGAAAAGGTTATACAATGGGGTAAGAAAAAATGTGTTTTAATTGTAAGTATAGATGCACCTAATATGCCAGATATTATAATGAGTGAGAAAGTTGTTTATGAGCGTATCCATGGTAGAACAGGTTGGTATTCACATAATTATAGTGAAGAGGAGCTTTTAGATATTAAAAATAGGATAATAAATGGAAATCCTGAAAGAATTTATGTTTTTTTTAATAATAATCATGCCATGCTTGAAAATGCAAGAGTAATGTATAATCTTTTTTTATAACAATTATCAAATTTCAAAGTTTTTGGTAATTAAAACTAAAATATGGTTAAATTATACTTTGGCAATAATAGTTAATCCATCTAAGGCCATAAAGAAAGATCCGTCAGGATTTTTAATATAACTATAATTTCCTCTGTAAAATAAAAGTATAATATTATGTTCTCCCTGTTGCTGCCATAGCAAATCTCCGGTTTCATCATTATATATTGATGTATTACCATCGTCTTTAAATCCAATATTAATGTATATTATGAAAGCCTTGTTTCCTATTTTGAATAATCCTATTGCTAATCGATTAATAATTGTCCCTGAAGATACTATATAACAATCTGTATATGTTACAGATCGACTTTCATTTGTTGCCCCTATTGTTGGCATATAAGCTATTATTAATAGTAAGCATAATGTTAGCCCAATTATTTTTCTACTCATTTTACCTTCCCATAAATTATTAATATAATATAACGCAAAAGATACCTATATAAGTTTCTATGTTACATAAGATTATTGATTTGCGAATAATGAATTTATATTAATTTATTGATATGTTATATAATTAGTAAATAAATTGATATTTTTTATGTTAATACTTGCTTTTTTATTAAATTAATTTCATTCAATTCCATAAAAATAAAACATATTAATTGTTTAAATTATCTTGGAAATCCTAGCATTACACATCAGGAGTTTATCCTTATTTGAACCCCATATTATAAATAGGTGAATATTTTTTATAAGCAAAAAACTTTACAGTAGACCTAATGCATCTTTTATTTTATCCTGGATGTAGTAACTAATTATTTTATTTCTATAATCACGTATACGAAGATTTCCATATAAAAAACCAGATGCTATACCAATTAATCTGCTATCTTTTGAAATAACTTTTATAAATTTTTCTGAATTTTTTAACCAGATATTTGATATTCTTGATAAGGCTCGTAAATCTTTTCCAAACTCCTTCATCCAAAGGTTCTGGTAATTAGATAAAAAAGATGAATTGAAATTCTCGTTCTCAAAAGCATTATATATAACAGATGCAGCATTTTCTCCACTAACCATCGCATAATAAATACCACCACCACTAACAGGGTTAATAAAACCAGCTGCATCCCCACAAAGAACAACTCTATCAGAATATGTCTTTTCAAGAAGATAAACAGGGATACATCCACCTTTAACATTACCTATTTTTAGATTAAGAGGAATTAGTTTTTCCTTTTGTAATAAATTAAAATAAGATTTATAGGCATCAACTAGGTTTAATTTTAAGTCTGATTTTTTTAAAGGTATAAATTCACCTATACCAATGTTAAATCTATCTTTTTTGGGAAATAACCATGCGTAACCTGGGATATTATTATACATCATATGTAAATGACATAAATGTTTTTTAGTTGCATAATCATCTAATATTTTCTCGTCAAGTTTGTATTCCTGAAAAACACAGATATTTACCATTTTGTTTTTAGGGCTAAGTCCTGCTTTTTGGGCAACTATACTAGAAACACCATCAGCACCAACAACAACATCTGAATTAATAGTCGTTTCATCTTCTAAAGTAACCTCAGCTTTATCACCGATTATACGAACATCTTTTACCCTTTTTCCATCATAAAACTCTACACCATGATCAACTGCAATTAAAGCAAGTTTATGATCAAAAGTTTCACGAGAAATAAATGCAACAACAGGTTCATCTGATTGTAACTTTGCACAATATTTTAAAGATGGAGAATAAATAAATCCACCATAGGAATAGGAGTCAACTAAATCATATTTTTTTAAAAATGATAATCTTTTAAAAGTGCTAATCGGTATAGCGCCGCCACATGGTTTCATTCTTGGAAATTTAGCTTTATCAATCATTATGACTTTTAAACCTTTTTTTGCAAGAAAAATAGAAGCTGTAGAACCTGCGGGTCCTGCCCCAACAACAACTACATCACATTTCAATTTAAATCAGCAATAACTAATTATATTTTCAATATTTCAATATTTTCTACTACTAAAAATGTATAGACTCGTTTAGCTCATTTATTTCTTCGTTTATATTTTGCAGTATATCCAAGATGGATTCGAAAATCTTTTTATCAGGGTTTGAGCCATATTTATCTAGGTACTGCCTAATATTATTAATTTTATCATCAATTGTCATAGTAATCAAAAATAGATAATAAAAAGAAAATATATAAGATATTAAATAAGGTCATTAAAAGTATTAAAAAAGACTTTTTTGGCTAGGTAAAGGTTCCAGACTATTATATTGAAACGGCTTTAAAACGCCAGGGACGTTAACATCTGTATCTTTAGCTGTTATTAACTTAGAAATCGTATAAGCTTCCATTTTATTTTCATCATAGGGTTTCAAAATATTAATTGATTCTTGTTTTGTAATTGTGTTACTGATCCATTTTTGTTCATCTTTTTCATAAAGTATAGCTGGCATTCTTTTTTTCTTATTATGAATCATAGCCATTAAAGGATTAGCTTCCGTTGTAATGATAGTATAAGAATAAATCTGTTCACCTGTAGATCTATTAGTCCAGCAATCCCATAAACCAGCTATAGCAAAAGCATCTTTTTCTTTTAATTTAATGTAATAAGGATAATTTTTACCTTTGTACCATCTCCATTCAAAAAAACCATCCGCAATAACTAAACAATGTTTCCTTTCAGCAGAACTCCTAAAAGCTGGTTTTTCAAAAATAGATTCAGCTCTTGCATTAACTGTTCTTTCTTTGATTTCATTAGCTGTTTTTTCATCTTTTGCCCAAAATGGTATAAGGCCCCAGTTAAATAGTTGAACCTGCTTTGGATTTTCATTGGTAATAACTGGTAGTTTAAGATTTTCAAAAGCACCAACATGGTATCTTCTTTCAAATTTTCCACCTAGTTTAACCTGAAAAGTTTTTTTAACTGTATCAGGACCTGGTACACTGTATCTATAACACATAAATTCTCCTTTATTTTATCTTATCATAAACATATTTTGGTTTATAAAAACTTATTCTTAGAAATACTACCCATTTTTTTACTTGATTTTTCAGCATCAATTATTTTACATACATCAAAAGTTTTTTCTTTTATAACAAGTAAACCTATACCTTCTTTCTTTAAAATATGTTCAGCTTTACGCATAATATTATAAACCCTATTCAATGGAAAAGCTATGTAAGTATAATCACAGCCGAGTTGATAATTTTTAGCTTGAATTATAGCTTTTTTCCAATTATTAATTTTAAGTTCAACTCCGATTGCTTCTTCTTTTTTAAATGCTACAATGTCAGCGTGGCAAAAACCTATTCTAACCTCAAATCTAATTGTATAATTTTGTTTTTTAAAATAATCATATACTGGTTTGAACAGTTCCTGCTCCTGGTAAAACTGATACATTCAATTTCTCCCTTGTTTTTATTTTTTGAAGCATATCATATAACTTCTCTAGTCTAAATCCAAAGGGAACTAGAATACTTTCACCATACATGGCAACTTGACGCAAATAAAAATCAACATCTATAAAATTACAGTTTTTCAATTCTTCAGATATACAAACACGTTTTTTATAATCACGAGATTTTTCATCACATACTATATAGCGGATAGATTGACCAGGCTGCAGATTAACACCAAGGTCTTTCAGTTGAAACAAAGCAGATTTAACTAGATTATCAACCTTGTATTCACTAACATCACGAGATACACAGGTGCTGATTATCAAATCCTCCGGTTTAAAATCATTATTAACCAATTTTCTACCATAATCACAAAGAGTGTCAACTGTGACCGGAATCAAATCAAGAAACCCCTTTGAGCTCTTTGCTTTTGAAAAAACATTAATCATGTCATTTTGCATATTTTTCAAAAAAATAGGGGAATCCTTTTGTCGAAACTCGACACCGCGAATCTTAATTTCACCGTCTTCAAACAAACCATAATAACGATTCAAAGCACCAACATTATTGTTTTTACTAGGTAAAAATACGATCCAACGGTACCTTCCTTCAACATCCATTCGAACACCGGTGCGCTTGCTGATTTTTCTGGATAGAAGAACAGGGCTTATGCAAACACTATGGCTTGGTTTAATCCATAGCGAATCGATAATACCATGTAGCACGCTGTAACCTGCTTCTTCGACAGTCTCAACAGCAGTAAGTAGAATATCGCGACTAAATGCGGTGATACTCTCGTAACACTCAATACGGCCATACCTGGCATTTCTATAACCTGTGTAACCAAAACATACCAGTAAAACCCATTTCCAAGCCTTTTGTAATTCCTTGTACAAAACCTTGTCATAGCTCTTGTTTTTAGATCTTGCTTTAAAACAAAAACGACGGAAAAGAATAGGTCTGAGAACCTCAGGAAGTAAACCTGTATGGTTACTACAGATATGATAACCAAGCTGTGGGACAACAACCTTCGGATAATATTTACAACAGTCACAAAGCATAGTCTCAGGGCTAATATTATACCTCAGCATTATATTAGGATAAAGAGAAGCAAAATCAAGTTCAACCACATCCTCATGTAGACCAACTACAGGATCAAGGATAAGACCGCCGCGATCAGAGACAAGCAATTTCATAGCTGTTTTCCAGTCCTCAGGCATATTCTTTTTCCAAGGAATCAAATAACCTTTTTCTCTTGCTTTATTAACCTGGATCTGACTTATAGCTGTACCAGGACCCACACGTGACAAAACCTGTAAGGACATATTTGAACAGCGAGAAATATCCAGCAAACCACGTATACCACTTTCACCATACAAAAAAGAGTTGTATGTATCAATATGTATTCTGCCGCTCAAAGTGTAAAAAGCAGGGCGGTAAATAATCTGACCGTAGCTGAAATAAGATTTTGCCTGTTTAACAGGACGAAGACGAGCAGTGTTTTCCCTGCCAAGATTCACCTTGGTATGCACACCATTTAATTTAGCGCGATGATACAAAAAAGGTAAAGTAACACTATCACCCTTATGTGTGTAGACAACATCGGGATCAACATGTTTTAGTTGCTTTAAAGCAAGCAAAATAGTATCAGACTCGTTTTCCTCACTAATAAAACAGTTGCCAACCTTAATAGACTCAATAGGATCATCAAAAGACATTATGCTGCTATTTGACTTCCTGGATATTTCCAAAGTTGTACTCTTGTAACGTGGTATGTTGTAATCAATAGCCCATTGTTTGTCATCCAGTATGAAATTTTTACCATCCCATTTCACCCTTGCATTAAAAAACACACCCTTATTCTGAAGATATCTGGTGGGTAGGCGAATATCAACATTAAACAACTGGTACTTATGAAAACCACCCCAGGAATCAATTGTTTCAGAAAGTTTACTTATTGCACCTAGGCTCTTTGGAACAACCTCTAAAACAAACTTTTTTTTATCTGAACCTAAGGCTATTTTTTCACGGGTAAAATTAAGATTGTCCACTTGTGGTAAATCTCTTAGAAGACTTGCTAGGTTGTAAAGATCCTGGGTTTTGGAATAAACATAAAAACTAGGTGTGTAGCTGTCCTCGATTCTAATTGATTTTCCGTTATCAACAAGCCACGTAACCATAACGTTTTTATGGTCATCAGGATAAACATCAAGGATGTTCCCGCTCAACATGCTCTCTTAATTTTCTTAAAGTTTTTTCATGTTCAATAAGTATACTCATAACAACGGGCTCAAAAGGATTAGGGTTAGTTATGTTGCTACCTGCTGATGCATGACGTCTTGCGTGATTCAAAAGTTCTTCAAAAGCCTCGCGGTCAATATCTCTTAGTGCTCGTTTGAAATCATTCCACTCCCAACCAAATGATTCGATTATGTTTCTAAAAGTTGGAACGGTTCTGCCCATATACTATATCACCACGCCAAAATCCTCTAAACGCAGCTGACCGTTACTTAGATGAAGAATCATATTGTTTTTGCATCTGTTAACAAGTTCTATACAGGTTGCTAGTTCTGTCTGTTTCATCAAAACAATTTCATCTACACCAGGGTAAATAATACTGCGAATATTTCTAAGATTTGATAGCATCTTTTTTTCAAGGTTTGTAAAAATAGTAACTAGATCATATTTTGTGGTAAGTTCACGGATTTTATGCAGATTGCTTCTAAGTAGTGTTTGTGCTTCTTTAGAAGGTACATCAGAGTCCAAATAAAGAATAGGAAACCTACCTATGATCAACGTGAGTGGTTTGTATCTTGTTATTGTTGTTTCAAGCCTGTCTTGTATAAGTGTTGTTAGCTGATAAACTGTAAATGCTCTACTTATAAGTACGTGTTCAAGTACTTCTTTTTGGTTTACCTCCATTTTACGTGCATAATTAGAAATCCTGTATGGATCTGCGCACATCCCACCATCAATATAAACAACGCTGCTGTGTAGCATACGATAGGTGTTTACGCATATTTGATTTGGGATGTTTGAAATCAGGTTGCTATCTCCATCAATAAATGTTATTTCTCCTGATTTAAAACCACCTAGTATGTCATCTAATTCTCTTATTCCAGATAGTACTGCAACAGTGGGTTTCAGTATATCTTTTGCAGTTATAAAATCAGGTTTTTCGATTAAGTGGGTTGAGAGTTTAGTTTCCATAGTTATATGCCTTCCCCGTTAAAACAAAAACTCTAAGGAAAAAAAGCATGTATTTCCTGTCTTAAAAAGTTAAACAGGAGATTACTGAAACTATTGAATGACTTTGTCTCAAAAGTATTCGTTTTCCTTCTGTTGAATAAAATTGAACAGAAAACAATAACAGATAGCCATTTTGAATTTTGAGACAGAGCCCTACTATTAAACCAATAAATAGAAGCATAACTCCAAATGTCAAATTAGTCTTCATGTAGCTATTTTTCTTCAAGATTTTACTCCCTACCTATTTAATTTACTGTATTTATAAAGCTTTTTGAAAAACTTTAAAAAAAATTTTATTTTTTAATAGAAAATCTAGTAGTTATCATAGATAAATTAAACTTTATTTGATTTCTTCCAGTATTTTCATGATTAATGGCTTTGTTTCAGGAAGATTTCTTGTAATAATTTCCTAAATAATCCCAAGATCAACACCAAAATATCCATGTATCATGATGTTTCTCAATCCGATCATTCTTTTCCAAGGTATTGCGTGATATTTCTTTCTTATGCCCACCGGGATATTTGTCGCTGCTTCACCGATAACTTCAAGATTTCGTATCACTGCATCAATGACTATCTCATTCTCAATAAACTCGTCATACGACAAACCCTTAATGTAACGCTCAATCTTTTCCACAGAATCTCGTATATCCTCAACAAACAACTTATGGGATCGTCTCACGCGTATACTACCTCTTTTAGAATAATGTCTTTCAATTGTGGTTTCAACGCCTGCACAGTAACTAAATCAACATTTCTCCCTAAAATTTCCTCTAAAAATTCTTTTAAATCAATAAATTCCCATCCTATGGGACTTGAAAATTTAACAAGGATGTCTATGTCACTATGTTTAGATTCCTCTCCTCGTATATAGGAACCGAAGATTCCTATTTGTTCTACTTTGAATTTTTCTCTCAAAATTGGTTTATATTTTTTAAGGATTACTTCGATTTCCTTTTTTGTTTTCATCTGTTTTAACCACACTCATAAGAGATAGAAACATATGATATATAAATATTCTTTATAAATCACGATGGTTGTCAGATGTTTTTTTATCCTAGCTGTTTAGGTTTGTTTTGTAGAGGTACGTATCGTGTTTATGTTGCTTTTCGTGATCCTGATGGTAACGTGTTGGTGTGTGATGATGATTCTTTGATGGAAGCAACTTATGAATTTACAATAACTTAAAGTTAAGCATTTCTTGGTTATCTAAAAAAAATGTGTTGGAAAATAAGACTAAAAAACATCTGCTCCCCAATTTTTTTTTTTCAAAATTCAAAGCTATTATCAGATTTATCTATTTTTTTTGCTTAAACTAAATTTTTTTAACTGTTTTACATTAATTGATTAAGCCCATTTTGTTAAGATGTCTTCTCTGTTAAAGATAGATTTTGCAAAATAAAACAAACCTAGATCAATACATGAATAAAAAATCGAAAAAAGAATAATTGTAAAGGGCGATAAAAATATAAAACCTGAAACTACTCCCAACATAAGTATTATAACTGGCATTATAACAAATCCTCCTATTTGTTGAGCTGCTCTAACATCTGTAACTTTTGAGGATACTAAAACCAATGCAAGTATACTCATTAAGGAAGCTGTTGGTGCTAGTAGTGTTATTACAAGGATCCAATTAAGTGTGGGCAAGGGTATATATCCTAGTAAATAAAAAAAAGCTATATCTATTAAAACTGCTCCTGAAACAAAAGCAATTAGTGTAGAACCCATACTTGGAACAAAGGAAGAAAGTATTTTTCCAGCAAGTATCTCGCCATCGGTTGTAGGTGTTGCTAGTATAGGTTCAAGGGACCGATTGTTTTTTTCTCCAACTATACTATAAGAAGCAATAATAGTAGGTAAAGTGGCAGGAATAATTACGAATAAAACAAGTACATAGTTTAGTATAATTGGTATAAGTTTTGCTGTCTCAGATTCTTTTGTTTTTGTAAAGGTTAAACTTGAATTAACTGCTATTATATTTTTTCCGTCGAGTTGCTTTCCTTCTGAAAAAAGTAAAATAGTGTTTTCAATTTGAGAATAATAAATAGAACAGTTTTGTATTGTAGAATCTGTAATAATGGAGTTTTCAATAATACAAAACATAATAACACAATCCTGCAAACTAACATTTTTTAGATACATATTTTGAACCGTGGTTTTATTAAAATAAATATTTTCAAGTGTTTGATTTGTCTTTGGCTCTTCAAAACAATCCTTGGTTTGGCATTTGTCAATCTCAATTAGTCCCTCAACATCCCAAACCATATCCATAGGTCCAGCCATTGTAGCAATAGGAATAAACATAATCAATGGAAGAGCAACACCTAAAACTAGTGGCATAGCAATAATTGAACCTATTACGAGCTTTTGTTTCTTGAATTCTGATAAATCCTTTTTTGCTATTATCCAGGCTCGTTTCCACCTTATCATTTTTATTCAGCCTCTTCTATAAGTTTCAGATACACATCTTCAAGTGAATATTCCTCTTCTGATACAAACTGAACGTTTAATCCGCGTTTTGTAAGCCATGAGATAATTTTTGGATTATTTTCTTCTGGTGCTTTTATGTTTAAAAAAAGTTTATTTCCATCTGTACGAATATTTGATATATAATCTAAAACAGATATATCTTTAATTAGAGAGTCAGGAATATAATCTAAGGTGATGCTAATAGTTCTTGCAAATAATTTATGAGCCAGTTCTTTTGGGTTTCCAACTTTTATAAGTCTATTTTTTACTACAGCAACAGTATCACAAATACGTTCTGCTTCTGCAAGATTATGTGTATTTATTAAAATAGTTCTACCCTTTGATTTTAACTCAAGTATATAGTTTCTAATCATTTTTGATGCTTCCGGGTCAAGTGCAGCAGTAGGCTCATCTAAAAATAGATATTTTGGTTCATGAACTAGTGCTCGAGCAATTGCTATTTTTTGTTTCATACCTTTAGAAAATTCACCAATAGGATCATTTCTTCGCTCCCATAAATCAAGGCTGGTTAACAGGTTTTTAATATTTTCTTCTCTTTTTGCTTTTGGTACATCATGTAGTTGTGCATAGTAATCTAGGTTTTTGTATGCACTAAGAGTTTCGTATAATCCTGGCACTTCAGGTAGAAGACCGATCATGGCTCTTATATTTTGGTTATCTTTTTCTTTACCAATTTCGTATTCATCAATAAAAGCTCGCCCTGATGTGGGGTTGATTAGGCATGCTAAAATTCTCATTGTTGTTGTTTTACCAGCTCCATTTGGTCCTAGTAATCCAAAGATTTTCCCATCTGGTATTTCTATTGTAAAATCATCAATTGCTTTTATTTTTCCAAAGTGTTTGCTTAGCCCTTCTGTGGTAATCATAGCTGCCTCTTTTTACCGTCTTTTAGATTCACTTCGTAATATTAATCTTATATTAAATTGTTGGTTTAACAAATTTATTTAATTATCGCAAACTACTTTGCAATACAAAGTATTATATACTACAAACTATATACATATATTATGGTGATATGAAATGACAGAGCAAATAAATCTAAAAGAAATAGAAAAAAAAGCTTGGACATCCTATTTCCAAGATGGTCTATGGGATATTTTGCTAGGGCTCATCCTTTTAAATTTCGGCATAGCTCCATTTATAGAAGAAATAACTGGAGTAAATTACCTAGTAGGTTATATTATAATACTATTTTTAGCTGAAATAATCTTCTTTGCAGGAAAAAAATATATAACTATCCCAAGAATGGGTAAAGTAAAATTTAGTAATATACGTCGAACAAAAAGATTGAAAGTAAGCATCGTGCTTGGAATCTCAGTTCTCTTAGGATTCATAATATTCTTGTTAACAGTTACAAAAAACATACCAGTGATATCAGAAATACCTTTAGGTGCTTTAGTTTTCGGAATAAATGCAATAATCGTATTCAGCGCAATGGCGTACCTACTTGATTTTCCAAGACTGTACCTTTACGGCATTTTTTTTGCAGCATCAATAGTACTTGTTGAATTCTCATATAACTATGTTGGAGCAAATTACGACAATTTAATCGGCTTTGGCTTATTTGGTGGGATTATAACAATCATTGGACTAGCTTATCTTTATCGTTTCCTAAAAAAATACCCGTTACCAAACCAGGAGTTAAACTAATGAAAACAAAAGAAAAAAAAACTGATGAAGCCGTACAAAAATTTAGCTTCATAGACAAAATAATACATGAACCAGCAAGACTTAATATTATGGCTTATTTATATGTCGTAGAAAGCGCAGATTTTCTTTTTTTAATAAGACAAACAGGTCTTACATTCGGCAATCTATCGTCTCATATAAGTAAATTAGAAGACGCTGGATACATAAAGGTTGTAAAAGAATTTATTGGAAAAAAACCTCATACTATGATTAAATTAACTAAAAAAGGTCGTGATACATTTGAAGAATATAGAAAAAACATAAAGGAATTTTTCAATTCCATTTAACAATACTTTTAAAATTTATTAAAATTATAAGATTGGTAAATAACCTTAAACAAATTAATCAGAACCATTCTGTTAATAAAAAGATTTTTACATAGACTTATTTTGCCGATATTGGATGTATGAAAAAATTGCTGTTGAACTAATTTTTATAATTTCATGCGTTGTTATGATTTTTCTAATAGTTAGAAGATCATATCTTTACATTAGGTTAGGTAGTAGAAAAATCAGGTTAGACACTTATTTTCTTGGTGCACTGCTTGGTCCTATTTTAATTTTGGTTTTCGGTTTTTTAAACTACTCCCAAATAATTAAAAGTTTTAGTGGTGAAGGCAGTCTTAATCCATTTGGAATACTTGTTTTATTTCTTTCAATGGTTTTCATGAGCATTTATCTAGATATAACAGGTTTTTTTGAGTACTGCGCCCGTGTTGCACTAAAATTTTCAGGTGATAACGGTAGAAAACTGTTTTTTTCTTTTTATTTTATTATATCGGTGCTTACTATTTTTACTTCAAATGATATAATCATTCTAACTTTCACTCCGTTTATTTATTATTTTTCAAAACATGCAGGACTTGATCCTTTACCATTTTTAATTGCTGAGTTTTTTGCAGCAAATACCTGGAGCATGATGCTTTATATAGGTAATCCTACAAACATAGTTCTTGCTGTTGCATTCAAACTGGATTTTATAGAATATTTTAAATGGATGATAGCACCAACTTTAGTTGCAGGATTTGTAAATATTGCTTTATTATACATTATTTTTAGAAAAAAAATCTCAAGGCCTATTAAAATCGATCATAAAATAAGCCCTAAAGATGCACTAACAGATAAAACAGGTGCTATTTTGGGTTTAATTATTCTTGGCGGATGTATAATAGGTCTAGCGATTGCTCCATATTTTGGTGTAAATATGTGGATAGTTTCTCTTTCCTTTGCAGTTGCTTTAATTGTTATATTACTTCTTAGAGATTTTTATGTAAGAATACTTAGAAAAATTATTGACAAAAAAACTTTATCTGTATCTGTCACAGCTAAAAGAATGCCCTTTGGAATTATTCCTTTTGTACTTGGGATGTTTATAACAGTTGAAGCACTAAGAATATATGGTGTTTCAGAAGAATTGGGACTAGCTTTAAGAAATATAGTAGGTGAATCAGCATTTTCAACTTCTTTTATATACGGTTTTACATCAGCTTTTTCAGCAAATATTTTTAACAACATCCCAATGACTGTTTTTTATGTTCCAATATTACAAGTAGCTTCAAGCTCAACTATGCTACCAGCAATTCTTGCAACAACCATTGGTTCAAATCTGGGTGCGAACATAAGCCCGATAGGAGCACTAGCTGGGTTAATGTGGATGGTTATACTAAGAGATAAAGATGTTAAAATATCTTTTAAAGAATTTCTAAAATATGGTTTAATAATTACACCTATAACATTGATTGCCTGTCTTGGAGTACTTGCGTTAGAATTTATGTTTTTATAAAATTTCAATTTTTTTCATTTTTAAAAGTACAGTAACTTATTTAACTTATTTTGTTGTTTAAACCATCGCCTCTATTTATGGAGAAACGGTGAAAAAATATGATCCGTGTTTGACGACGTAGAGGTACAAAGGGCTTCCGAGTGTCTTCGGGAGCCCTGATATTTATTTACTTTAAATATAAATACTACGAATTCTTTACATATAATAGATAAAATACTAAAATTTAGGGGCGAGGCAAATATTTGTATGCCAGAAAAAAAGCAGATAATCCTTAAAAGAACATGCATAGACTGTGGAAAAGATATATCAAATCTACATTATAATGCAATAAGATGTAAAAATTGTAGTAAGCTTAGGAAACAAGAACAAGATAAAATACGGCATAAGTTGGAAAAGGAAAAAAAACTGAAATGGCAATTTTTTGTTGAAGACCCTGATACAAATGAGCTTTCTCATAGAAGTGCTAAGGGTAGTAAACTTAGATATTGGTTAGATAAAATCTGCAAAGATTTAACTATACAAGAACTAGATTTCTTAATAATGTTATGGAATTGGAGGGTTAAAGAGCCAGCACTTTCATTAAAGCAGAAAAGAGAGTATAGAACCTGCACTGGGATTGTTCGTGACTGGAGAGATTATCTAGTTGTAAACAAGGTGTTTAACAAGGTTTCATTTGATGCAGAAACCGGTATTGTCTTCAATGTAGATGGTACATATTTAACAGTTGATTTTGACGAGGAACAAGAAACTTATATTGTAAGAAATAGTGAAGGAACAATAATTTGTAGGTATTAAAAAGAAAAACTAGAACTATTAACCTGTAATAAATGGTTTTGTACCAATTAAGTTCTGGCTAATAATAATTTTTAATAATATATTGTAATATAATTTAAAAATATTATATATACAAATTGTATTGTAAGATATCAAATTTGGGCAATCAAGGATTTGAAAAACTTTGAATTAGTTCTAAATAAAGTAAATGATAGCATACGTAGCTTTGTGGTTTATAATATTAAAGAATAACCTTTTATGTTGGCGCTATGGATTTTGATAAAGGATCAGAAATTTTAGAAAGACAATAGAAATCTTATTTGAAATTTACAATAGGATTAATAAATTATAATGAAAATCTGATGTTTTTCATTTTAAAGGAACGAAAAAATTTGATATGATTAATTTTTGTTAAAAATAAGATTTTTAAATAATTTTTATTTAAATTATTATTTTAATTTAAAAAAATAATATTAAAGAAACTAAATAATTTTATTTTCAAATTAAAAACTATAGATAAGAGATGGACAATTTAGAATTTAATTAAAGTTTATTGTTACAAATGTTGTAATATTATATTTACGGGACGATATTATAAATATCATCCTATAATTCCGAAACATTTTTATTCTTGTTTTTGTTAACAAATGTTAAGTTGTAATGAATCCCATCAAAAGGATTCCTGAGAATAGGGAGGTAATTATAATGCGAAATAAAAGACATATATTTTATAATATAAATTATATAAAAAACGCTGTTGTACTATTGACCATCGCGTTCGTGACAGTTTTAACAATCTCAAGCTTTGCAATAGCTATTTCTTCAGAAAACCAATCTAATATAAATTTCTTACCAAAACAGATAACCACAATTCAAAATATTATAAATAAAGTAGATGATACAAATATAATCTCTAATGATGAACCATTTGATCCATTTGCTATAACCTGGAGTGTTACTCTGAATTTTAATGAACCTGGTGGTGCATATACTAATATTGTTTTTGGTGAAGGGCCTGATGCCTCTGATGGCCAGGATAGTTATGATACGCCAATGCCCCCAGCACCACCTGCACCATACATACGTTCTTGGTTTAAAACTAATTTAACACCTCCATATAATACACTTCTTAAGGATTATCGTCATTACCCTGATACCTATAAATTATGGAATTTTTCTGTAAGATGGGAATCAGAGGACGGTGAAACACCTACAACAATAACGATTTCCTGGAGTAATGTTTCAGTTAATGCTAGTGAATATGATTTTGTTGTTTTATATAATAATACTAATGTTGCAAATATGCTTGTAGATAATAGTTATACTTTTGATATTGGATCTGGGATAACATATGGTAATTTCAAAATCATTTGTAATAGAGATTTAAATCCACCAGAAATTATTAATAACTCACCTGGAACTGGTGAGACTGGTGACTCATATACATTCAATGCAACGGTTACTGATAATCTTGCAAATGCTAGTTCTTTACTTGTAAAAGTAGATTGGTCTCATGGAAGTCTTTCTGGAAATGATACCATGACTAATGTTCCTGGGACAAATTATTTTACAAAAACAATAACACTAGATGAAAGTACCTCTGATTTAACATATCATTTCTATGCTATAGATAATGCGAAAGTACCTAATACTAATTATACAGCTGCACTTTCAGCAACCATTTCGGATGATGAGAATCCTGTTATTACTGGTGACAGTGGTATTGTGAATGTTGGTACTGGTAATATTGTGACTTTGTGGGTGACGGCAACAGATAATATTGGTGTAACTAGTGCTAAGGTTTCTATTGATGGTGGTGCTGCTCAGAGTATGTCTTGGAATGCGAGTCGTTGGGAATATAATTATACTGCTCCTTATAATAGTGCTGCTGATCATAATTATACTGTCACTGTTTATGATGCAGAGTCTTTGTCTGATCTTAGTGGTCCGTATGATATTATTGTGACCGATGATGATCCTCCTGTTATTACTGGTGATAGTGGTAATGTGAATGTTGGTACTGGTGATCCCGTGACTTTGTGGGTGACGGCAACAGATAATATTGCTGTAACTAGTGCTAATGTTACTATTGATGATTCTTATACTTATGTGATGGTTTATGATTCAGGTGAGTCTCGTTGGGAGTATGTTTATAATGCTCCTTCAAATAATGATAGTGATCATACTTATTTTGTTACTGTTTATGATGCTATGTTTTTGTCTGATAGTTCTCCAAATAGTTCTTATAATATTGTTGTAACTGATAATGATCCTCCTGTTATTACTGGTAGTAGTGGTAATGTGAATGTTGGTACTGGTGATTCTGTGACTTTGTGGGTGACGGCAA
>Ga0153916_10000038_pt1 | contig 74868 bp, 69 predicted proteins | sample Opewatmetagenome_FD_109642 | JGI IMG/M metagenome (GOLD analysis project Ga0153916, IMG submission 109642) | Freshwater wetland microbial communities from Ohio, USA - Open water 3 Core 3 Depth 4 metaG | ecosystem: Environmental > Aquatic > Freshwater > Wetlands | place: USA: Ohio, Lake Erie...
GTCAAGAAATACAAAGAAGAAAGAGGACCGGGCGGTGCCTGGCGAGCGTTCTACGAACATGTGAAGCAGGTTTTGGGCTTTGCGGACTTGGAGGCGATGATCCACAGGATCGAGCAATTCAAGATCGATCACGCCGAAGAAGTTGACCAAAATGCGCAGTGGTGGAATAATGTGGGCATTTTTGGAGAAGAAAACAAGGACTTAGATAGGGAAAAGGAGACCTGAAATGAGGCGTTCAATGCACATAACATGTATTATGTAAACTTGGATATTCAGAGCTGCGAATAATGGACATAGCACCCATGGTGTCCGAAAGATTCCCGAGGTCTGCCCTTCCGCGCAATCACCACAGTTGCTTCCACTTCGCCCTATGTCATCCAGACCAACGGTCGGCAGTGGTGGGCAGGATGCCCATGATACAGAAGCGAACCTCACGGCGCTCTGATCGACAGGGTCTTGCACATGCCATCTAAGTCCTCCCCTCAGGAATTTGGGACATCCGCGACGCGGCAAAGGCGATCGTGTTACAGGCTGTCCCGCTCTCACTAATAGCGCGAATCTGTCAATGACATAGATTGTGCCATCGGTTCCGCAGGGTCTCCAAAGGGCACACCTCAGTGGAAATACGGCTTGCAGTGGCGAATTACGATGGGTGCGGCAGATAGTCCTGTAAGTGGTATTGACCCTCTGGGACACGGATTTTGAGCTATGTTGAATAATTTTAAAAGACTAGCGATTCCTCTTGATTTAATCGCTAAAAATTCGCATATTCCATAGAAGGACTCTATTTATTATATTTGTGTCTGTTGGGAATATTAGTTACCAGGTATAGAATCGCGATGCTGTTAGGATTAGACACCAATTTCACCTTCTGGCAATTCCTTCTTCTGTCGCTTGTTTTCATAGCGGCGCTATTCCTGGGTTACTATCTTGTGTCGCTGCTGCTTCGCCAGGAACCCTGGAGACCAGGCAAGAACTGGAATCTTGTCGGGTTGATGGTGGTACTACTCCCTCCTATTCTGGGCTTAGGAGCAATCCTGGGCACCTCCATGTTCAGCTTTTTCGTCAATCAATTGCACACCGTTCGAGGTTCGGTGCAGACACGAGTGTTCCTGCGGGATTTGGAGCCGCGGGAACGGGCTTTGCGGATGGTGTTGACTGGCGATGACAGTCGCGCCGGACTTAGTGCGTTCGAGGATTTCCTGGTGCATCTGGAGGAACAGGAAAGAGCCGGAGCCTCGCCAGAACTGTCGCGGGCGTATGACCTTTGGAATCGCAACTATATGGCGCTATTATATATCGCTGGCGAATATCAAGAGATGATTGACTGGGAGAATAGCCGAATGAAGCGGTTCCCCAACCTGGTGGCGTTTCCGGCGTTCCTGTCGGTGGCTTCGGAAGCCATGGGCAGGGATGGATCGTTCTGGATGAAGTATTTGGAGGCGACTAATATCGTCGATCCCGCGATTGGATTCGTTAATGGCTATTTGTTAAGGAATTATGGACGACCGGACAGCGCCCTGCAACAACTGGCAATCGGTGCAGCGAATATCTCTCCAGTCAATTTCATGACCGTGGCAATTCTGGGAGAAAGGGTTCGATGTCTTGCCGACGCGGGTCGCTACGACGAGGCAAGGCAGACCTATGTCCAGTCCATGGAGCCGCTACTGGAGCAGTCCCGGTACCCCATATTGGTTTCGTACCTCCACGCCACGAGGTGCTATCTGGAAATACATTATTACGTGGATCAGAACAAGGCGTCTCTCCAGACCATGAAACCGTTGGAGGAAAGCTTGCTTCAGGCGGTTTCGCTCCATCCGGATTCGCCCGAACCCTGGCTGTTGGTGGGCGTCTATTATTCTCTGAATAAGGACAATGCGCGTGCGAATTACTATTTCAACGAGGTAAGAGCCCGGCACCCCTGGATTGTGCTGGCGGTTTCCAGGTACGCGGAGAAGGTCAAGGAAACCGGTGGAAGCAAGATAACCCAGGCTCACCGATATATCCTAAGCAGCATCGAGGCGGGATTGAAGGGCAAGCTGGCGATGGTACCATAAGATTTCGGAATATTCGAGTATAAACGAAATCCCGGGCACGCAAGGCTCGGGATTTCTTGTAAATCGAATGGCTTCGATGTCACGATACGACAACGTTTGCCAGCTTGTCCGGGATCACGATAACTTTCCTTACGGTCTTACCCCGAATCCAGCTCTGCACTTTCTCGCTTGTGACCACGGCTTTTTCCACCTCTGTTTGAGGCAGCCCCGCCGGGATCTCTAACCTGTCTCGGACTTTGCCGTTTACCTGGACAACCATCGTGATGGTCCTGGCTGCCAGGGCTGATTCGTCGTATGGGGGCCAGGGCTGGTGGAAAATGCTGTAGGGATTCCCGATTTGAGACCACAATTCCTCGGACATGTGGGGGCAATAAGGCGCCAGAATTCGGAGCAACGTCTCGAGAGCTTCACGGATCTGCTTGCCGTGCAACTGATCTCGCGGGGTTTGGTTCGTGTAATGATATAGCTCGTTGGTGAACTCCATCATCCGGCTGACGGCGGTGTTAAAATGGAAGCGTTCCAGATCTTCCGTGACGGCTTTCACCGTGGCGTGCTGAATGCGGTGCACTGACTCGGAAAAGGAACCGGGTTGGTCGATTGGCACATCTTTGTACTGCATCGCCCAGCGCCAGACGCGATTGACGAAGCGGTCGATGCCGGCGATGCCTTCGTCGGACCAGTCTCCACCCTGCTGGAAATCGCCCATGAACATGGTGTAGGTGCGGATGACGTCGGTGCCGTACTTGTCCATGTATTCGTCAGGCAGGACGACATTTCCGCGCCGCTTCGCCATTTTCTCGCCCTTGTTAGTGATGATACCCTGGTGGATTAACCGCTGAAATGGCTCATCAAAGGCAATGAAGCCGGCATCGTGGAAGACCTTCGTCACGAACCTCGCGTAAAGTAAATGCCCTCGGGCGTGTTCAATACCGCCGATATATTGATCGACCGGCATCCATCGGTTAGCAATCTCGGAATCGAATGCCCGATCGTCGTCCCGGGCGGAAAGATAACGGAATTGATACCACGAAGAGCACACGAAGGTGTCCATGGTATCGGGATCGCGCTTGGCGTGACCACCACAGGAAGGGCAAGTGGTGTTAATGAATTCCGGACAGGTCGCCAGGGGCGCTTGACCTTTGGGTCGAAAATCGACGCCTTCCTTCGGAAGCAACACGGGCAAGTCTTTCTCACGAACCGGCACTGCACCGCATTTTTCGCAGTGAATGATCGGCATAGGTGCTCCCCAATATCGTTGTCGAGAGATCGACCAATCCCGGAGATGGTAATTCACCGCATAGTCTCCTCGGTGGATCGATGCCAATTTTTCGGTAACTGCCCTCCACCCTGCTTCGCTGGGATAGCCGTCGAAATCAGCGGAATTGACCATGACACCGTGTTCTGTATAGGCTTGCTCCATGTCCTCTTCAAACACAGTGCCGTCTGGAGGGCGGATCACGACCCGAATGGGCAGACCGAATTTGCGCGCGAATTCGAAATCACGCTGGTCATGGGCGGGAACCGCCATCACTGCGCCGGTGCCATAGGTGGCGATCACGTAGTCCGCAATCCAAATGGGCACCTCCTCCCCACTCAACGGATTTACCGCGTAGCTGCCGGTGAAGACGCCAGTTTTCTCACGATCGATTGCCGTGCGTTCAATTTCAGTGGCGTGGGCTGCGACATCGACATAAGCCTGCACCTGTTCCTTCTGCTCGGAAGTCGTCAGCTTTCCGACTAACGGGTGTTCGGGCGACAGGACCATGTAGGTGACACCGAACAGAGTATCCGCTCGGGTCGTGAAGATTTCCAGGGTTTCGCTGCTTCCCCTGATGCCAAAAACGATGGATGTGCCAACGCTTTTCCCGATCCACCCCTCTTGAATGGCAGTGGTATTGGGGGGCCATTGGATACGGTCAAGACCTTCCAGCAGTCTGTCAGCATAATCGGTGATCTTGAAAAACCACTGCTTCATGCTGCGCTGGACGACCATAAATCCGCAACGTTCACAAGTCCCGTCAGATAATACCTGCTCATTGGCTAGCACCGTCATGCAGTCCGGGCACCAGTTCAAGGGTGCATCTTTTTGATAGGCCAGACCTCGTTTGTAGAGCTGCAGAAACACCCACTGCGTCCATTTGTAGTACTCCGGCTTCGAACTGTCCACTTCACGCTGCCAATCGTACATGCAGCCCAGGCGTTTCAATTGGTTGCGGATGAAAGTCACGTTCTCGTGGGTGGAGACTGCGGGGTGGATGCCTTTTTTAATGGCGTAGTTTTCGGCGGGCAGTCCAAAGGCATCGAAGCCCATAGGCTCGAACACGTTGAATCCGTGCATTTTCTTGAAACGAGCCCAGATGTCGGCTGCCCAATAGTTCCAGCAATGCCCGATGTGCAGCTTGTCGCCGGACGGGTAGTTGAACATCACCAGGCAGTACAATTTGGGTTTGGGGCTGTCGAAATCGGTGTGATGTTCGCCCTTTTCTTCCCAAATTCGCTGCCACTTGGGGTCGATGTCTTTGAAGGGGAAATTGTCCATAGCTGTCAGCATTTAAAGCATGAACCAACTTTACTTTTCATACAACACATTACCTTCTCGGACAGCTGTGTTGCATTCGCCTGGGGAACCTAGACCATTCTCTGACCTTGTCAAGATTCTACACTACAATATCCACGTGATTGGGCAAAGACTGCAAAGCACACCTATGTCTGCTCTGCGGGCGTAATAGTTGCGATGCTATGATTTCTTCACTCCACATATGAAAAACAGCTCACCCAACTGATTCGCAGTTATGACATTGATTATTCTCTCAGTGCTACGTATAAGGGCATTGTTGCACGCAGAGATCACTAAAGGAGTAGTCGAGATTGACGCGATCTCGAAACCACATTCTTTTATTGTACGTTTTATCTTCCACATCCAATAGATTCTATGAGGAAATTCGTACCCTATATCATCCTTCCAAATATGTTTGGCATACCCTCTCTTTATCTGACATAATGTCTTTATAATGCCAATCATGAATGATAGCAATCTTATTTTCCTCGCACCAGCGATTGAAATATTCCTAACATTGCGTACGGACGGTGCTGTGGCCAATAGGACTCCGTTCGGGCTCAAGACACGATGTATTTCCTTCAGTCCCATCTCAATATTCGGCAGATGCTCAAGCGTCTCTATGCATACAACCGAGGCAAGTCGGTTTGACTTTAGTGGCAGGTGCTCGATATCACCTTGAATCAGAGGAACGTCTCTAGTCTCTTGTGCTTGTCTAATGAATGAAAGGCATTTAGCGGATATATCCAGTCCTACTGTCTTTGGATATTCGTGCAAGATTTTTGAAATGAAGATCCCATCACCACAGCCCACATCGACAATTAAGCTATTGTCAGATTCGATGAATTTACGAATGTTTCTAAGAGCAGTCTCGTATCTGCTCTTAAGGCAAATAGACCTTATCGATTCTTCTTCGAGAATCGTACGTCGGCTCTTAAAAGATTTTCTGTACTGATCCTTGACTAGGTAGTCGGGCATTTCTTCCGGTCTCATCTTCGACAGAGAAAAGCGAATAAAATATAGCGTTACAAGCATCAATATGACGAAGGAGACAATTACAAGCATCTTTAGGAAAGGAGTTACTCCGAATAGTTCCGGACCACATATACAAAAGAAGGACAAGAATATCCAAGCAATGATAGAGCGAAGCCCAATCCTAACCGTACGTACTCTGCTTGCCCTATGCAGGAGTATGTCGTTGACAAACCTGTCCACTCGTTCATCATGGAAGCCGGAAAAACAATCCCTATCTTCTGCACCCGGTCTTTTCCCAATATCCTGAATTTTGACCAAAATGGACCTATCGTTATTGATTTCATTTGCCAACAATGATCTTAATATGGATTTTCGCTCATCAACGTAGGTGTCAATTGTCTGATAACGAAATACAATAAATACAGCAATAAACCCCGCCATCGTGATTGAAGCCGAAAATAAGTTGTACCAGACTTCCATTAGGATTTCCTCGCAAGGAGCTTCATGAAACCAAGAAATTTTCGAGAATCTCAGCAAAGCGAAATACTTGGATTCGGATGAGGGCACCTCACTGCATGCTCTAATGTCAGAGTGGGAGCGATCGGATTTGAATGCGGCAACTGGCCCATTTGCAGGTGGCGACTCGAGAAAGAACTCCCTTTATCCGCCATGGACGAACAAATTCCCGCCTATCGTCGTATGGGGAAATTGCTCTGTCGGGGCGACTGGATTTGAACCAGCGACCCCATGGTCCCGAACCATAGAATTAGCAGTAGTTATTAATCACCGGAAATCTCTTGTTCCAGTTGGTTTAACGGGGGCAGAATCTTGGCAAGAATTTGTTTCAGTGGTGGCAGTTCCTTTTCCACAACTGACCAAACCTGGTCTATATCAACGCCTTCATAGTTGTGGATTAACACATTTCGCAGAGCACTCATACCACGCCACGGGATTTCCGGATGGGTGTCCTGGTAAGCATTTTCCACCCTTTTCGCAGCTTCTCCTATAATTTCCAGATTACGGATGACTGCGTCCTGGGTCATCCGGTCGTTGACAAAATGAGCCTTTCCACCCGAAGTATATTGACTAATTGCATCAATGCACTCTAAGATTTTTGCCAGATATACTCGCGGATCTTTTCTCATAAAGGTATGGCTTCCTTGAGGACTCGACGGCGCAGTATCCAATAGATGGAGTCCTCCGTGACGACATCTACGTCACGCCCCAGCGTGTCTTGAAGGTCCAACATCAACGCACCCAAATCCAGAAGGCTTCGTCCCGGTTCCATGTCCACAAGAAAGTCGATATCACTGTCCTTGCCGGTGTCGCCCCTTGCTGCAGAACCGAAGATACGGACGTTGTTGGCTCCGTGAGCTGAGGCAATTTGAAGGATTTCTTTTCGTTTTCTACGAAGCAAATCTGGGATTTCCATTCTTCCCTCATCTCATATGGAGTGGATTGGTCGGGGCGACTGGATTTGAACCAGCGACCCCATGGTCCCGAACCATGTGCGCTACCAGGCTGCGCTACGCCCCGATGAAGAAGTGTGAAAGTTTAAAAGTTTGAAAGTTAGAAAGTTATAGGCCTCCTGAATGACCTTTCAGAGCAGTTTACTGCTAATCCAGTTCCTCTCCCCGTTACTCCGCAGAGGCAAGATGAGCTGTCAAGCGGGACGCATGACAGCACTCTCAACCCACCGGACGGAGAAGAAGTTAGCAAGTTGGCAAGTTACAAGTTGCAGGTTGAAAGCTAATATCACCACCCCTCGCGACCTAATAGGGGCACGAAGACACACCCACCGCACTTCTTGGTCTCGATCTCTTCGCCGATGCGGGTCACGAGGGTCAAGTCTTGACTGAATTTGTCGCCGACCGGAATTGCCATCCGACCGCCATCTTTCAACTGATTGACCAGCGATTCTGGAACTTGAGGTGAGGCGGCTGTCACCATGATGGCGTCATAAGGGGCGAATTGCTTCCAGCCGATGGAACCGTCGCCGGTGCGCATCACGATGCTGGTGTATTTCAATTCGTCCAGCACTTTTCTGGCTTGATTGGCAAGCGCTCCATGCCGTTCCATGGTGAAGACCTTGTCGGCAATCTCAGCCAGAATGGCAGCTTGATACCCGGATCCGGTCCCGATTTCCAGGACTCTCTCGCCGCCTTTCAAACCCAGGCATTGAGTCATCAAGGCTACGATATAAGGCTGCGAGATAGTTTGACCATAGCCGATTGGCAGCGGGCAGTCGTCGTAAGCACGATTCCGAAGCGCCTGATCCACGAACTTATGGCGAGGCACCTTCCGCATGGCATCCAGAACCAATGGATCCGTGATGTCTCGGCGGATTAGCTGGTACTTGACCATCTCTTCGCGGGCGAGACGATAGTGAATCATGCTGTATTCAGTCACCTTTAGTGTGTGACGAGCACACGAACGAAGCGGAAGGTGTCGCGAATGTTATGGATCGATGACCGTTGACCGTGATAGATAGTCGGGATAGTGACGGAGGCAAAGCGGGCGCCGTTTCGAGCCGCATGCAACAACATTTCAGTTTCGGTTTCATAATGCCGGGTGGTCGGTTTGAAACCTGCGAGGCATTCTCGATGCACGAGCCGGAATCCGCATTGGCTATCGCGGATCTTCTGCCCGGTTTTCCAGGACAGAAGCAGCGATGTCAAGCGGTTGGACAATCGCCTATGACGAGGCATAGACGAAACGTCATCCAGACGATTACCCATCACGAAAGTGGCGTTCGCGGCATTCACCGCATCCAGAAACCACGGAATCGACTCCGGTGGATGCTGTCCGTCGGCGTCCATGAACAAAAACCACTCTGTGCCGTGGGCAAGCCCCCATTGAATTCCACTCCAAAGAGCCGCCCCTTTCCCCCGATTCTCCGGGTGTCGAATCACGTGACAACCATATATCCCTGCGATCAAAGAACTGTCATCGGTGGATCCGTCGTCGACCAGTACGATATCCCAGGCAGACGCAGCTTCTTGCACCTTGCGCAGCAAATCGGGAAGGTACATTCCGTGGTTATAACAAGGAATTAGAATCAATTGATTCTGATTGCGAATGTGACGGTGGGTCGGTATTCCCCAATCTGCTGAAGAATTTGACCCAGGTAGTATCAAGAAATATACAACCTTTTTGCTTTCGTGTCAACTGCTTTCTCGGAATACCTGCAATGCACACGACAATCGAGCAGGTTTCGACAGCACGCCCGGCATTTCACCGATGCACTCCGAACCTACCTTGGGGGCTTCTCTCCGACCGGATTTTCGGTAGTTCTGACTTCCGGCGGTATCTCACCGGGCTCGACATGGATCGTCAGGTTCATATGTGGGAAATGCTCTTTGATCTCCTCTTCAAAATGATCGCACAATCGGTGAGCTTCCTCGACGCTGACGTTGCCGGGCATGACCAGGTGGAGGTCGACGAAACGCTGGAATCCACCTTTTCGGCTTCTCAGCTCGTGGAATCCGAGGATCTCGCCCATGTGTTCGGTGATTTTCGCCTTGATGTAGTTTTCATCTTCCTCTGACAGCCTGGTATCCAGCAGGTCGAGAACTGACCGTCTGGTCAGATCAAACGCAGTATAGATGATCAGGATTGCCACTCCCAAGGCGATGATGGGGTCGAGAATATGGATATTTGTTATCCACACCAGGGCGACGCCGACCATCACGCCTAATGACGTCAGGACATCGGTGGTCAAGTGCTTGGCATCGGCTTCCAGGGCGATGGAATCAGTTTTTTTAGCGATTTTCAGAAGGTACCGGGACACACCGACATTGACCACGACCGAGATTAGCATGGCGATGACACCGAGCCCCAGCATCTCCAATTCCTGAGGGTGCAGGATCCTCTTGACAGCTTGGACGATAATCAGAACGGCTGCAACGAAAATGAGCAGCGCTTCAATCATTCCACTGAAGTCTTCGATCTTCCCATGACCGAAAGGATGCTTTTCGTCTGCGGCTTTGTTGCCGGCACGCACACTGAAGAATGCGATAACCGCGGCGAGCAAGTCCATGCCGCTGTGTATCGCTTCGGCGACCACACTGACGCTGCCGGTAAGCAGACCTATGACAAGCTTGACGATGATGAGCAAAGAATTGGACACGATAGATACGGCGGCTGCCCAAATCTTCGACGCCAGCTTGTCTTTGATTGTGGAAGACAATGAGGTCATTTCGCTTGCGTTTTGCAGGTTCGTTTTGTCATTTCGGCAATCATGAAGAATCCCTGCACAGGTTGCAGGGAACCTTGATCGAGGCGACCGAATTTGAAACAATCAGTTGGTATGGACAACCTCCTTATGTTTCCCCGAATTGCAGCAAGGAGAAAATGGTTGTCCCACTTTGCGTTTTCCCGCTCGGAATCAAGGGGAAAGCATGGATCCCGCTTCAAGTGCGAGATGACATATGGAGACTTCCCTCTTGTTTCCGCTGCTGCGAAGAAGGAAGATTGCTTCGCTGCGCTCGCAATAACATGGGAGAGACGCCCACGCCCCCCTTCTTATTTCCCCCCGGATACCGGGGGGAAGGATGTCGATACCCCCCTTTTATTCCCCCCTACAATCCGCCAGTGGGCGGACAAGTAGAAGGGGGGAAATTGGTGCTGTCAAGCGGGGACGCATGACAGCACAGCAGATGTTGGGTTACGCAAGGCTAACCCAACCTACATTCCTGTCATGGTGTGGACGATGACAGCCCGCATCAGCCCAGCTCCCGCCCTGTCATGGGCGGGACGCCCTTGATACGTACCCCCTGTGAATTTCCCCCGGGTACCGGGGGGAAGGATGTCGATACCCCCCTTTTATTCCTCCCTACGATAGTAGGGGGGAAAAGTCGGGGCGACTGGATTTGAACCAGCGACCCCATGACCCCCAGTCATGTGCGCTAACCAGGCTGCGCTACGCCCCGACATGTATTATTGATGCCAGGAATCCAGGATTGACAAGATTTCCTGAAGATCATCTCTCATCGATTCGATTATGTGCCTCGGCTGACCTCCGGAGAATTGTATCTTCAGCTGACTGGGGTCGCCCTCCCCCCCGCTCGCCAGTCGTTGTTTGGCGCCTTCGATGGTGAATTTGTCGTCGTACAGGAGTTTCTTGATCTGGAGAATCTGCTGGATATCTTTGATGCGATATGTCCGGTTGCCGGCTTTGTTCTTCTGAGGCTTAAGCCTCGCGAATTCGGTTTCCCAGTACCTCAGAACATGCGGTTCCAACTCGGTGATGCGGCTGACTTCACCGATGGAATAGTACAACTTCTTGACCGAACCTTTCCCCATCGGCACTTTCGCTATATTAAGGTTTGAATATAAGAAACTTTTGACCAAATTTCAAGGAATATTTTCTTTAAGAAACCAGCGCTGTGCCAAGATTGTTCCGCTGGAACAAAAATGCTGGAATTTCCAGCCCATCACGTTGGCTGTGGAATTCCAACCCAGCAGGACTTTTCTTTGGAATGACGCCAGCGTATCGAACCGATGGATGCCGCGTCGAACCATCACTGTCAGATTCGGAACGCTGATTGGGACTGGAGTATTAAGACACATGCGGCGATAGCCGCAATTGGCAACGCTCTCCGCGATCCGATTGTTGATTCGACCGAAGGGCGGAACGAAACTCTGAATCTCGATACCCAGTCTGTCCTCGATTTCAGACTTGGAATCTCCGATTTCGTGGTTCAGAGCCTCGGAAGATAATCCGATTAGACTTCGATGCGAATAGCCGTGGGAGGCGACTTCGTGACCCGCGTTGATCCATTCTCTAATCTGCCGCCAATCCAGGTGATGGAGCCGGGGACTGCCCAATCGGGCTTCCCAGTCGTTGGTGCGACCCACATAACCGGCAATCACCACCAAAGCGGCATTGAAGCCTAACCGGCACAGGACTGGAAATGCAGTGGTCTGCAGATCGCAGTAGGCATCATCGAAAGTGACAGCAAAGAGCTTCTGACCACGATCAGCCAGGGAAGGAATTTCTGATAATCGAACAGATTGATAACCGGAGTCGGAAATCCACTCCATCTGGTTCCAGAAGGCGGACGGCGACACCCGGGTGATGCCGACGCGGAATTTCTGACTGATGTCGTGATAATTCAGAATCGGGATGTCCATGATCGCCGGTGCGAGCGACATATGTTCAATCGCGATGACCGTGAGACCCCCCTTGTGTTCCCCCCTACTGCGCAGGGGGGAAGTGAGTAGAGTAGCTACTCCCGAGATTCGAGATATTGAAACGCTATTTCGACAGCATCCTCAGGATCGGAAGCCGCCACCAATCCGGCGGGCAATTCGCCGCCGATTCTTGGTTCCCAGGTAAGCAACCCAACCACGTGTCTGCCGTTCTTCAGCGCCATCCCAATCTCGGACAGGGTGCCGTAACTGCCGTCAATGGCGATCACCACTTCCGAGCTTTTGATATTGATGGAATTCCGACCATCCGACATGCCGGTGAAGATTGGAATATCCACGTACTGATTGGGGAGTGATTCTGCCGGGTTGCTGCCCGGCATGATTCCGATGGTCGTGCCACCATAGTCACGGGCGCCATGACAGACTGCTTCCATCACGCCTTCCCCCCCGCCGCAAAGCACGATTCCTCCCCGTTGGGCGACCAGGCTGCCCACTTGATAAGCCAAGTCTCGGATTCGATCGGTGCAGGATTCGCCCCCCATGACGCCAATAATCGGTTTTCGCGCCAATTGCGTGTCCTCAGACGGGTCTGCCGCTCAGTAGTCGATTAGCCCAAACCACGATACGGCATCCCAACAGGTAAACAGGATGGCTGGAAAACCACATCCACAGTCCAGTGACACTGTTCAATGTCAGGAAAACGATGGTCGAGAAGATCGTCCCGATTAGATAGTACATGGAAACGCGGCGGAGATCAGCTACGTAATCCACGCCCAGCCTCTTGAAGAATGCCCGCAGCTTGATGTCCCGGGCGAATTCGTCGGTCAGTAAGAAGGAATATGCCGCCCAGAAACAGCACAAGAAGAAGATGATGAGGAAAACAAATGCGGGCGGGTATTCGAAGACTCCTCGCGGATGCAGAATGACTATGGCAAGAATGATTCCGACTGCCAGCATGATGTTGGTTCCCCGACGCCAGATTCTTAGAGCTCGGGGCAGCCGACCGGTCACAGTGGACGCCAGGTCTCGGATTTCGACGTTGGTCCGTGCCACCAAATCGAGGGTCGTACCAAAGAAAGCGCTGAAAACCAGAGATATGAACCAATGCTGCCTGAGATATTCGATCATCAACCCGTCGCCGACCGAGACTTCGACCATCCCGATCGTGACCAAGAACACCGCGGATATGAAAGTCCAGAACGCGACGCCTCGCCCCTGGAAAAACTGGGACAAGAATTCTCTGACGTCGGATAGCGTCGGAATCACTTTAACCAACCTGCCGCAAGCTGGACAGCGGGCAGGTCTGAAGACCACTGTTTTCATCCAACCACCACATCGCGGGCATCTCATGAATCAAGCTCCTGTGGTTTTCTTATCGACAGTAAGGCACTGGTGACGGGCACGGAGATATTTTGCAGAGTCATACCTGGACTCATTGCTTGCCGGTATGCCCGAGTCCACCAGTTCCTCGATTGGTATCCGTCAAGTTGTCTCTGAGGACAAATTCTGCGCCGATTACGCGTTGAAACACCAACTGGGCGACGCGATCCCCTCGATGCACGACGAAATCTTCCTTGCCGAAATTGGTCAGGATCACCTGCACTTCTCCGCGGTAATCGGCGTCGATGGTCCCTGGGCTATTCAAGATTCCGACACTGTGCTGCAAGGCGAGCCCGCTTCGCGGACGGACTTGACCCTCATATCCGACAGGGATCTCCAACTGCATACCGATGGGAATGGCAACAGTCTTTCCAGGTTGAATTATTATATCCTGGTCCACAGCAGCACGGAGATCGACCCCTGACGCGTTGTCCGACATCGTCTTGGGAGGCAGCAATTCACTATCCTGAGGACGGAGGCATCGGAAGCCGACTTTGATTGGTTCCATGGCTTTTGTGGTATCGCTGTCAGGTGTAAACACCTGACAGCACAACAATCTACAGACCCCCCTTTTGTTCCCCCCCTTCAATAGAAGGGGGGAAATATGAGCTGTCAAGCGGGGACGCATGACAGCACACGATGAGATTGCTTCGCGTTGCTCGCAATGACATGGGCGGGACGCCCATGTCACCCCCCTTCTCGATTCCCCCGGGTACCGGGGGGACGATCATTCTTACCCCCCTTTTGTTCCCCCCTACTCCGTGGGGGGAAAGAGGAGGTCAGCGATAGACTTTCAACGCTTCTTTGATTATGTTGGTGGCTTTTCCAAGGTCGTCGGAGTTCAATACATAAGCGATACGCGCTTCCTGCAACCCCCGACCGGGAGTGGCATAAAAACCGGGTCCGGGTGCAATCAAGGTGGTTTCACCTTGGTAATCGAAATCGGAGAGAAGCCAGCGGGCAAAGTCCTCAATATCATCCACCGGAAGCGTGACCATCATGTAGAAAGCGCCAGGTGGTTTCCGACAGTGGACGCCAGGGATCTGAATCAGGATTTCGTATATGGTGTCCCGGCGATGCCTGTATTCAGCGATCATGTCGGCAAAATACTTGTCGCCGTGATCCACCAAGGCGGTCGAACCGACCTGCCCCAATGTGGGCGGGCACAATCGGGCTTGACCGAATTTCAGCGTGGTTTCCATGATGTCGGCATTTTTGCTGACAATACAGCCGATTCGGGCGCCGCACGCACTGTAACGTTTGGATAGGCTATCCGCCATGATGGCGTGTTGCGTCAATTCGGGAAACGACAGGATGGACCTGTGCACTCCCTCAAAGACGAATTCTCGGTACACCTCGTCAGAAATCACAAAGAGGTCGTATTTCAACGCCAAGTCCCTGATCACCGACATCTCATCTTGCCGCAATATGGTTCCGGTCGGATTATTGGGCGAGCAAATCAATATGGCACGGGTCTTTGAGGTAATTTTCTCCTCAATCTTGTCTCGAGCAGGCAAGCTATATCCGGTTTCAGGATCGGTGCCCACCGGCACGAGGTTAACCGCCGCCATCTTGGAAAATCCGTTGTAATTGGGGTAGAAAGGCTCGAAGACGATGATCTCATCGCCGGGAGATGCGATTGCCATCATAGAGAAGACGATGGCTTCGCTTCCGCCGGTCGTGACCATGATATCTTTCTGCGTGACGTGGCGGTAGCCGTTTCGGTGGTAATACTGTTCCAGGCTTTTAGTGAAGGTGGGCAGCCCATCTGAAGGACCATAGCGCAAGACTTTGTCCACGTGCTCTCGGATGGCTTGGTAGAATTCAGGCGGAGTGACGATATCAGGTTGACCGATATTGACATTATATACGTTGATGCCACGGGTTCTCGCCTGGGCTGCGTAAGGGGCGAGTTTTCGAATGGGAGATTCCGGTGTGGTGATTCCTCTTTGGGAAATCGCAGGGGACATTCAGCTACCCTCCGGGATGAGGATGGGGATTATTGGGGCGCAAGAGTCGTAATGAGCTGCTGATCGCGCCGCAGGAGACGGTCAGCCAATGCCGAGACTTCTTCGGAAGTCACTTTGTCTATCAAAGTCAGGATGTCGTCAAGAGATAGGTAGTCTTTCAGGTACAATTCCATTTTCGCCAGACGATACATCCGACTCGAGACCTGCTCAAGCCCCAGCATGAGGTTGCCCTTGAGTTGGTCTTTCAAGCGGCTGAGTTCGTCCTGTGACAAAGGCTGCTTTCGAAGGTCATCGAATTCGCGCAGGATTAGCTCGATGGCTTCGTCGATTTTGCCTTTGTCAGTTCCGAGATACACACCGAAGAAACCGGTGTCCTCAAGCGTGTCGGCAAAGGAATAGACGTTGTAGGTGAAGCCGAATTTCTCACGGATATTCTGGAACAGGCGGGAGCTCATTCCGCCTCCCAGAACGGTATTCAAGATCATGAAGGCGAATTTTTCCGGACTGTGATATGCCAGAGCTTGGGTGCCGCAGCAGATGTGTGCTTGAATAATACCGTTCCGGGAAAAGTCTTTCCGGTCGGGTTGATGAGGTTTCGGTGAAGGGGGGAAATCCAGGGTGGAAGGCGAATTGACCTGGAAAAACTCCTTGGCATAATCGCATAGCTCGTCGTGATTCAAATTGCCCGCGGCGGCAATGACAATCTTGTTGGACGCCCGATGAGATGTGAAGGCGTCAAGTAGATCCTGTCGGCTGAACGAATTTACGGTGTCTCGGTTCCCGAGCACGGGCAGACCATAAGGGTGATTCTGGAATAGCTCCGACACAAAGTATTCATGAATCAGCTCTTCCGGGCTGTCCTCAAAGTCGCTGATTTCCTCCAGAATCACCGTTTTCTCATGCTGAATCATGTCCTCGGCGAATAAGGGATTGGACAGGATGTCCGCCAGAACTTCCACCGCCTTCTTCAAATGCTGATCCAGCACATGGACGTAGAAACAGGCGATTTCCTTGCCGGTGAAGGCATTCACATACCCGCCTCCCGACTCGATTTCGCGGGCGATATCCAATGACGAGCGAGTCGGGGTGCCTTTGAATGCCATGTGCTCGATGAAGTGCGAAATCCCGTTGTTTTCTTTAGTTTCGAAGCGGGGACCCAGCGGCATCCAGACGCCTAATGCCACTGATCTGACGTGCGGGATTTTCTCGCTGACCAGCCTAATTCCATTCGGAAGGACCGACCTTTGAAAGCCGTTCGGATCGCTCATCTTTGTTTCCCATCCGGTTCCATGAGGACTTTGTGGGACAGGTCAAGTCGTCCCTGGGCGTCGATCTTGAGCAGCTTTACCTCTATTTCGTCGCCCACTTTCAGATGGTCGGAGACTTTGTTGACGCGGGCGCGGTCAATCTGGGAAATGTGCAGCAATCCTTCCTTTCCGGGCATGATTTCCACGAAGGCACCGAAATCAGTGATCTTCTTGACGATGCCCTTGTACACTTTTCCTACCTCGGGAGAGCTGACCAATGATAACACAATTTCCTTGGCGGTTTCGCCCGACACGCCGTCGATAGAAGCGATACAGACGGTTCCGTCGTCATCGATATCGATAGTGGCGCCGGTCCTATCAATGATATCTCGGATCATCTTGCCGCCGGGACCGATGATGGCGCCGATCTTGTCCACGTCGACCTTTAGGTAGATAATTCGCGGCGCGTGAGGCGACAGTTCGGGACGAGGCTTCGACATCGTCCGGTCCATGATGTCCAGGATGTGCATTCGTCCGGCATATGCTTGCTTCAACGCCCGCTCCATGACTTCCGGCGCGATTCCTTTGATCTTGATGTCCATTTGGCATGCGGTGATACCGTCGCGAGTTCCGGCGACTTTGAAGTCCATGTCACCTAGATGGTCTTCTTCGCCGATGATGTCCGACATGATGATGGTTTTGTCACCTTCGGCGACCAAGCCCATGGCAATTCCAGCCAAGTTTTTCTTGACAGGTACACCAGCATCCATCAGCGCCAGGGAACCTGCACACACCGATGCCATGGAGGAAGAGCCGTTCGACTCCAGTATGTCGGATACCACGCGGATGGTGTAAGGGAATTGCTCCCAGGGAGGCAGGATTCCCTTGATCGCGCGACCGGCGAGATTCCCGTGTCCCACTTCGCGGCGGGACGTCCCCAGGAATCGCTTGATTTCGCCGACGGAAAATGGCGGGAAGTTGTAGTGGAGCATGAAGGGTTCGGTGTAGTCGCCGGCAAGGTTGTCCAGGCGCTGTTCGTCGATTTTTGTGCCAAGGGTAATGGACGCCAACGCCTGGGTCTGACCTCGGGTGAACATGGCGGAGCCGTGGACTCTCGGAAGCAATGACACTTCACAAGAGATCGGGCGGATTTCGTCCAATTTGCGCCCATCGGGGCGGCTGTGATCCTTAAGAATCCGGTGACGAACCTGGGTGCGAAATAGGTCGTTGACAACTTCCACCGCGTATGGCGCAAATGCCTCGTATTCCTCACCCAGGACGGAGACGACATTCTCCAATATCTTGCTGAGACCTTCGCGACGCGCGACCTTCTCGGTGACGTCCGCCAGCTTCTTGACGTCATCCTCCACGTTCTGCGTTACCAGTTTCTGAAGTCCGGAAGGGATCTCAATCGCTACCAAAGGTCGTTTGGGCTTGCCGCACTCCTCTGCCAGTTCCTTTTGCATCTTGATGATCGGCTTCACGGCATTGTGTGCATAATAGATGGCGTCTATCATCTCCTTCTCGCTGACTTCCTTGCCTTCACCCTCAGCCATGATGATAGAGTCCTCGGTGCCGGACACGACCAGTTCCATCCGGTATTTTTCGGCGTCTTTCATGGAGGGATTCAACACGTATTTTCCGTCGATCAAGCACACACGGGTGTTGGCGATGGGACCGTCGAACGGAATATCGGAGACAGATAATGCTGCCGATGCGGCAATGGCTGCCAGGAAATCCACATTAGTATCGCCGTCGGCAGACAATACCGAAGCCATAATCTGAGTTTCGTGGAAAAAGTCCTTGGGAAACAAAGGACGGATGGGGCGATCAACCATTCGAGCCGCCAGGATTTCTTTCTCGGAAGGGCGTCCCTCGCGTTTGAAGAATCCACCGGGGATCTTGCCGGCGGCGTACATCTTTTCACGGTAGTCCACCGACAGCGGGAAGAAGTCGGCATTCTCGCCTACTTCTTTCGATGCGACCACAGTCGCAATGGTGATATTGTCACCGTATCGAACCCAAGCAGCTCCATCCGCCTGAGCCGCGATCCTGCCGATTTCAATGGATAATGGTTTCCCGGCGAATTCTATTTCTCTTTTGACAATCATCTTTCCTCCAGATGGAAGCACATTCCATCTTCTTTGTACTTTAGCGACGAATACCCAATTCCTTAATGATCTTCCGATAGCGTTCGACGTCCTGTCGCGACAAGTAGTCCAGCAGACGTCGACGCTGTCCGACCATCTTCAACAGTCCCCTTCGGGAATGGTGATCCTTGACATGTTCTTTCAAGTGACCGGTCAATTCCTGGATCTTGGCAGTCAACAATGCGACCTGGACTTCGGTTTGACCGGTGTTTTCCGGGCTATTCCCGTATTTGACGATAATTTCCTGAGTTACTTCTTTGGTAAGCGGCATTCTTTCCTCCACTATGCTGTTTGGTTTTGCGCCACGTTCATTTTTCTGACCACGTCAATGTCAGAATTCATCTGGCGGACAAGGTCATGGGTGGTTTTGAACGCGATTTGATCGCGGATTTTGGTATTGAATTCTAATAGGATGGTTTTGCCGTACAGGTCGCCGTCGAAGTCGATTAAGTGGGCTTCCAGCACTCGATTGGTGGAGCCGAACGTCGGGCGCGTGCCTATGCTGATTGCTGCCGGGTAGGTTTCGGCTCCGGTACGGGCGAGACCGGAGTACACAGCATCGCCTGGAACCAATTTCTTCAGATGCGAAGACTGGACATTTGCGGTGGGCATATTCAATAGGCGCCCCCTCCTGTCCCCCGACACAACGGTTCCAGATATGGCATAGGGTTTTCCCAAATACGCATTTGCCTTCTCTATTTCCGTCCGATACAACGCCTGGCGGATTTTGGTGCTGCTGATAATGACTCCATCATATTCAACCGGACCGATTGTCGTCACCTGGTAGTCGAAGTCCTTCGCAAGGGTTCGCAGATTATCTTGATTGCCCTGTCGATCTTTCCCAAAGGCATGGTCGTAGCCGATTACCACATGAGCAGCTTTCAAACGTTTCACAATGACTTCTTCCACGAATTCCCGCGGCGATAACTCCGCCAGCTCCAGGGTGAAGTCGAGGACCGCCAGCGTCTGGATACCAAGATCTTTGATAATTGTCGTTTTTTCATCGATATCGGTCAAGATTCTGATATCGGGCTTCTTCTCGCGGAAGACCTCCTGGGGATGGGGATCGAAAGTCACTACGGTCGATACCAGATTGCGGGCGGATGCAATTGACTTCAACCGGTCCAGAATTTTGCGATGACCGAGGTGGACTCCGTCGAAAGTCCCAATAGTCACTGCCGACGGAACCGGCTGAGAAACGCCTGTCCACGCACCTTTGTATATTTCCATGTCTTGATAGTCTTACTATGTGGCTGGAGTCATGACCGCCGGCTGCAAAGTATCCAGAAGTCCTCGAAATCCAGCAATCGTCCACGCATCTTTGCGAGTGTAGGGTCCGATCCGGGTTCGAACCAGTGCCGACAGAGTCCCCCTCGTTCCAAGCTGTACGGCGATATCGCGTGCCAGAGATCGGACATACGTTCCTTTGGAACACCGCACCCGAATTCGAAACCTGTCAACTTCACAAGCCAAGAGCTCTATACCGTTGATCTGGATAGGACGTGGCTCCAAACGGATTTGCAGCCCTTTCCGCGCCAATTTGTACAGTGGTTTTCCGCCTTGTTTCAATGCCGAGACTATCGGCGGAACCTGCATGATCTCACCTACGAATCTCGGCAGGATATCGGGCAACCGCTGATCCCAGCGTTCCTGCACTTTTGCAGTCGCGACGACGGATCCAGTTACATCAAGCGAGTCGGTCTCGAAACCGAGCACGATCTCCGCCTCGTATTCCTTTTCCAGTTTTTGCAGCTCGATGACCCGACGGGTCGCTTTGCCGGTGCAGATCAGCAGTACTCCGACCGCCATGGGGTCCAGGGTGCCGCTGTGTCCCACTCTCTGTGTTCTTGTCAAGGATCGGATCACGCGGACCACATCGAACGATGTCCATCCGGGGGGCTTATCGATGTTCAAAATAATCCCGCGATGGAAATCCATGCCATCCTTTCGGGACTACTTGGCTCCGTTATCCATGGCATCCACCAGGATCGGGATCAGGCGTTCCTGCATCTCGTCCGGATGGATTCGGAATCGGAAGCCGGCTGCTTTGGTGTGACCGCCTCCGCCGAAGCTCTCCGCGATCTCTCGCACATCCACGTGGTTTTTGGACCTGAGTGATACCTTGCTCTTGCCTCCCGGAATCGGGGCAATCAACACCGCGATCTGTACTCCCCGGATCGACAACGCCAGGTCGAGCACCAAGTCGGTGTCCTGTACTTCGTTGATCCGGTGCAGCCTGATGGCGCTGATCCTGCCCTGATGGTAGAGCTGCATGTCGGCAATCAAGGTTCCCGCGCGTTTGATATCATCATAGGTATTGTCAAAGTACACGTGGTCAGCGATCACTTCCGGTCGGACGCCAAGTTTTAGCAATTCCGAGCAAATGGTCAGAGCTCGGGCGGTGGTATTGGAAAACTGGAATCGTCCGGTGTCGGTTAGAATGCCGGTGTACAGATTCGTGGCGATACTTTCCGTGATGTCGAACCCAAGTTCGTTCGCAACGTCCCACAGGATTTCCGTGGTGGCGGAACACTCCGGTCTCAAGATATTGATGTCCCCGAATCCGTGATTGCTCAGGTGGTGATCAATATTGGCGATAGTGGCATCTGGGGAAATCAGATCCCGGACGTTTCCGATCCGTTCCTCAGTGCCTACGTCGAGGACGATTACCCTGTTGAACGGTTTTCGAGTGCGGCGGGACTTCGGCGTTACAATCCGATCGCGACCCGGAAGAAACGAAAAGCGGCGCGGTATGTCGCTGTCGATGATCGGATAGGCTGGGATATTGCGTTGGTCCAGGAATTCACAAACGGCTAACACCGAGCCGATGGCATCGCCATCCGGGTTGATATGAGTGGTAACCAAGGTACGGTCGGACCCTGTGAAGAATCGCTCTAAGTCTATCAAGATTTTTCTGTCTCAGTTGTAGGATGGTCAGGCGGTTGATCTTGATGGGTCAATTCAATCAGCTCTTCGATTCGTTGGGCGTATTCCAATGTTTCGTCCAGGCGAAATTCCAGACTGGGATGGAACCTCATGGTGATTCGCGATGCAAGAAGAGACCGCATTCTTCCAGCGACTCGGCTCAAGAAGTCACGGACCCGGGTTTTGTCTTCGGTCGATCCCAGGACGCTGTAATACACTCGCGCCACGCGTAAGTCCGGCGTCATCCGGACTTCCGTGATCGTCGTCATCGCAGGAACCTTCGCGCGGAATTCGGTCTGCAGCATCTTCGACAACTCGCGCTTGATTTCGACCCCCAGTCGTTTTGGTCTAAGAGCTTTCATGATCAGTATATGTTTTTTTCTTGACCCATCACTTCCAGCCGCCCATCACGATAGAAAAATTCCATAATCTTGCTGAAAGTCTGTTCTATATGCTGGGAGTCCGTGCTGACCGTGCTGATTCCCAACCGAGATCGCTGCCATTTGTCGTGATAATCAACTTCGGAGATGGCGATGTTGAAAGTCTGGCGAAGGCGGGCTTTGAGACTATTCAGGATCTTACGTTTGTCTTTTAGCGATCCCCCTTCCAAAAGGAACAGATCAATTGTCAAGACCCCCACTAACATCGATTAGCTCCCATTTGGACGGAATCAGCGCACATCTGCGAGTTTTCTCGCAATTTCGGTCGTTTCCAATATTTCAAGAGTGTCTCCCGGCTTGATATCGTCGAATCCGTCCAATCGGATCCCACATTCGAAACCGGCTTTCACTTCCTTCACATCATCCTTGAAACGCTTGAGCGAAGTAACGTGACCCTTGAACAATTCGCTGCCTTCTCGCAGGAGTCGAACCTGTTTGGTCCGGTCAATGGTTCCGTTGACAACATAGCATCCCGCCACGGATCCGACCTTTGGAAAGTGGAAGACTTCGCGAATTTCGACCAAGCCTACCACGTCTTCGCGAGTTTCAGGCATCAGCATGCCTTCCAGGGTCTCGGAAATGTCGTTCACCACGTCGTAGATGACTTTATACAGGCGGATTTCCACTGCTTCGTGGATGGCGGTCTGTCTGGCTTTGATATTGGGATGGACATGGAAGCCGATGATCACCGCCTGTGACGCTGATGCCAGCAACACGTCGCTTTCGGAAATCGCACCCACCCCGCGGTGGATGATGTTGACTTTGACCTCGGACTTCGAAAGCTTCATCAGAGAGTCACACACGGCTTGTACTGATCCATCCACGTCACCCTTGACGATGAGGTGCAGCTCGTTCAACGCCCCCGCACTAATCTCGCTGGACATCCGATCCAAGCTCATTCGATGGATCCGATGCATACTTTGCTCGCGTTGCAGCTGTTGGCGTCTCAGGGCAATCCCCTTGGCATCCTTCTCAGACGCGACCACGACGAAGGCATCACTGGCTTGAGGGGGACCCGAGAATCCGACCACTTGCACCGGCGAGGAAGGTCCGGCTGATGCTCCGCGCTTCCCCTTCTCATCGAACATGGCGCGCACGCGACCAAAATGCTGCCCGCAATGGAAGAAGTCTCCGACCTTCAACGTGCCATTCTGGATCAAGACAGTGGCGACGATGCCTTTTCCTTTGTCGAGCATGGATTCTACCACGACGCCTTTGGCTTTGCGGCTCGGATTAGCCCTAAGCTCCAAGATGTCGGCGGCAAGCAGCACTTCCTCCAGCAGTTTGTCAATTCCATCGCCCTTCTTGGCGGAAATGTTGGCGGATTGGTATTTTCCACCCCACTCTTCGATCAGAATATTGTGGTCCGCAAGTTCTTTCTTGATCAGGTCAGGATCGGCGTTCGGTTTGTCGATTTTATTGATCGCGATTACGATGGGAACGTTGGCGGATCGGGCATGGTCAATGGCTTCCAATGTTTGCGGCATCACGTGATCATCTGCAGCTACTACCAGGATCACGATATCCGTCACTTGAGCGCCTCGAGCACGCATCGCGGTGAATGCCTCATGTCCGGGCGTATCCAAGAACGTGACACCACGTCCATTATACTGCACCTCGTAGGCTCCGATGTGCTGCGTGATCCCGCCCGACTCTGTGGAGATGATGCTGCTTCTCCTCAGATAATCCAGCAACGACGTTTTCCCGTGGTCTACATGTCCCATAACGGTGACCACTGGATTTCGCGGCAAAAGGTCTGCCTCGACCTGGACCTCTTCCTCCTCGATTTCCTCTTCTACTCCGGTCACGAATTCTACCTGGTACTCGTACTCCGAGGCAATTAGCTCGATGGTATCTTTGTCCAACCGTTGGTTGATGGAGATCAACTGACCCATGTCCATGAGCTTTCGGATGATCTCGCTGACATCCACCTCCATCAAATTTGCCAATTCTTGAGTGGTGATGAATTCCGTCAGGCGTAGGATATTTTGATCGACGGAAACGCCTTCCTCGGTCACCGTCTTTCTGTAACGGCGTCGGGTCTTGGTGGATTCCATGGCGGCGACGGTCTGGCGGATGCTCTCTTCTACCTCGCGAACGTCCACTCGCTTCCGTTTCCGGCGACGACGTTTGGGCTCCCTTACTTCCTCTTTTCCAGGCGCAAGCTTCTTTGCCTTGCGGAGTTCCTCGACCCCCAAGATTTCAGTATCTACCGTTCTTTTCAATCCCCGGCGCCGGCGGCGAATCCGTCTCTCCGGACGCTTCTCCTCCTTGACCAGCTTCTCACGAACGACCGGCTCTTCTTCGGCTTCCGCTTCCCGCTCAATTCGCCTCTTCGGTTTAGCCTTCTTCGATTCGGGGACAACGATCTTTTTCTCTTTTTCTACGGCTATCGGCTTCCGCACCGGTTTCTCTTTTACTTCTCCAACCGGAGGAGCCTCCGCCTCAATCTCAATCGCACGCTTAGACGGCTTCAGGATTTCTACGATTCCCTCGGGTACGACTTCGACTGCAGGTTCCTCAACCTCCTCCATCTCCTCTACTTCTACCCGGGGTGCTGCCTTTACCACAGGAGGCTTGTATTTGGGAAGTTCTATTTTCTCTGGCGTTTTGTCCTTTGTCTCAAGGATCTTCCGTAGTTCATCCTGGCGAAGTTGCTCGGCGTGTGCCCGCTTCTGTTCGTCTTTCTCGCTTTGGATATCCGTCTGGTACTGAATCCACCGGTTCCGATCGAACTTTTTGATGATTTGCTCGTACATCTCCTGATCCACGGGGCTCATATGCTGCTTGGCAATCGAATAGCCCTGTGACACAAGAAATTCCAGGATGGTCGGGCTGGCGATCTTCAGCTCCTTGGCGACCTGAAACACTTTTCGAGTTTTCGCTTCTATCAAAATGCTAATTACTCCTCGAAGTACGCTCCGACAGTCTCCAGGATCTTGTCGGCGGTTTTTTCACCGATGCCTTTGATTTCTAACAACTTGTCCTTGCCGGCATCGAGTACATCTTCGGCGGACTGAAGCCCTACCTCCTTCAGTTTCGCCACGATGGATGGGGACAGACCTTCCACCTCAGTCAAGTCCAATTCATCCACGAAGAATTCCGACTCCTTCACTGGCTCGATATCGTAGCCGGTAATGGCTGAAGCCAAGCGGATGTTTTGTCCGTGCCTTCCAATCGCCATCGACATCTGATCATCGAGGATGACCACCGTGGCGTGTCTAGCTGCCTCGTCGAAGTTAACCGATACCGGTACTACCGGAGACAGGGCACGTTTGACGAACGTTTCGGGATCAGGGCTCCAGTGGATGATATCGATCTTTTCATTATTCAACTCGCGCACAATGGCTTGGATCCGTATTCCCTTCATCCCCACGCAAGCACCCACCGGATCGATGCGCTTGTCATTGGACAGCACGGCGATCTTGGTACGATCACCCGGCTCGCGGGCGATGTTCTTTATTTCGATGATCCCGTCGTAGATCTCCGGAACTTCCAGCTCGAACAACCGCTTGACGAAGGCAGGATCAGCACGGGACACGATGATCTCCGGGTCTTTCGAAGTGCGTTCGACGCTCTTCACAATGGCTCGCACGCTGTCCCCTCGCCGGTAGCGCTCGCTGTATATCTGTTCCTGGCGTGGCATGATGACTTCTACGCGTTCCTGGTACAGTCTGATTTCCTTGCGGTTAATCTGGTGCACTTCGCCTATGATAATCTCGCCCACACGATCGGAATATTCGTTGAAGATATTTTCTTTCTCGATTTCCTTAATTTTTTGGGCGAGATTTTGTTTGGCTGATGTGATCAGCCGACGCCCGAACTGTCGATAATCAATGATTTCCACAAAGATTTCACCCACGTCCATGTCGGGATCGAACTCCTGAGCTTTGCTGAGTTCGATTTGCAGCACAGGGTCAGTGAGTTCGCCGTCCGGAACAACGGTTTTCTCACAGTATATTTCGATATCCCCTTTGTCGAGGTTGAAAATGACGTCAAAATTCTCGGTGGAGCCGTATCTTTTCTTGATGATCGCGAGGAATACTGACTCGATAATCTCTTGAAAGACCTCGCGGTCTATGTTTCTGTCCCGAATCAGTTGTTGGATAGCTTCCACGATGGCGTAATTCATCGCCATTCTCCTTAACAAAACGCGAACTTAAGCGAATTATCCAGCCTGATCTGCAGGCGGGCGGTGCCAGTCAATAATAGATCTGGCGTGCACCAGATCTTTGAAAGAAATACTGATTTCAGTCGTTCCGTCGTTAATCGCCAGTGCATTTGCGCTGATCTCAATCAGATATCCTTCGACCTCTCTGACTTCATCGTGATCGCGATAAGCGATTCTGAGTTTTCTGTCCAGATGCTTCCGAAACTCCCACGGTTCATGCAAATCATGTGACATCCCGGGCGAGGATACCTCCAATCGGTAACCCTGCGGAAAACAGTCGGCACGATCCAGAATCTCTGTCACCCGCTTGCTGATGCTGGCGCAATCGTCTATGGTCACGAATCGATCTTCCCGATCCACCAGGAGCTTTATTAGTGGAAATCTGCTGCCAGTGCCGACTTTCGCATCGACCAGGTGCAGGTTTTCCGTTTCAATAAGCTCGTCCAGCTTCTTCGAAATCGAAGCCAGACTCCCCGGATATTCCATCTCCAATTCCTGAAAAAGTCAAACAAAAAAGTGGGTGATTAGCCCACTTTTCTTAAATATAAGCAAGAATTTCCCTAAAATCAAGGAAAATCTATTGAAAAAGATGGGCTTACCATCGGTTCATTTCATCTTCGGCTTGTTGTTTTAGTTCCGATTTCGGGTAACGATCAATAACCAACTTGAATGTATCCTCGGCACGGGCAGTATCGCCAGCCAGGGCAAAGCATCTTCCGGCGTCCATCAGATACTGCGGAGCATTGTACATGTCCGGATAGCGGTTCGCCGCCTCCAGATACCGCTCTGCCGCGTCCCGATACTTCTTCTCCTGCTCGTCCGCCAGTCCTAATCCGGCAATTGCCGCTGGAGCGAGTTGGCGGTCCTTCCCGTAATCATCCAAATACCTTTGGAAGGTCACGCGAGCTTGATCCCAGTTCCCCTGGGACAGATAGACGTTTCCAAGAAAGAATAACGCATCAGCCGCGGAACGGGTTCCGCTGTAATTCTCGATAATTTGCGTCAGCTTTTCCGCAGCCGTATCAAAGCGCTGTTGACCAATCTCGATCTTCGCCAGAGTCAGATCGAATGTCGCTGTCTTTTCAGCTTGCGCACGACTATTAATAAAGAACCCCGCGGCGATAGCCAGTACTACGACAACGCCGCCAACCGCCAGAATCGTGCGAGAATTTTCGGCATAGTACGAAGATGCTTTTGCAGTGAAGGTGACTAACTTATCTTCCTTAATCTGCTGCCGGGTAATACGTTTTCGTGGTTTTAGCATGATCTCATACAGTTTGGCATTAAATCTCTAATCTTTAAATATACGAAAAATCCCACGCCTTGTCAACGAAAATCTTTACAAACACTCCAGAGCCACCTTAGCATCACTCGGCGTTGTAGTGTGCGCTGCAACGACCGATCGACCATGCGGGAGATTCTTCGGTGAAAGCGGTGATCCGTAGGTAGCTGACCGTGTAAGGGAAATTAGCGCCGAAACTGAAGTAGTAGTTCGCGGTCGTTTCGATCCGAATGCCTAGGTCCCGACCGGTGAAAGGTGCGGCTTGTGCGTAGATTCGGTATCCGGTCACTGCCAAGGGTCTACCGAAAATGTCCTGAGTGACAGGATCCCACTGCAGACGAAGCCCGTCATGAGCGGCGTACCCCACGACATGTTGTGGCGACTGCGGAGGCGCCCAATCCGTCAAGCGCTGCAACGCCAGACCCGCTAACCAGTCCTGGAGAGTCGCCATCGCTTCCGAATTAGGTAAGTTAATGCGCCAAGCCGCCATGGAGTCAGCGGTAATTGTGAAAAAACAATCTTCTAAGGGATGCAACCATTCGAACAACCCGCCCCCGCGAGGATCGACGAAAGACCACAAATCCAGGATATCGTCAGCGGCGGCGGATGTATCATAGGTGGTATTGCGGATTTCCAGGACACGATCGCAAATGGCAGACGTGGAATCGCCGTCCAATTCTTCCGGTACTCGACCCGCTCGCACCCAAAGCGGAACCGCGATGCAATGAGACGGCTCGCCAGCCATTACCCATAGTGTGGACAGCAGCGGATTCTCGCCGCTATGCACACCTTGAATCACGAACGCGGAGGTCGTAATATCCCGGCAGATGGCATCATGGATTTCAAGGTAGCCAGTTTCCCTGCCGCCTTGGTTCCCCATCCAGGGCAACGGATATGGGTTGACGTCGGGGGTGACCAGGTCTCTTGCGACGTGCCGCACGATGTATTTCTCGGTAAGCCCACCGGAATCAATGGCATCTTCGATCAATTCAATAGCGCGATCGTGTCGGTTCTGACCGACATGATTCCCGGTTCCGTTATAGGAGAAATTGGATCGGACTGAGTAGCCTGACGGGACCTGTAGGCTGTCTGAGACGTCGATCCGATCATAGTAGTAGTCTGCAGCCTCAAACACCGCCAAGCCGCCGGAGGCATCCATCACTTCGTAGATGGCGGGTCGGGTTCGACCGGGACCGTTGGTGGAATCCATAATCTGTTCGAAATCATCGACCGTGGCGCAGGTTTGCAAAGCCAGCTTGATGATAATGCCATCATCGTCCGCACCGGGCTCTCGATCCGGCAAGTTCCAGGCATTGGCATTGCCAATAGCGAATCCGACTTCGTTGACACCGCCCCAATTCTGGTCTGTTACGCCAGCATAGGTTATTCCTACAAATGTATAAGGTCCAGAATCATCAAATACGAATTCCTGGTCGGGACCATGTACGTCACGGTTTTTCCAGAGCAGTGGTCGTCCGTCAGGCGTGACCCTTCCAGAGATCAAAGCAGTTGTGCAGCCATCGGATCCGAAAACCTCCTCCGAATTGTCGAGACCGTTGCCGGTCAAAAAGAAAAGAGTTCGGGGAACGACGTCCAGCCTCAGCGGACATGACACTCCGATAACCGAGAAGAACACGCAAGATACTGTGACTGACACCCAGCTATTCATGAGTCATCCTTTTCGAAATCCATGCGCCTCAAATTATATTAATTTAGCAAATTAGGCGGTGAAAGTCAAGCACAAATTTCCAGTCCCTAATTTCGCATGGGTTATCCACACCAATATGTGTTCGAGCATCATGGCACACTATCGGTTGCGGTCACAATGTAGTAGTACGAGATGCCTTCGATGACCGCATTCGGGTCAGTCCAGGTAGTACAGGCGGCTGTGGCGTACGGAATTCCGCCCGATGACGGATTTGGAGTGAGGCTTCTATAGACGTTATAGACCTGGACATGGGGAACCGGGCTCCACTGTAGAATAATATCGGTAGTGTCACGGGCAATCGTCAAGTCAGTGACGGGCAGCAGGGGTATTTCTTCCATCGTCACATCAATTCCCGTGGGCCAAACGGTGGACGTAACGATAACAGACTCGGGTTGCGCGGGCTCGCCATAATGACCGAAAGGTTCTCCCACGTTGGGCTCCAAATCACCATTCTGATCCATGTGTGCTTGGAAATAGTAGGTGCCCGGGTTGATCCGAAATTCGTATGGTCCTGTGCCAGATCCTGTGGTATCGCGGACAATGTCGATACCAACCGGATTGCCAGCGAAAGCAGGATTATCAAATACCCTCAGGATAGTTGCACCTATCAAGGTGCCCTCATAATATATCGTACCATAGAAGCGTTCATCAGGCTGGAGGTTCAAATAGATGTCGATGCCGGTCCGGCTCGGGGGGAGGTTGACAATCGTCACCTGGTCTCCGTCGTAGTAACCGAAAGGGTCGCCGGGGTCAGGGAACATGCTCCAATTCACATCTTGGAAGGCTGCCACAATGTAGCCGCCGGCTGCAAGATCACCAATGGTATAGGATGCGAAAAACGTCACTGCGTATGTGAAGTTCCCACCCTGAAGTGGAAATGCGACGGCGGCTTTAGGGTAAAGACCTGCTAAGCCGCCGCTCAGGGTCCCCGAAATACTGTACTGCGAAAAGGCAGGTGCAGAAATGGCGAGGACTATAAGAATCAAGGATGTACAAGGTCTCATCGAGCGCTCCCTTGTTTCAACAAACGTGCGGTTGCCGGTATGTAATATAACCTATTCTATGGACTCTTTCAAGTTCAAAATCGCGAAACGCTCATTTTCTCAAAGATGTGATTGACAATGTTGCTTTTTGTTATTAGATTTGGCACCGAAGAAGCATCAGACCACAGCTGATTGGGCAAGGGCGGAAATATCAAGACACTTGGCATAGTCCCGAAAATGAGGCACGACTATGGATGAATCATCAGCGGATCTCAGCGAGAAAAGCGACCTGGTTTCGACTTTAGCGATCATCGTGGGACCGGTGTTAAGCATTCTCTTTCTGCTGTTCATCGATCTGGATCCGGGGCATCCGGCAGTGACTCGGACGGCAGCCGTCGCCTTGCTCATGGCGATTTGGTGGATTACGGAAGCCGTTCCCCTGGCGATAACTTCCCTGCTTCCGGTGATCTTGTTTCCGACGTTGGGCGTCATGAGCGGGGGCGTGGTGGCGCCGTTGTATTTCAACGACGTCATTTTCCTATTCATCGGAGGATTTCTGGTGGCAATAGCCATGCAAAGATGGGGTTTGCATAAGCGAATCGCACTCCGTACTCTACTTTGGTTCGGGATTCATCCGCGTCGAATACTGCTGGGATTAATGGTTGCCACGGCATTTATTTCAATGTGGATTTCCAATACTGCTACCACTATGATGATGCTCCCCATAGTGATGGCAATTATTTTGAATTTGGAGGAAGTGGTCGGCAAGGCAGCGGTCAAGAAATACGCCGTGGCGATACTTTTGGCAATCGCTTATTCGTCTTCGATTGGTGGCATCGCAACTTTGGTTGGAACTCCACCAAACATGGCATTTGTGAAGATTTTTAGCATCACTTTCCCAAGTGCACCCACCATCAGCTTCACTAAATGGATGCTGGTGGCGTTTCCGTGCTCGGTCGCTCTGCTTATATTCGTGTGGTGGCTCCTGGGTCTGCTCTATTGCCCGCGAAAATGGAAGCTGGAAGGTGTCGATTCCAGTCTTTTTCGAAAGCAATATGAGGAATTGGGTCGGCTCACCTTTGAGGAAAAGATTGTGCTGGCAGATTTTGTGATCCTGGCTTTGCTCTGGCTTTCCCGTGAGCCATTGAATCTGGGGAGTATCACTCTTCCCGGCTGGAGTCAGTTGTTTGCCAGACCCGAGCTCCTTGATGATGGCACGGTAGCGATCACGTTATCCTTTCTCCTGTTCTTGATCCCCGCCAAGAAACCGGGGGTTTCCAGAATCATGGACTGGAATGCTGTGGCGAAATTGCCCTGGGGAATCGTGCTGCTATTCGGTGGAGGATTTGCCTTAGCCAGTGGTTTCAAGGAATCGGGATTAACATTGTGGTTCTGCGAGCGATTGCAGGGCGCAGGTTCTTTGCATCCCCTTGTCCTTATGGCAGTGGTGTGCACGGTGTCAACGTTTCTTTCGGCGTTGACTTCCAATACTGCGACTACACAAATGTTGCTGCCGATCTTGGGTTCGCTGGCAATTGCGTCGAGGGTACATCCTTTGTTGCTAATGATTCCAGCGACAATCTCTTGTTCCTGTGATTTCATGTTGCCCGCGGGGACACCACCAAATGCGATTGTGTTTGGAACAGGTCGTTTGCGGATTTTCGATATGGCGAAAACGGGATTCATCATCGATTGGTGTAGCATCGTGATTGTGACTATTATTATGTATTTGTTGGTGGGACCAGTTTTTGGGATTGATATCACACAGTTTCCGGACTGGGCGATAGCCAAGTAGCATTCGGTAGGGGCTTAGCGTGCTAAGCCCCTACATTATGAGAAAGCACCATCCCGACGATTGTGTAGGGGTTCAGCATGCTGAACCCTTACATTACCAAAAAAGCCCCATCCCGGAGTCGGGATGGGGCTTTCAGTTCCGGAAGTGTCTGCTTACTTCAAGATTACCATCTTGGCAACTTCACTGAAATCATTGACATTCATACGATAGAAATACACGCCTGCAGCCAATCCGGACGCATCAAATGTCACTTGATAGCGGTTGTTTTCCTTCACCTCATCCACCAAGGTCGCGACCTCTTGACCAATGGTGTTGTACACCACCAACGTGACCTGACCGGTTTCTTTGACGTCATAGACGATGGTCGTGGTCGGGTTGAAGGGGTTCGGGTAGTTCTGATGCAGATCGTAGCTGTTTACGACCACACCCAAAGCTCCGTAAGACGGGGTGGCATGAACGGTGATGTCGTGATTGGTGACATTCCCGTTGATGTCCACATCCGCCAGGCGGTAGTAGTAAGTGGCGCCATTGACCAGGTTCCGATCCACGTAGCTGTAGTTGGATTCTGTTGAGGACTCGCCGACACCGGAGACGGTGGCAATCTGAGTGAATTGTCCGGTCTCGGAGGTCGAACGGTATAACACGAAGTGATCGTTGTCGGTTTCGGAGGCAGTGGTCCAGGTCAGACGGACGGCTTCGTTGAGGGCGACGCCCTCAAACAATGTCAGTTCAACCGGCAGACGCTCTTCCACTGTTCCGTATTCCACCGCCAAACCGGGAAGAAGTGGATGCTGGGCATCGTTGAAGAGGTACTGAGTACCACAAGTACCGGTCGAATTCTCGATTCCAACTGTGGAGCTGGTAGTGCCAAAACCACCATCGAAGCTCTGGTACTGCATCTTGATGTTACCGTTCGCCAGCAAAATCACCTGGGCAGTAAACGTCCCGGGACTCGAGTAGGAGTGGACGCCGGCGTACGTCACCACCAGAGCGGGACCTCCGTAAAGGGTGGTGTTTCCGTAGTAGATCGGATCCACTAAGCCCGGATTCAAATCATCCCAGAACAGGGCGATGATGTTATTGGGAGTTGCCGCGAGCGGGATGCCGCCGTTGGTCCAAGCGGTGCCGCTCAGCCCGTCAAGGCTGATGAAGCCATTCGAGCACACCCAGAAGTTAGTGTAAACATTGCCGTAGAACATGAACGGGAATCCAATTGGGAATGGTCCCGCCAATTGATCATCACCCAAAAGCAACGTGTTGTCGGTGTTGGTTACCCAGTTGTAGAATGGCTGAGATGGGCACAAATCTTCCGGATCCGGCAGGTTGTTCGCCCAGTAGTATCCGCCACAATCCGGTCCACCACACGGAGGCGGTGGTGGCGGTGGGATATACTGCGTGATGCTGAGATCAAACGTGGGGATACAATCGGGTGAGGGCCAGGTGTCGATCATGAGCCAATACATGCCTGGCTCCAGATGAATCTGACTCAACCGGTACGGGCTGGTATAGTTCTGGGACATGTACAAGCACGTGAGTCCCGGAGGGCAAGTGGCGCTCACAGCCATTCCGATGTACATGTACGAAGCTGCGAATGCTTCGATGTTCAGATCGATGGCTATGGTGACAGTCAGTTCATAGAGAATGTCTTCGCCTTCGTCGTACGAACCAAGGCAGGTGTTGTAGTAATCGTCGAGCTTGCCACACGTGGTCTGCCCAACATCACTGTAGGGCAAATCTGCCGGAATAGTTACGGCGATCGCCGTGGCGCAAGTTTCGCCTCCCGGAGGCGGTGGGACGTATTCAGTCACGTGCAATTCGTAATCACCGCAGCCTCCGCCGTAACCGTCAACCACGATGTAGTACGTATTCCCACCGGTCAACGACAGGTTGTTAAGCTGTGACACATAGCCTGGGCAGAAGTCGTCGTTGCAGGCAAACGGGGATCCAGGCGTATAGGCGTTTTCGTAAATGAACAACTTGGTGTCGTACAATGTGCCAGGCCAGCACAGATCTACATTGGCAGTCATGTTCGCCGCAGGCGTGAAGCTGTACACTACGTCCGGCGAGGTCGCGGGGCCATAGGGACAGATCTCGTCGTAATCATCGATGGCCATGCAGGTATTGCCTAAGTCCACATAAGGCAGACCAGGGATAACAACAGCCGTGGCGATGGTTTCACCGCCCATACGACCATCATCAACCGGCGCCTCGCCAACGCCATAGAAGTCATTCCAGAGCTGTGCATCATACAAGCCCTGCGCCTTCATCTCTCTCATCCTCGCGGCGACGTCGTCTTTCGATGTAACGGCGTAACCCACGGAAACCACCAGCAGTGCAATTAACAAACCAATCAAAATTCTGCGCATCGTTCCTCCTACTCGTTCTGTTTGTTGGAATTACTTTTCGCGCGTATTTTTCTATTATTGTCGCAATTGCCCCAATCAAGGTGAGGGTCAGTAGTACTATCTATGGTAAATAGGGTTACACGAGTGCGCATAAAGATAATACTTAATTCTCAAAATGTCAAGACCCAATCACGATTTTTCTGAAAATTTTTGAAAGAGTGCTTTTGGTTTTAATCCTTATTTAATAGGACCATAACAACTCTCGACGATTTCAATTGCGTCAGGAACGTACCCCCACCGGATTCTCATCAGACCCCATCCGTGCACTTTTCCGCGTTCGAGCACTTTCAAGCTGACGGTAACAGAGACAAAAGAAATCCCCTTGCGGGGATTTCTTTCTTGTGACTTCCAGAATTACTTGTGGATGTGGGATTTTACCTCAGCATGACCAGCTTTCGAGTGTCCGAAAGCTCCGGTGATTTCAGACGGAGGAAGTACACACCGCTCCCGATAGCGCGACCGTCGGAATCCGTGCCAGACCAGATAATTGTGTGCGTTCCGGCAGTTGTGCCATGCCATAGGGTGGTTACCTTCTGCCCCAAGACATTGAACAACTCAAGCTTGGCTTCGGCGATCAGACCAGCCGGGATCACGAATTCCAATTTTGTGGAGACGTTGAAGGGATTAGGGTAAGCTGGCAGGAGCACGAGGTGCTCCGGCATGATGTCTCCATCGGGCGCTTGACTAACGAAAACGCTGGGGGAGTAGAAGGTGACATCGTCCAGATACCAGCCCAGTCCTTCGACTCCTCCATCGGACCCGAACCGGAACCGGATCTTGGTGAAGCCAGCCGCATTCGGTAGCTGGAACGTCGCCTCAGACCAATCGGATTGTCCGGAAAAGCACGGAGAGTAAGCGGGAAAGGATCCATTATTTCCGGCGGAATAGGGGTAGCCGGTTGTAGGATGCAATAGGGTCCACCCTTCTCCGGAATTGACCTCCACGATACCACCGTCATACCCGATTTCCGCATCGATCTTGTGGTAGATCGTCAGTGTGGCATTGGCGCCGATGGGAAACAATGGGAATTCGACCGCTCCGTCCGCCATGGGCGGATAATTTCCGGCGCCGATGTCACCGAACTTCTCGCTGCCAATGCCGCTGTAAGCGTACTGCGTGCTCCAGTGCCAGGCATTCCGATAGCTATCATTAATGGCGTAGCTTCGCAAGGATGGGTCAGCTGTTTCGAACGTGAAGGTGGCGTTGTACCCGGAACTCATCGGCACTGCGAGAACACCTTCGGAAATCTGCACGTCATTGATCGAGTACTCGATCTTCAGTTGAACGGCTTGTTGAGCGGGATGAGTGCTTTCTACTGTTAGCGAGAACGGAATCTGTGAGTACGTTTCGCTCCCGGGATCGATGTTTCCGAATTCGACGCGGTGGTCAATCAGCGAGACGTCACCGGAAAGCACAACGGCATCGGCAACCAGATTCCTGACAGTTTCGCTTCCGTTGTTATGGGTGAGGACATTGAGCGCAATCGTCTCCCCGGGATCCGCCCATCCGTTGCCATTGCCCTCGATTTCCGTGATTTGATAGGCGACACACACCGGAGACGGTGCGGCGACTCCTAATTCAAAGGAATCGTACCAGGCATGTCCTTGATTGTCAGACAACACCATATTGACCAAAGCGGTGTGCCCGTCAGGGGTCAATTGATGGGATTGGATGACGAATCCGCCAAATGTACCGGCGCCTTCTGCAGGTATTGACGCCACATGAGAGCTGTCGCTCGTCAGCGTCAATAAGGTATCTTCGGTGGAGATGATCAAGGAGACATCACTGCAGACAGTGGACATGGGATTCTCGACTTGCACCGACAATTCGATGATTTCGCCGGCATCGAATACTCCATCATGGTCACCGCGGGACACACCAACGCTGTCGTCGTCGATTAGCATACTTGCGAATCTGAGGTTCAATGGAATTCGTAGAGTGGGATCGCCCAGATGGGTCATGCCATAGAACCAGGACCTCGACCACATTTGATGACCGGGGATGTTGCCGTGCAGACTGATCCAATGCGCTAAGGCTTCACCAAAGGTTCCCATATTAGCCAATATCGGGTAGTAGTCCTCGAAGTACAGCATAGCACCGGTCTTGGTAGAGCCGATCGCACCCAAGCCATAAGTCTGGGCAAAGATATACCAACCGCCCATGTAGTCGGTTTCCACATAGCGACAATTGGAACACGCGAACAAATTGTAGAAGAAGCCCTGGGGGTCATTATTTCGGATTTCCCAATTCTGGATGTAGCCCCAGCTGGAGCCGTTATTTTCTTTGAAGGAATGGACGAAGGGTGAGGAATGGGTCGCAACCTGGACGCAGGAATATCCTTCGTGCAGCTGGATGAGGTACCCCTCGGCGGTGGTTTCGTTGATGTCATTAAAGGTGATGACGGCACCGAAAGCGGTTCGAAGGGCGTCTCCCCACGTCATGGCGCCGCCCGCCCAATCATCGTCGATATAGTTCAATGCCAAAGACGGCAGGATCAGGTTCCCCTGCCGATAGGCGTGGTCTTTGGCGAAATAGTTGTTGATCCTCTCGGCTTCTGACCAGGTCAGGGTCGATGCGCGAAGCTGTCCGATCCAGATTTCGGCGTCGGTATTACCTTCGTGGACGTCATAGATTCCATCCTGGTCAAGATCGTCCCAGGTGCCGTTCAGATCCATATAGAACAGGTCGCAGGGAAAATCGACCATTTCGGGATTGTCAGGGATTCCGTCGTCATTGAAATCTTCGTATAATTCGAACCAAGGGATGGGCAGGTCGCCGATGATTACGGCACCATCGCACAGGCCATTTTCGTACCAGGAGATCAGGCTGTCTCTGACTTGTTCCGGTGTGCCTCCTCCCCATTGCACCAGCATTACGCTGAAGTCATCGTCGATAAGGTCGGACATGTAGGTGGTAATCGAGGCGGAAATCTGGGGATACAACGCGGGATTAACCAAGATGACAAATGGAGTTTGGTCAGTGGCGGATTGGGGACTAATCAGGCGTTGCACTCGAAGGGGGCGCAACGGGTGCTGGAGGATATACTGCTGGTAGGAAAGTGGGGTTCGACCTTGCGGATCAACCCAGCGGGTGACCTGGATATCGCCAAATTCTCGAGGGGCGGCAATTCCGATTTCAATTGCACAAATCGCCGCAAGCAAGCATAGCCCGATGTTTCTCATCTTGCACTCTGATTATGACTGACCGAACGAATACAATAATATACGGAATGGGAACTCAAAAATCAATAGAATCTTTCAGCGTGATGGCAAATCGGCAAGGGCAAAAAAAATGGCGCACCCTCATGCGCCGTTCTATGTCAGCTGACCGTCCAATATCCGCTCGTCATGCTATCTTGTTCAGGATATCCTGCAAAGCTTCCATCGCTAATTCGACACTGTGCGTTTTCTGTTCGGGTATCCCGTCGAGCTCGAGGCGGATGTCATCCTTTGAGATTTGCTTTATATTATCGATTGTTTTTCCCTTGACAAGGGAAGTTAACGCTGAGCAAGCGGCTATGGTTCCAGAACAGCCTCGAACCTGATATCGGATGTCTTCGACCAGGTGGTCGGTGACTCTGACGGACATACTGATCCGGTCGAAGCATCCCTTGCCTTTGTATTCTACGTACGTAGTTGCGGTGGGATTCTCGATGGTGCCGAGGTTTTGGGGTTTCTGGAAGTGCGATAGATATTTAGCGGAATACATTTGTTGTGATCGTCTTGTCAGATGTCAGGATCGCAGGGGTCCTGACCTACTATATCAATGCAAGGTTGTCAGGATCACAGGGATCCTGACCTACTGGCTGTCAAACGGGTCGTTCGACAGCACTTTAATTTACCCCCCTTTGTGTTTTCCCCCCGGATACCGGGGGGAAAGAATCGGGATGTCAGGATCACAGGGATCCTGACCTACTGGCTGTCAAACGGGTCGTTCGACAGCACTTCAATACATTGGATGTCTGCCCCGATATCAGCAGTCCTGGTTGAATTCGGTGATGACTGATTTCTTGGATTCCATGAAGCGGATCATGACCTGCTTGACGCATTTCATCTCCCCCAACGCTTCGGTGATTTCGTTCATAATGTTCGTCGCAAACGCATCGTCGGTGCCAGCAAGCGTCAGTTCCAGATACACTTTGCCATCGTCTACCTGGACGTCTTTCAACATGGTATTGACGATGGGAGCGCCGGTCTGGGGATTGATTACTTTCTCCAACTGGTGACGGATAGTCTTAGGCGACAATTCCACCTTTTCCTGCTCCACCAATCCCTGCTTGATCTCCCATTCGTGGATAGCCGCTTTCAAGCCGTTGACTGCCAGGATCGCGCAGTGCATCTTGATCGCAGGGAGTCCGCCCAGCTCGTCCACGATTTGCTTGGGATTCATCGACTTGATCTGCTCGATAGTTCTGCCTTTGGAGAGTACTGTCGCGATGGACGCGGTGGCGATGTTGGAGGCGCAACCGTAGGACTTGAAACGGATGTCTTCAATCACATGGGTTTCGGGGTCGATCTTTAGCGAAAACGTGATCATATCGCCGCAGGCGGGACTGCCTTCAGTGGCAATCGCATCTGCTTGATCAAGCTCACCGACGTTTTGTGGATTCTTGAAATGCTCCAGTACTTTCTGGGTATATTGCAATGCCATAGTGACTGCCTGAGCTTTCGATTTTTGTTCTGACCGTTAAAGTGCCATCAGGTCTCGTCTCGTTCGGGCACGAAGGCTGACATGGCACGAAGGGTCTCCACTACTTGTCCCGTCTGTTCTATGGTGTAGTCGATTTCCCGTTCCGTGGTAAAGCGGGAAAGGCTGAAGCGGATCGAGCCGTGCGATTCTTCGTGTTTCAGACCGATGGCGGTCAAGACCGGACTGGGTTCCAGGGTTTTGGATGAGCAGGCGGAACCGGAGGATACCGCGATGCCGCGAATATTCAGGTGCATCAGAATCGCTTCGCCTTCGATGTATCGGAACAGGACGTCCACATTGTTGCAGAGCCGCCGATCAGCGGTGGGTCCGTTCAATTTCGACTTGGGAATAGCGAGCAAACCGTCAATCAGCCTGTCCCGCAATGCACGCATTTTACTCCGCTGCTCCTGGACGTCTCGCGACACCAGCTCGACTGCCTTGGCGAAACCAATCACGCCGGGGACATTTTCGGTGCCTGGTCGGAGGTTCTTTTCCTGAAAGGCGCCTTCCATAAGTCGTTTGATCCGCACACCTTTACGGATGTACAAAGCGCCCACGCCTTTGGGACCGTGCAGTTTATGCGCATTCAACGACACCAGATCGACCGGAAGATTACCCACGTCCAGCGGCTCTTTGCAGAAGCTCTGAGCAGCGTCGGTATGGAACCAGACATCACGCTGGCGGCAGATATCGCCAATCGCTTTGATATCCTGGATTGTGCCGATCTCATGGTTGGCATGTACGATGCTCACCAAGATCGTGTCCGGACGGATGCGAGTCTTCACATCGTCGGGATTGACAAAGCCTTCGTGATCCACAGGCAGGATTTCCAATTGGAAACCATTGTCCCCCAGGTACTTCATGACGTTGATGACGGAGGAATGCTCGATGCTGGACGTCATGATATGGTTTCCGCGTTTGGAACGAGCCCGCGCGGCGCCGATCAGCGCCAGATTGTTGGCTTCGGTAGCGCAGCTGGTGAAGATGAGTTCGTCGGCACGGACGCCCAATGCTTTAGCAATAGTCTCACGACTCGCATTGACGGCGTTTTCCGCCTCCAACCCAAGATCGTGCAATGACGCCGGATTGCCGTATTTCTCGCCGAAGTACGGAAGCATAGCTTCCAATACTTCCGGCAGCATCTTGGTCGTATCGTTATTGTCTAAGTAGGCGATTTCGGGCATTCAATAGGGTCTTTCGATTCTTCTATTCAGGATTCGTGATTTGGTCACCGCGGGATAACAATACCATGCAACAGGGCTCTTGCAGCGCCTACCGCCAGCTATAGCGGCATCCACAATATCTCTGCCGGTACAGACCAAATTGCCGCGATAGTTCCACGCTGCGTTTGAAGCCGTCCTGCTTCTTCAAATCTGTGTCCAGATAGTCAACGCCGAGATTTTTGGAAAGTTCCTGTCCCATCTGATTAATCGTCCGTGAGCTCTTATGGGGGCTGACGGTCAACACGGTGGCAAAGGCATCAAAGCCTTCCTGTTTTGCCAGACGCGCGGTGTTTTCCATCCGGAAGTGATAACATACGTCGCACCGCTTGCCACGCTCTGGTTCGTTTTCCAGCCCCCTGACCGCTGCGAGCCAATCCTTCTCCAGATACTCACCCGTACGGATTTCCACGCCCATGGAACAGCCCAGACGAAGGATATCAGACAAGCGTTTGGAGTATTCGTCGACGGGATGGATGTTCGGATTGAAGAAATAGCCGACCACGCGCCAGTCAGGCATCAACCGCTCGAAGCCTACCGTGGCGTCCGGAGCGCAGCACACTTGCAGTAATAATCGACCATTCACAGGAATCTACACCTTATGCCATCTCACTGAATTATCCATTCCGCCACTTTTTCGGGAGCCATCGGTTGGACAGTCAATTTCCCCTCGCTGTTCGGCATGCGAAACCTGACATCCAGTTGCGGCTGGTCATGCCCATCGCTGTATCTTGCAGTGATTGCGGCTGCCCGGGTCAGGTTTCCCGGGGTAAGTTCGCCTTCCGCCAGCACAACAGGACCGACCACGCCAACCGCCTCCAGCCGAATCCGATCGCTGCTCATCGAATCGATGAAGCGATTCTCATGTTCGTCGCGACCTACGATCAGTTTCAAGTTCGGGAAAACGCGCAGGTGCCGTCCGACGCCCAACAACATCAAATCGTCACGAGTACAATCCTCGGGATTGCGATGAGCAAACAGGTCTTTCAGTTTCCGGGCGTAGGAGGGATCGGTCAGGAAGCAGCATCCTCCAGCCGGCTGCGGGAAATTGGACAAGCCGTATGTTTCCGCCAGCGCCATTTGCGGCTTTCTGGTGCGACCGGAGAAGTCATGCAGACGGCTGCGATCGACGATCCCCAGGCGTTCCGGTTCCGTCTCCGGCAGCAACTTCGCCGAAAGCGGGCGCAGCAGACGCCCCTCAATGCCGGATTGTTTCTCGATGAGTCTCAGAGTCGGTTTTTGCTGTGACATCGGACGCTGACCCACGACCTCGCCAGAGAAGACGAATTCCGCACCAAGCTCTGTCATGATCTGTCTGGCTTTTCGCATCATCATGATCCTGCAATCGATGCAGGGATTCATATTCTTGCCATAGCCATATTTCGGGTGACGCAGCACATCAAGATATTCCCGGCTGATATCAATGCTGTCAATGCGAATGTCGAAAAGCGCCCCGACAGCCGATACCGGATTGCGCAAACGCTCCGGAGGCTCATCCGGTCGGGCAATTTGCCGGCGATGATGGACGAAGCAGAATCCGGTATTGAAGTGTACGCCTCGGACCTGGATTCCCTGGTCAAGCACCACTCTGGTCGCCAGTGTGGAATCCAGCCCTCCGGAGATCATTCCGATTGCTAATACTTTTCCCATACCTTGACCGCACCGGGCTCTTTGCCCATCTTCTTTTGACCTTCCAGCGACAACATTCTCGGGTTCCATGGGGGGTCCCACACCAGGTCAACTCTGATTGACGTAACGCCAGGTAGTTCCGACACCGCTTTTTCGACACTTTTCGTCAGTGCCTGAGACATGGGGCAGCCCTTGGTGGTCAAGGTCATGGCAACAGAAACGTCGCCTTCGGCAGTGACAGAGACGTCGTACACCAGTCCGAGATCAACCACGCTCAAGTCGATCTCAGGGTCCATCACGGATTCCAAGGCTCTCCATATTTGTTTGTCGGTAATCATTGAAGGCTCTCGAAAAGCTTCGGCTACTTGGGTCTCAGGATCGAGTGCGACATCCCCAGATGTTTGGCGACCTGGTCGAAAATCACGGTAAATGCCTGATTGACTGGATTTTCCGTTTCCAGTAGAGTCTCCATTTTCGCCGAATCGACCGCTTCGCGCAATTTTGGGTCCAATGGGACTTCGCCCAGGAAAGGGACGTGCAATCGCGCTGCCTCCGCCCTGCCGCCTCCGTATCCGAACAGATGGGACTTGTGCCCACAATTCGGGCAAACGAAGACGCTCATATTCTCAATAATACCAAGAATATGCACACCGACACGCATGAACATCATCACGCCTTTTCTGGCATCGAGCAATGCCAGATCCTGTGGGGTCGTGACGATGACGGCGCCGTCGAGCTGGACTTTTTGAGCAAGCGTTAATTGGGCGTCACCGGTGCCGGGAGGGAGATCGATGACCAGCAGATCCAAATTGTCCCATGCGACTTCAGTGAGTAATTGAGTCGCGGCTTGAGCGACCATCGGACCCCGCCAGATCAAGGGGGTATCCCCCTCGATGAAGAATCCGATCGACATCAGTGACAAGCCGTTTCGTTTCAACGGGATGATGCGCTTGTCCTCGAATCGAGGTCTATCGTTGGTCTTCATCATCAAAGGCAAACTGGGTCCATAGATGTCCAGGTCAAGCAGACCGGCTTTCAGTCCCTGATCAGCGGCTTTCAGCGCCAGCATGGCTGCCACGGAAGATTTTCCAACTCCGCCTTTTCCGGAGGCGACCGCGATGGCTTTTTCCACACCGGGAATGGACACCGGCTTAGGCATCTCATTTGTCGCTGCAGTTTTTGCGGGCTCGGTCACGTGCATCGACACGTGCGCTTCCCGGACATTGGGTTCGGAGGCTAAGCGTTCCTTGATGTTCTTCTCAATCTCGGAAGGCACCTCTGACTTCTCAGTTGTAATCTGCACGAATACTGTGACCACGCCATTGGATATTTCAATGGCATCAATCAAGCCAAAAGACACAATGTCCCGGCTGAAGCCAGGGTACTTGACGTCGCGCAACCAGCCCAACACCTGAGATTCGGTCACGGGACCATCGGGTGGAAGACCGGCTTCGTGACGCTGATGATGAAATGTAGTCATTAGAAATCTCGTTTGTAAGGAGGATTGCCTACCAGCCATTCCATGTCACCGGCACGCTGTAATGCGTCGTCCACCAGATCCTGGAATGTGACCTCGCCCAAGACCTCGTACATTCTGTCGCGGGCGATTTGGAATGTTTCCTTGATTTTGCATTCCGGACCTGCCTTGCAGCCTCGGCGCTCACCCATGGATTGAAACATCGTCACACTCCCCTCCATCGCCTCAACTACCTCACGTAATGTGATCTCGCCGGGAGATCTGACCAATGAATACCCGCCCTTCGAGCCCCGAAAAGATCGGATCACGCCAGATTTGGCAAGGATTCGGAATACCTTTGCCAGGTAACTGATCGGGATCTTCTGTGCCTGTCCGATTTCGCTCACCAGAACGACGCGGTGATCTTTGTGCATCGCCATATACAGCACTGAATGTATGGCATATTCAGTTGATACAGATACTTGCATAAGCAGATCCAGTTCGGACAAATTGGGTAATGTTTATCGTGATAATATAGATAAAATCGCTGCTAATGTCAAGAGGAATTACGACTTTTGGAGTCCAGTTTCCATAGTATATTGAGCGACCGACCGCAGTGTCCGCATTTCCCGTCGCTCAATTCTGCGACGGTGACGTCATATCCATCGCGGCGCAGGTTGACGGTTCCGCAGTTGGGGCACGTAGTATCGGAAGCACCTCGGATCGAGATATTGCCCACGTACACGAAATTAAGGGACTGGCGTGCGATGTCGTATGCATTCTGGAGGAACGCAGCGCTGGTGGGCGGTGCAAGGTAATGATGGTGCGGGAAGTACCGAGACAGATGCAATGGGATATCCGGATTCACGGATGCCACCCATCTTGCCAGGCGGTCGATCAAATCTTCCTTGTCGTTGTGACCGGTGACAATCAAGTGGGTGATTTCGATGTGGCAGCCTGCCTCGTGAGCGATCTGGATATTTTGAAGGACTTCGTCAATGGTTCCGCCGCACATCTTCTTGTAGAAATCGGGCTCGATGGATTTCAGGTCGATATTCATCGCGTCCACCAACGGGAGGATGTCTCGGAACGGTCGTTCATTTAGATAACCGTTGGTAACCAAAACGACCAGCATCCCACTGTCTTTCAGAAGCCTGGCGGAATCCCGAATGTACTCATACCACATCAGCGGTTCGCTGTAGGTATAGGCTACGCCAATTGAAGCGTTGGCTCCGGCGATTCGGGCGAGGTCTTCCACGCTGATGTAGCGCGTTGGGACTCGGTCCTGTGAGATTTGCCAGTTCTGGCAGAAGTCGCAGTTCAAATTGCACGCATTCGGTCCCAGAGAGAAAATCCGGGAACCTGGAAACACATGGTACAACGGCTTCTTTTCGATAGGATCGATGGCGACCGACGCCGCTTCACCGTAATTCGTCGCGATCAAGACGCCGTCTCGGACTTCGCGCCCTTGACAGAATCCCACCTGCGCTTCCCCAAGCCTGCATTCTCGGGGGCAGATTTCGCAGACGATACGCTTGCCTTCTCTGCGAAAATAGGGTACCTCAACAATATCCATGATATTGCCTATGATCTATGACGGTTGTTCACTTCATACATTTCAGGGCGTGTCGGATGTATCATATACAGGAACTCGATTTTCTCAGCCATCGGACAACTCCTTCGGACCCGATCAGGACCCTAAGTCTTTATCCAGGCAAATCTTGCAGTGGGTAGTTCTCCTGCGGAAACAGATCCGCTTATGGGAAAACCCATGTCGTCAAGGAATTCTGCAAGATTGGATGCGGGTCGGTTTTCTGACACGCTTCCATAGGCGCCGACGATCAAGGTTCCTCCCTGCTCTACTACGAAATGTAGTAGTCTTTTGATATATTCTTCAAGGATTTTCTCAGGAATACAATCGTCCAAGGTATACACATATTTGAATTTCCGAGGGGGAATCCAATTCCAAGCGTTGCCGACGAAGAAATGGTCTTTGAATTGCGGGAAGCGCTTTCTGGCAAGCTCTATTAGTCGTGGTCCAATGTCAAGTCCGTAGGGTGACAGGGTGATTCCTCTTTCCAGACTCCATTTGATCAGGCATTCGAGGAGATAACCGTTGGCGCATCCGATGTCCAGGAAGTCGCCATCTAACGAGACCGCCTCGAGGATTGGTTCGCGTTCCGACTTCCAGCGTTCTTCACCACCGCCGAATCCTGACTGCAATATCGGATCAGTGTGGATTAAATAGGCTGCCTCCAGAGCATTGATGCGTCGAAGGAATTCCTCGGGTAGTATCATACCATCAGACCCGGAAGGTTGCGGTTGTTTCAGACCAGGCATGATCATGGTTGCACTTCGCAGCCCTATATCATCAAGACGCCACCAGTGACGTCGATGGAGGCTCCGGTGATGTAAGGGTCGCCGGCGAAATCCTCGGCAGCTGTTCCGCTGCTTACTTGAGGAAAATCAAAGTCCTATATACTGTAACATCTTCTGTTTGGTATCTGCAAAAATACAGTCCGGATCCCACACCTTTGCCAGCCGCGGCTTTTCCATCCCATGACACAGAATAAGTACCTGCTGTTCGATGGTCATCAACCAAAGTCACCACCTTGCGCCCCAGTATGTCGAAGATCGTCAATTCGATCCTCCCATTGGTCTGCATTGTGTACGGAATGATCGTCACGGAGTTGAATGGATTAGGATAATTCTGGAGTAAGGTTACGGATGCCGGAAAATCTCTCGATCTGGGCTCCGTGACCGGCAGGGTCTGAGACGCTGCCGTTTGCAGGAAATAGGCATCCTCCCAGGGCAGACCGGCGGTGTAAGGCAACCCCATCGGACTTATATCGAAAAAGACACCGTAGAATACGCAGGCGGCAAGATAAGAACCCCGGAGCGTGGGATGACTGTTATCGCTTTGCCACAGGTCCACCGTGGAATCCATCCGGACCGCTGTCGCCCAAGCATTTCCGACCGGGCATAGCACTGCTGATAACTCATCGGCTATCTGGGAATAGGCTGAATTCAGCGAATCCTGCATGTGGAAAAAATCCACAAAGACCGGACTGGAATAGCTGCCGATGGTCTGTTGACCGCCGTATTTGTGCCCCCAGGTCATGAAGAATGCGGTGGCTCCGTCGTGCAGGGTAATCAGGGAATCCAAGATCCTGGCGGACGGATACATGCTGTTATAGCGCCAATAATCGATAGTCGGAATCTGGCTTTGCTCCTGCAACACCACATAGTCCCAGGTTCCGCGTGATATCTTGTCCAGAGTCACCTGGTTGGTGGTATGCTGTTCCAGAGTATAGCCGCCAGGGGCATTGGAATCCACAATGACGGGTCTTCCGCCCGACAGAGACAGATCTGCGAACATCGAGGGCAAGTCGTTGACATAGGTGTAGCTGTTGCCAAGGAACAAGACGTTCAGCGTATCGTCCTGAGCATTCAGGGTTGCTGCTATCAGGCAAATTGCAGCCGGGAAAACAGCCAAGAGTCGCGTCATCGAGCGCTCAAAATGATTCTAAGGTTCCGTCCAAAGATACCGATCGAAATCAATGATGTCGTCGGCGTCGAAAGCAATCCCTTCCCGTTCCAACAGCCCCTTTTGGATTTCGTAGCCATGCCCTGGTTTCAACGAAATTCCGCCTTTGCTGTTGATCACCCGGTGCCAGGGCAGATTGTCTTTTGCCGACGACGTGTGCAGAATTCGAACCACCTGGCGGGCGGCTCGTGGATTTCCTGCCATGGCGGCAATCAAACCGTAAGTTGCTACCTTCCCTTCGGGGATGTTTCTGATGATGTCTTTAACCTTTTCTTGGAAATATTCCATGATCGAAGTTGAGACAGGCTTCAGCACGCGACTGCTGAAAATACCGTGCTGAGCTTGGGGATCTTCTCGCCCTCCAATGTCACATATTCCGAGTACAAATTGCAGGTCAGGCACGAATGCACTGGGATGACCAGAATCACGTCACCGATCTTGATGTCGTCGAAGAGCGAATCCGGGACTTGCAGAATCCCATGTTCTTGCGACAGGGAAACGACCGGAGCATTCCAGAAGATATTGCCCAGGGAGTCACCTGTCCCCGATGCCAGATAGCCGTATATAGGTTTGCCAGCGCCGTCCGACAGATATTCCTTCGAAAAATGCACGGCGCCGCCGTAGATTAGGATCTGAAGTCGATCTGGGTATTTGCTCACCACCGGACAGGCAACCGCGACGGCAATGTCCCGTTCGGTGCACGAACCGATGCCAATCTGCATGATGTCATAGAACACGAAGTTGCCGGGGCGGATTTCGTCGGCGCCATCAAAGGACTCCAGGACGCTGCAACTTGGGGTGTCGCCTATCGAAACGGCACACGCCTCCACCCCACTGGCGATCACCGCCTTTTTGACGGACTCGAGCCGGGTCATGGCTTCGGCGTGGACGCGTCTGACTCCTTCGGCGGTGCGCTCGTGATAGGTATGACCATTGTGGGCGAGAATGCCGCCAAAGCTCAATCCTTTGGAATCTCGGATCGTCCTGGCAAGCGACACGATTGGATCCAGTTGATTCCAGGGCAGTCCAGCACGACCGTAACCGGCGTCGATCTTGATCCAGACTCGGACTTTGCCGATTCGGCGGATCTGCAACGCTGCCACCGCTACCTCGGAATCTACCAGTACTCCCAGATTCACGGATTCGGCGAGGGACGTCATTTCGTCCAGTTCCAAGAGGTTCAGTGGGAAGGCGATGGTGATATCCGACCAGCCATTCTGAGCAAAGTATCGTGCCATGCTGACAGAGGAGACCGTAATAGCGCGTACACCCGCATCCCGGAACCATCCGCTGATCTCGGCGGATTGGTGAGTCTTGAAATGGGGTCGAAAGAAAACACCAGCTTTCCTGGCTTTACGCGCCATGCGGTCGATATTCCGAAGAGCACGGGCTTTGTCCAGGACGAGCGTGGGTCTGGCAATCGCGAGGTTCTTGATCATCAAAACGTATGTGGGCAGCAGGGTGGTCAGTAGCGCGCGTCTCGCAACGGGTCTTGAATTACCCGCTGCGAGACGGTTCGAAAGGTTGGAACATCCCCTCGGTTATGCGAGAGGTTATCTACCAGTAGATACAGCGACTTTGTTCAAATCCTTCATCATGGATTCAAAATCAGCGATCCCATGAGTCACTGCCCCCTGTTCGATGGTCTCCCAATTCGCCACATGGCAACCGATGCAGTGCAGCCCATATGTCAAGAACACTGGTATGGTCTCGGGATATTGACGAACTGCCTCTTCGATGGTCATTTCTTTCGTAATTTTTTCTTCTAACATGATTAGACTCCAGTAGCGTGCATTTTCTTTTAGCTTAGCATAAAATATACAAAAATTATCCGAAAAATCCAAATAAAAAATCAAATACACCATTCCTCCGACCCGGGAACCGAATTGTTTCAAAAACAGTGTAATATACAATATATTGGGGGTCAATCATCAATAGATACAAGATATTGTGATATTTCGTGATTTTCCTATTGACTTTTGCTCATCGGCATACTATATTGAGGGAGAAAGCAAGATTCTTCACTTCCCCCGGGTCGTCGCCCGGGGCATGGTTTAGAATGACCAGATTGTCGAGCGCACCAGATATTGAGGGAGAAAACAAGATTATTCACTTCGTTTAGAATAACCAAATTATCGACTGCACCAAACGGGGATGTTATTTTGTCGTTGGTGTCCTGAGCTTTCGCTTCGTTGTCTCCCAACTCAACCAAAAAACCAGTGATTGATCATATGCGGGATAAGACACTACCTCTCAACTTTGTGATCGCATTCGACGAACAGGAGATTAAGCCTTGCGATCAATCCGAAGCGGCGTCTCAACTGCCCCAGACCCCTCCGGCTGATTTACCGGCTCCGGAAATCACTTCTAACGGGTTACGAGTGCTGGAGCGCCGCTATTTGCTGAAGGATTTGGATGGGAATCTCCAGGAGACGCCAAAGGGCTTGTTCTGGCGGGTGGCGCGCGCGATTGCGACCGCGGATGCTGCTTATTCTCTCAAAGCGAACCTGATGGTGGTCGCTCGGAGCTTCTATCAGTTGATGGCGAGCAAGTCTTTCCTGCCCAATTCCCCGACTTTGATGAACGCCGGCAAGGAATTGGGGCAGTTGTCCGCGTGTTTCGTGTTGCCGGTTGAGGATTCCATGGAGGGAATTTTCGAGACGGTGAAAAACACGGCGTTGATTCATAAGAGTGGCGGAGGCACGGGATTCGCGTTCTCGAGGCTGCGGGCGAAGAATAGCACGGTTCGTTCCACCGCCGGAACCGCATCTGGACCTGTGTCCTTCATGAAGGTGTTCAATTCCGCCACCGAAACTGTGAAGCAAGGCGGCACCCGGCGAGGCGCCAATATGGGGATCCTCCGGGTGGATCACCCGGACATTTTGGAATTCATCAACTGCAAGATCGACAATGACACGCTGAATAATTTCAATATTTCGGTCGCGGTCACTGACCGATTCATGGAAGCTTTGAAGGCGGGAAAGTCTTACGAACTGATCAATCCGGTCAACGGAGAAATCGTCAATCGGCTGGATGCACGCACCGTGTTCGACAAGATTGTCCAGAACGCCTGGAAAAATGGGGATCCAGGGATCATTTTCCTGGACGAAATCAATCGGCGAAATCCGACTCCTGAGGTGGGTGAGATCGAATCGACCAATCCGTGCGGGGAGCAGCCGCTCTTGCCCTTCGAATCCTGCAATCTGGGTTCTATCAATCTGGCACTGATGATCAAGGACGGACAGGTCGATTGGGAGAGCCTGCGTCAGACGGTCAGGACTGCCGTGCACTTTCTCGATAACGTCATCGACTGCAACAAGTATCCGCTGCGACAGATCGAAGACCTGACACTTGCCAATCGCAAGATCGGCTTAGGCGTGATGGGTTGGGCGGACCTGCTATTTCAGTTGCGGATTCCTTATGATTCGCAGGAAGCGCTCCAATTGGGCGAGGACGTCATGAAGTTTATCCATGACGAGGGATGGGCGAGGTCGTTGGAATTGGGCGAGGAACGGGGTCCGTTCAAGAATTGGAATAAGAGCACATTGGGGAAGCCGTATCGCAACGCCACCGTGACTACGGTCGCCCCGACCGGCACGATTGCGATGATCGCGGACACATCAGGTGGCATCGAACCCAATTTTTCATTGGTCTATGTCAAGAAAGTGATGGACGGCGACGAGTTGCTGTATATCAACCGCCATTTCCTGAACGCCGCCAAAGAAGAGGGATTCTATTCCGACGACCTCATGCAGACCATCAGCAAGAGCAATAATCTCGACGAAATCGATTCGGTGCCCGACGAGAGCAAGAGAGTGTACGTGACGTCGCATAAGATCTCACCCGAATGGCACGTTCGGATGCAGGCGGTGTTCCAGAAGTACACGGACAATGCGGTATCCAAGACCATCAACTTCTCGAAAGACGCCACTGTTCAGGATATTCAGAAGTCATATCTGCTGGCTTATGAGTTGAAATGCAAAGGGATCACGGTGTACCGAGATGGCAGCCGCGAAGAACAGGTACTGAATCTTGGCGCCAGGGTGGATAAGAAACGGCAAGATGCGGACAGGGACAAAGACGACAGCGCCGTGATGGGGAGATTGACTCCTCGAGCGCGTCCGCAGGTGACACGCGGCGTCACGGAACGCGTCAAGACTGGCGAAGGCACCATGTACGTGACCATCAATGAGGATTCGTCGGGATTGTGCGAGGTGTTTGCCGCTATCGGAAAATCGGGAGGCACTGAAGCCGCGCAATCGGAAGCCATCAGCCGCTTGATTTCCCTGGCACTCAGGTCGGGAATCGACGTCCGCACCATTATCAAGCACTTGAAAGGCATTTCTGGACCTTATCCGGTGTGGGACAGCGGGACGTTGATCCTGTCCACACCTGACGCGATCGGCACCGTGTTGGAACGCTATCTGGAACGGAAGAAACAGGGTGAGGAAGCAACCAATGGCAAGAATGAGGCGGTAATCGCCGTCCCGACCGAGAAAGATGAACCGACCGACGATCCCCCCAAGCGGCTGCTGACCTGTCCCGATTGCAGCGCCAGGTCTATCCTATTCATGGATGGCTGCCATACCTGCCGCGAATGTGGATATTCCCGATGCGGCTGACGGAACGTTAGGAGAGCAAAACCCGATCTGGGAATTCCAGGTCGGGTTTCTTGTATCAGATATTCCAAAGCAGCGACGCCTTGCCATCTCCCTCAAATATTGTCGGGACTCGATAGACGCCAGGAGGCTTCTACTAATTGGGCATCCAATGTGCACGAGGGGTCAAGTGTGGCGTTTCGTGGAATGCGGATGGTGAAAGTGGTGCCCTGATCAACCACGCTTCTTACTTCCACTTTGGCTCCGTATTTTCCCAGTAATTGTTGAGCGGTGGATAGCCCCAGACCGGTTCCCACGGGCTCAGATCCCTTTCTGTCGGTCAGCACCGGTTTCGTGCTGAAGAAGGGCTGGAATATTCTGTCAAGATTTTTCGCGTCGATGCCACAGCCGGTGTCGGTGATCTCGATCTGGATCCAGTCGTCCTGAAGACCGGTATTAACTCTCAGTTTCTTCAGCTTGCGGTTCCACATGGAATCGAGAGCGTTGTTGATGATCGCAGACAGGCTTTGCGAGAAATCGGAATATACCCCGACGACTTCCAGAGGTTCAGGACTGAATTGAAAGTCCTTCTCCACGCTTCTCTTGTATTCCAAATCCGCCTCGAGGAACATCAATTCCTGCTCGAGCAGCACGTTTAAGTTCACCGGTCGTGTCCGGCGATCCTGTTCCTGGCGAGCTTTGGTCATCAGATTGGAGATGATGTCGGACATTTTCTCCGCTCCCCTCAGGATCAGATTCAATTCCACCATTTCGGGATGCTTTTTCAAGAGGATTTCGGTGTAGCCGCGAATCGCCTGGAGCGGGCTATTCAGGTTGTGACCGAAACCCGATGCCAGCATGCCAATCGATGACATTTTGGAGAGGGTCAGAAGTTCGAGTTCCATCTCCTTCTGTACTCTTTCCATGCGGAAGCGTTCGGTCACGTCGCGGGCGACCCCCATAATTGCGGGCTCGCCATTCTCGCGCTGGATAATCTCCTCGCGGATTTCGTGGATGACTTTTCGACCGTCCTTGCATAGGAGTTCGAGGTAGTACACCGGAATCCCCTTGAACTGGTTCTTGAATACCAACTCGCGGATGGTCTTGGCATGCCGGTTCATCTCACTATTGTCCGCCCATATATCACTGGCGATGCTCCGGTATTCTTCGGGCGAATAGCCCAACAAACGTTCGACCGAGGGACTCACGAATTCAAAAGCGCCATTCAACGACTGAACATACACAAGTTCGCCGATGTTTTCTGCGATGAGCCGATACTTCTCCTGGGATTCGGTCAGACGTTGCGCCGCTTGTTCAGCGCGCTGACGCATCGATTGGTACTGTTGCCCCAACAGCATGAATTCGTTGATGACCGCGGATACGAGATTCGAATAGAGCTCCAGCAGCTTCAGCGATTCACCGGTGGGTCTACTTTCGTCGAAAGGATCATCCACCGATAGGATTCCGATTATATCTCCGGAGAGATTGTGAAGCGGTATGAACAATCGGTCATCGGGATGCCATCCCCCCTTGAATTCCTCCGGGAGCTTTTCCGAGGCTATGGATGTTCCAGGCGAGTCGTCAAATTCAGTTTCCGCTGCTATGAAATAGGAACGACCAAGTTGGAATCGAGATTGAAACTTCTGCAGCCACACTGTCTCAGGAACCGGTTTGAAGTTGTCGCGAATCTTCTGTATTTCCTCGGTCTTGATGCCCGCGGATCCGATTTCCACCAAGCACATCTCCCCCTGGCGTTTCTCATAGAACGCAATCAGAGTTCGCCGGTAAAGTCGGGCGTTGACAATACTCTGGCAGACCAGGTCCAGCTTGTCGCGTAACGACGGGGTCCTGGTTATCGAATCAAAAGCATTGAGGAATTCGGTCAGAATCCATCGCGTGTCGGTTCCGGGTATCGTGAATTCCGGCGCATCGGTCATAGAAGTCCCCTGTGGCTGCACACAAACGTTGATCCGATGACCATAGATCGTATGCCATCGATATTCTTAATTATCAATAATAATATCGGCAGAAAGCAGCAATGCCTAAAGGAAACGACATACTGAAGGGAATCAAGATTGCGATAGGAGTGCCAAAGTGACGAAGAAAATCGTTGACAAATTCGGGGAAATAGTCAATATTCTCAAATATCAAGTGCTTAACATTTTTTGTTCCCCCCATCAGCTGTAGCGGTTTTGGGTGTGCGAAACGATCTGTATGATTTGAGGTATGGGTCGGGCGGCAGCGAAACCGCGCCAATTTCGGAGCCGTTCAAAGTGGCTCAATCGCCGGACAGCAGATTGCATCGGAAGAAGTTGTATCGAGTGGTGGTGCGGTTTTCCAGAATCGGCTTTGCTGGAGTGGAAATGGGCGGAACCGTTCGAGTGCGGCTCTTTATGAACAAGCCGGCGGCAAATGCTTCGACACCGGGAGATGATCCGTGTTGCGTGGCGGAATGCGGCTGCATCTGGGAGGGAAAGCCGATTACGCTCATCCAGGAGATTACAGAAAAAACCAAGGCAGTGATCGGCAGAGGCGACATCATCCTTTCGGTCGTTCCGCTCGATGGGGCAAAAATGTGGTTCAAGGGATTGTATATTGCCTTGTTTGACCGGGCGGAATTTTAGAAGAATGTCGGGTTTCTACGCAGGGCTTCGGAACCCGACCTACTCCGACGCCCCCCCCATCTTCCCCCTTTCGTTAGAAGAAAGAACTGACTCTTACGGACTACTGCCTGTCATGGTATGGACCATGACAGCCCAGGAACGACTATTTCAGGAGTATCAACTTCTGGGATTGGACAAAATCGCCGGATTGCAAACGACAGAAATAAACGCCGGATGCAAATCCAGAAGCATCCCATACCTGAGAATAGCTTCCCGGCGCCAAAGTACGGTCTATTATATTGGCAACCGGTTGTCCTAAGATATTGTAAATAGCAAGGTTTATTGGTCCAGTAACTGGTACCTCGTAAAAGAAGGTGGTAAAGGAATTGAAGGGATTGGGATAAGCGGGTGATAAAGAAAAGGTGACAGGCAATTTCGTAGGATCGTGGTTTGGAGCTGATGTCGCTTGGGAACAGTCGAAAATCATAAGATGGCATTGATCCGTAAGATAGGCGTGACTGCCATGCACCGCTACACGACCAGCCCAATGTGGCGTGTCATAGTAGCCCACTTCAATAGGATGTTCGGGATTAGACACATCTATCACTCGTAGACCTGCACATCCATCTGCTAAATAGACATGGTTACCGGACACCGCCACGCCACCGGGTCCACTCGGAAGATCAAAATGAGCTATTTCTACTGGATTGGCAGGATCAGCCACGTCGATAATCCGTAGAGTTGAGTCATAATCCGCCACATAAACATAATTCCGCTGAACTGCGATATCAACGCCAAAGTGTAGCGCGCTGCAAGAGCCGCATATGGTGGGCGAAGTCGGATCTGACACATTCACGACCCATAATCCCCCCCAGCCCGCCACATATGCGTAATTACTCGACACAGCCACCCTATAAGAGAAAGGAATGTCACAAAATCCAACTTGGATAGGATTTCTGGGATTAGCCACATCAACCACCCGAAGATTAGTGCATGCCACATAAGCGTAGCTGCCCGATACTGCCACGTCATCGACCGCACTCAAGGTATCATAATATCCCGCCTCGAATGGAAGGGCTGGATTTGCCACATTTATCACCCGAAGACCCCTAAGATGATCCGCCACATAAGCATAGTTTCCTTCTACCGCTACCTCATAAGCCCAACCTGGCGTATCATAATAACCTACTTCTACTGGATTGGCGGGATTTGCTATGTTCACTACACGAAGACCAGCAGTAAAGCTCGCCACATAGGCGTAGTTACCAGATACAGCCACATCTTCGACGTAACCATAGTCAACATATTGACCCACTTCTACCGGATTGGCAAGATTAGCCACGTCCACAACTCCAAGGCCATAGCCCACTACGAAGGCATAATTGCCCGAGACTGCAACGCCGGCACCATCACTTATATCCTCGCAATGCCCTATGGAAATGGGATTAACAGGATCAGCCACGTTCACTATCTCAAGATGCATATCTTTGCCCACCAAAAAGGCATAGCTGCCAGATACTGCCACAGCACAGGGAGAACCTATGACACTGCAATGACCCACTTCGAATGGATTGGCAGGATTAGCAATGTCAATCACCCGAAGACCTGCATTATCCGCAACATAAGCGTAGCTGCCCGATACCGCCACGCCATAAGAAAACCATGACGTACAACAATATCCTATTTGCGTGGGATTTTCAGGATTAGCTATACTTACCACCCGAAGACTACCATAACTAACTACATAAGCATAACTGCCCGACACTGCCACGTTCAATGCACCCCATTGGATATCATAATGACCCACTTCAACTGGATGGGCGGGATTAGCCACACTTACTATCCGAAGACCTGCCGAGTCGTCGGCTATATAGGCATAGGTACCGGATACCGCTATGCCATAAGCACGACCCGGAGTGTCACAATACCCCACCTCTGTTGGATGAGCTGGATTACCCACATCCACCACCCGAAGACCGGAATCCCCATCTGCCACATAAGCATAACCACCGGATACTACTACCCCACGCTGAAATCCCGGAAGGTCGCAATAACCTACTTGTACGGGATTGGCAGGATCAGCCGCGTTCAATACCTGAAGACCTACAGACCCATCCGCCACATAAGCGTAGTTGCCGGACACTGAAACACCATAGGCGTCGTACCAGTAGTTATAAATGCGTCCCACCATGGTGACATTCAGGCTGTCTTGGGCAAAAGAAGTAACAATACCTGAAAGCACAAGCAGAACTGCAACTCTACACCGTTTCATGATTCAGCCCTCCTTTTAAGTTGTCAAGTTAGCAAGTTGACAAGTACCCCCTTTTGTTTCCACCTGCGTAGCGGGGGGAAGGAAGAAAAGCTGTCGGGTTTCTGCGCAAGGCTTCGGAACCCGACCTACATGGGCATGTTCCTGACAAGTCAGGAACAGCCCCTACGCGTGACCCTTCATATATTCCTCCCTTCGCCGTAGGCGTCCATTTGGACAATAGGAAGGGAGATATTCCCGGATTCCTGCGTGCGCGGGAATGACAAGGGTTATTTCACCAGCACCATCTTTTGGATTTCAGAATAGTCGCCGGATTCAAGACGGCTGAGATAGACGCCCGACGCCAATCCTGAGGCGTTCCAGGAAACCGAATGCGAACCGGCGGAAAGCATGCCCTCGATCAGAACTGCAACTTCGCGACCAAGTGGGTTATATACCTTCAAAGTTGCATGCCCGGATTCCCCGATGTCAAACCGGATGGCAGTGGAGGAATTGAACGGATTGGGATAGTTCGGGTACAAGGCGAATTGGCTTGGCGCAACAATTCCGGCGGTTTCCGATCCCAACTCCAACTGGTCGGGTCCAGTCTTCACAAGGAAGAAGTCTTCGACTCCTGCGCCGTAGGAGAATGTCCATCCCCCAATGACATATCCTCCGTCGGTAGTGGGACAGACGCATCCCCATATTTCGTCGCTTCTACCGCCGTAGGATTGTTTCCACACTATGTTGCCAATTTCATTCACCTTTACCAATATAAAATTCTTGTCACCTGAGCCATGAGATGCGCTATATCCACCGCTATATCCTCCTATAATATATCCACCGTCGGATACCCGACTGATTGTACAAGCACCATCGAATTCCTCTCCGCCAATAGTGCGTGTCCATTCTGTTGTACCGTGGCTGTTCGTTTTCACTAAGTAGAGGTCAGCGGATCCATTACCGAAAGAAAATGTCCATCCCGCAATAATGAAACCGCCGTCATTGGTTTCTACGACTGAATTAGCCATTTCGTCAGCGGCTCCACCGAAAGTTCGGGTCCATAGTGCATGACCTAAATCGTCGGTTCTGACTACATAGAAATCGGCACCGCCGGCACCAAAGGAATTTGTAATGCCCACCACGATACAGCCTCCGTCCGAGGTCTCCCGAACTGAAGTGGCGTAGTCCTGAGATTGTCCTCCAAAGGCTCGCTGCCAAATCAGATTACCCAGGGCATCGGTTCTCACAAGATACATGTCCCAACTACCGGCACCAAAAGAAGCAACATTCCCCGCAACGATATAACCTCCATCTTTGGTTTGCTGAACACATCGCCCCCCGTCACCATCCATGGGACCTCCATAAGTTCGATCCCACATGCGGTTCCCCTGCCAGTCCGTCTTTACAAGCCACATCTCCCCACCACCGGCGCCGAACGACTGAGTAAACCCGGTGAGAACATATCCACCATCAAGGGTTTGTTCCACCCAATAGGCTTCATCCCGCGTGTATCCTCCGAAAGTACGCGTCCACTGCCTGACACCATTGCGGTCGGTTTTTACAAGGTAGTAGTCGCTGACGCCTACTCCATACGACCAGGTCCATCCCGCCATGACATATCCGCCATCGGTCGTTTGCTGGACAGACCAGCCCTTGTCGTCATTGCTTCCACCATAGGTCTGGGTCCAGAGGATGTTTGGATGAGGTTGGGCGAAAACGAGGGAAGCTATGAAGAGGAGTGCTGCCAGTGCGGAAATACCGGTTTTCATAATCCCTCCTGCTGCGTTTGGTGGTGTGGATAGATTTGTGAAGGTGTAACCGGATGCGCGAAGCGTACAGGTAATTGCCGAATGATCAAGATCTGGGTGAGTTCCGGAAGACAATATAAGGAATTGGGGATTGGAAGTCAAGAGTTATTTCAAGGGAGGAGAATAAGCTGAGAGGCGGATGCAGAGACATCGAGAATGCAAAGGAATCTTTGGCATTTGCGCCCTGTGGTTCCGCCCCTACAGGGCTTGTAGGTCAATCAGATTTCCACACCCAGGGCGTTGCCCTGGGCTATTATATTCCGCCCCTTTGGGGCTTTTGACTTGTAGCAGTTATCATGTTTTAAACACGGTCATATGCTCGGTTCTTAGAGACCCTGAAAGGGTCAAAGGTGATAGCCTGGGGCATCGCCCCAGGTATAGAACGTGCCCAAAAAACATTCCCCCCTGCTCAGCGGGGGAATAAAGGGGGGGTAGTAAGTGGTGTAGGTATCCCCACCCGAGTCAAAAATCCCCCCTGCTATTGTAGGGGGGAACATAGGGGGGGTTCTTTTGGGTGTTGTCAGGTGTCCTCACCTGACAGTCCCGATTAGTCGGGATCATTCCAGCGTAGGCTGGAATCCAGTCTTCGTGGCATGGGTATTTTGCCCATATAACTTGCCAACCTTGGCTGCCGCAGGCAAACTTGCTCACTTCCGCCCTACTGCTGCGCCGTTACCCGGTAGAATGCCTTCGCGTCCGCACCCATAAGGTCAGTATACAGAGTATCTGGCGTCTGTGCCACCCGGATGAAGCCACCATGCGGATCCGCGCTTGACCGATAGATGTTGTAAATGGTGGCACCCTCCACAGGCGACCAACCTAAAACCATGTTCGGTCCGACCTTTTGGATGGTTAGATTGGAAGGAGCCTGAAGCATGAATACGTAGTCCGGTCCGGTCTTGACAAGGTAGAAATCGGGGTAGCCGACACCGAAGGACTGCGTGTACCCCGCCACAATATACCCCCCATCCGCCGTTTGCTGAACTGATGATGCCTCCTCCCAGTTCTCTCCTCCATAAGTGCGGGACCATAGCCAGTCCCCTGAACCGTTATACTTCACCAGGCCGAAATCACCATCGCTCTCACTGGAAGCGTTGGTCAATCCTGCCAGGATATACCCCCCATCCACTGTCTGATCAACGGATTCAGCTTGATCGTCGTTCATTGTCCCGCAAGTGCGCATCCAGAGCTGGTTGCCTGAGCCATCTGTTTTCACAAGGTAGAAATCCAAGTCTTCCCAACCGAAAGAATTGGTGCTTCCCGCCAGAATATATCCCCCATCCGCCGTTTGCTGAACCGAAAAGGCTCCTTCGCTATTGTTTCCCCCATAAGTGCGCATCCAGAGCTGGTTGCCTGAGCCATCTGTTTTCACAAGGTAGAAATCTGAGGTTCCCGCACCGAAAGAGGCGGTATATCCTGCCACGATATACCCCCCATCTGCCGTCTGCTGGACGCATTGGGCTTGATCCCAGTTGGCTCCTCCAAAAGTGCGTGTCCAGAGCGTATCACCCATGGCGTCGGTCTTGATAAGGCAGAAATCACCATCGACCGCGCCGAAAGAGACCTCTGCCACTCCCGCCACAATGAAGCCTCCGTCTGTGGTCTGTTCCACGGATAGCCCCCAATCCGTGCCCTGTCCCCCATAAGTGCGTGTCCAGAGCGTGTCGCCCTCAGCGTCCGTCCTCACTAAGTAAACATCATAGCTGCCCCCACCGAAAGACGCGGAATATCCAGTAATAATATACCCTCCATCCACTGTCTGCTGAACGGAACGGGCTTCATCAGCGCTGTAACCACCATAACTGCGTGTCCAGACCGTGTCGCCGGACGCGTCCGTCTTCACAAGATAACAGTCCCAGTCGCCCGCACCGAAAGAAAGTGTACCCCCCGCCACAATGTACCCCCCATCCGTGGTCTGCTTAACAGAATAGGCGAAATCACTACCGGTTCCCCCATAAGTCCGTGTCCAGAGAGTGTCCGGGCTGGGTTGTGCATTAAGGTTCACAGGCAGGAACGAGTTACAGGCACAGATTGTCAACGTCAGCCAGCTGGCAAAAATACTTGCGAGTCGCATATATCCCTCCAAAATGGTTTTGTTTCCATAAAACCAATGTTTGTAGAACCTTCACCCCGGAGCAAGGAATGGAAAATCTCCCTGACAGAAATTCTAATAAATATATTCCATGCCAATTTAGTGAATTTCGGCATTCAAGTCAAGGATTATTTTGGGGTAGTGAAAAGAATTTGAAAAGGATGCCCCCCTTTGTATTTTCCCCCCGGGAACCGGGGGGAAACAAACAAGCACTGGCGGGACGCCCGTGCCACAACATGACGCCCCTTGTTTTCCCCCCTACTGACGTAGGGGGGAAGGGCAGGGCTTGCCGCCGTAGGCGGGAAAGCCCTCCCCTACGCGTAGAATCCCGCTTTCCGCTTGAGGCGGACAAGTCGCGGGAATGACACATGGTCAGGATCACGGGGATCGTGACCCACAACCCCCCTTTTGTTCCCCCCTTCAATAGAAGGGGGGAAATAGTGGATTCCCGCTTTCCGCTTGAGGCGGACAAGTCGCGGGAATGACACATGGTAAGGATCACGGGGATCGTGACCTACGACCAGCGGCACAGACATGTCGGGTTCACAGGGAACCCGACCTACACGGACCCCCCTTCTCTTCCCCCCTGCGAATAGCAGGGGGGAGATGGCTGGATCCCGCATCAAGTGCGGGATGACAAGACAAGATCGCCACAGTTCGTTCGCGATGACGAACAGGTGACCCCCCTTCTCTTCCCCCCTGCGAATAGCAGGGGGGAATCCACCTGGATCCGGCATCAAGTGCGGGATGACAAGACAAGATCGCCACAGTTCGTTCGCGATGACGAACAGGTGACCCCCCTTCGTTTCCCCCCTGCGAATAGCAGGGGGGAGATGACTGGATCCCGCATCAAGTGCGGGATGACACACTTGACAAGATTGCTTCGCCACCCTCGCAATGGCGCCCCCCTTTGTATTTTCCCCCCGGATACCGGGGGGAAAGTCAGAAGGGGAAATCGAAGGGGATGGTCACGCTCACAGAGTCTTCCTGAACCACCGTGATTGGGATTGCCTGGATGTAGGTCGCTGACTTTTCCTTTCGGCGTCCGACGGTCAATAGCCAATCGCCGGATTCCAGAGACAGATAGTACGTCTTGTCTCGATATTCCCCTGCCCGCTCATCCGGGTAGTACAATCCATCCTGCCAGCGGGACACGGAAAAATGTGTTTCGAATTCGGGGATAGTGGTTGCAGTATCGCCATCCGTGAAGGTCAGCGCGACCACGCCTTCTTTTCGATATACTTTTTCCGCTTCGGAATCCTTAGTGACATTGCCCAACTTGTCCGGTTCCAATGGGTACATGGGGACGAATTCCTTGCCGTTGTACCATTCCGCCCACAGATTTCCCAAAGCCATTCTCGCAGGAATGCCCAACGCTCGAAGGCTTCCTACCGCCAGTACCGCCAGATCGCGTTTGTCGCCGCCTTCCTTTCTCAGTACTTCGAGCGGAGTCGGCTGATGCCGGAATGGCGTGCTTTCGTCGTACTCGCCCACGTTTTCCAGGATCCAGGTGTTGATCCTCAATGCGGTCACCGGAATATGCTTCTTACGTTTGTCCTTCAACTCTTCATACAGTGATTTTCGCCACGGTAACGGCGGCTCGCGGTCGATGATGATTCTAAGTACATATTGACGGAAGATACTGTCCGGAATGGATTTTCGGAAGAAATTCCGGGTCATTTCCGCATAATTCAAGTGTTCCAAGAGCGCATCGGCGGTTATCTCCCACCGATCCTTCTGGGACATGTCATCGAGCAGCCACAGGAGGTCGTTCATATACTCTGGATCGCATTGTTCCACGGCGCTGGTTAGTTCCTGCCAATTTCCCCTGGCGTCATTCAAGGCACCGGATACCTTCGACAATCTGGGGTCGAAGCGGTCCCAAAGGTCAGTCAGCTCCGGATGAATCGGATTCCAAGAGAGCTGGCGATCCTCCCGCACTTCGTCTCGGAGCTTTCCTTGAAGCTGGGAAATGGTTTCTCGCAGGGAGTCTAAGGCGGTCTTGGTTTTCTCCGCCTGTTGGGGCATCGCTTTGGCGGGATGGTATAGCCAGAAATTCCGATCCGGCAGGTAGTTTTCCGATAATTGCAGCGAGATCACACGATCCATGTTCGGTCGAATTTGCAGAATTTGGAACACTCCCAGAGAATCGTTGCCGGCGGACAGGACGACATCGGTTACGCCGAACACCACAGAAGCATGCCCTAAGGAATCGGTAGGGATGCGCGCCAGAGGGCGAAGTCCACCGAAACTGAAGACGTTCGACCAGATATTCATGCTATCAGCGGGCGCACCGTCCGGATTCTTCAGCACGAAATTCAGGGCGACGGTGTCGGTATAGACCCCAGTCGAGTTGACAGTGAAGTAGTGATCGCCAGAGCGATAGATGGGCTCGCTAAAGCCTTCCGGCGTCTTGCCGTAGCCCGCCGACAATACCAGACCGGCTTGCAGTACGGCGGAACTGAACCAGGCGTTATCAAGAGTTGATGCCGGTTCGCAGGCGCCCAGATAGTGCCAACCGCCATCCGCCCAGACTTCCACCCAGGCATGATTGCTGTCCATGAAGCCCCAAAGCGGAGTATAGCAAGATCGGGCAGGAATTCCCACGGAGCGAGCGGCACAGATATAGAAGATCATCTCTTCTTCGCACCGCCCCACTCCAACTTTCCTGGTGGTCAACGGACCCATGTCACGCCAACTGGTGGGGACGTAGGTAACGGACTCGTTGCACCAGCGATTGATTTCGAGAGCGGCTTGGGTGGCGGTCGAGCAGGCTTTCACTCGCTCTCGCAATTCTTCATAGAATGGACGCCGCCAATTTTCCAGCGGTTCCTGTGCTACGCAATGAGGCAAGACATAGGGCAGAAACAGGTCGTCGCCGATAATCGGTCCCCACGGAAATTCGTGGCGGGCTTGGACCGAAAGAGTCACATGGTCGTACAGCATTGTCGGGGTCATGCTGACCTTATCGACCCGTGACAGGTGCGCCAACAGAAACGCCGCCGACTCGATTTCTTCACTGGTGGAAAGTCCCACGACCACCTGGGCGAGGGAATCGCCATTGGAGCCTGCGGTTTCAAAAACCTCTTTGACAAAAGACCGATAAGTCTCAGGAATCTTCTGCAGGGCGCTATCCTGCAATGCGGAAGCGTGCGCCCAGTTGGGTAAGAGGAGGAAAACCACGACGGATAGAGTCGTGGTTCCTGTGTAAGTCGCAACATGTGAGGTCATTAGATGCCTAACAACAATGTAAGACTGAGTTGTGCCGAAATATCGATGGCTTAATCAAAGAATCCGTGGTGTCAGCGCAACAAGATCATCTTCCGTGTGCGCATGGTCGATCCCGCGGTCAAGCTGCAGAAATAGATTCCGGAAGCCATGTTTTCGGCGTTCCACGTGACTTGATAGGTTCCAGCCGCGAGTGTGCCTCGAACCAGAGTTCCCACCTGCCGTCCCATGATATCAAATACTACCAGACTGACTTCGGACGTGTAGGGAACCGTGAAACCGATGTCTGTAACCGGATTAAATGGATTGGGATGGTTTTGCTCAAGCGAATACTCATCCGGCACCGGACCGGCGACGGTTTCGATGACACCTAACAAGGAGCCTTCAGCCTGGATTCGAACAAAGAAAGTAGGCTCTGGGCTGTTATTCAAGATTCCCAGGGCGCAGTCGTAGGACTGCTGCGCTTGCGGAGCAAAGGTAATGGTGATTTGAGACGAATCGTCCGGAGGCACAGAAAAGGAGGTATTTGAGATCTGGAAAAAAGAAGCATAGGCTGGAGTTACGAACACATTCGTCACATTCAGGGTCAGGCTGCCCGTATTGTAGATCCACAGATCCAACGGCAATGATTCGTTAACAATCACCGTGCCGAAATCCAGGGTATCGGTCGAGGCTGAGATGCTGGCTTGCGGAGCGGGCGTACCGTCGTCTGCATTAGAAAACTCGCTCACTCCGATGGGATAATAATAATATGCCGCGGTGGCTTTGTACCAGTAGGTTTGCCCATTTGTCAAGCCGTAATCGATGATGGAGGTTTCACCGGCGACGGTCGAATCTACCAAATCGTAGGGACCACCACTGCCGGACGAGGATCGGTATAGCCGATATCGCGAAGGGAAGGTCAGTGACGGACGCTGCCAAGAGACTGGAACTTGTCGATCATGACCGTCCTCCGCGACCAGATTGCGAGGTGGTGGATATGGATCGGGATAGATGGCGAAGATACCCGCGATGTCGTCCGAGTGTAACTCACGCTTCATCTGACCATTTGCGATGGCATAATACATGACGGCAGCTGCATACGGCGAGTGATCCAGGCACAGGAAATGCCCGAATTCGTGGGTACCGACGCTTTGGATGTCAAACATGTTGGAAGGGGGGGCGCCAGAACCTCCGTGCCAGGTGATTCCCAAATCCCAGAACACCATGTCGCATTCCTGGACGTTGTTGCCTGAGTACCAGATCGTGGTGGTCGCCAGAGCGCCTCCGCCGGACACATTGCGCCACAAGACTTCGTTGACGTTGTTGTGGGAAGCATTGGTATTGCTGTGGGTACCGTTGTAGTGGAAGTTGAAATCGGCACCGGCATTATCCCAGGTCGTACTTGAGGCTTGAATAACGTTGATCTGGTTTTCGGCATTGCCTGCGGACGCATCCAGGCAATTGCCGTTGACTTTGTAATTCACCGTTACAGGACTGCCGCTCAGCCAATTCCAGTCGATGCCGCACAGGACATAAGCTGACACAGGCGGCACGATCGTCGCAAAAAGGAAGAATATGGTTGCGGACACAGTCACCGGAACTCGGTGATTGTCCAGAGTCGGGATGAGTCGCGATAGTGTCCTATTCATGGTTCACCCCCTTGCGCAGAATCGTTGACACCTGGCTCTTGAGCTCACTCAACGGGATCCCAAGCTCACGGACTTGCCCGTCCTGCACGGTGTATTTGCCGGCTTGCCAGCCGTACACCCATTTGTTGCCCTCTTGATCGAAGAGGAACAGCACCACGTTTTCGCCTGCGAAGAACTCCGGTGTGTCCGACACCTGTTGCGTGATTTCGTCCACGGAACCTCCGGGAACTTGCACCACTATTTCGGAATCCCGGAGGGGATTTTTCCAGTACTCATTCACGGAGATCGTCACGTAGGAGTAGATATAGTCCCGGGCGTCATTCCACCGGGATTCTTTCTGCACGACATGACCCGAAACTATCCAGTCGGCACCGGCAACCAAATCCGCAAGGTTCAGGTCGCGCAGGACCCCCAACCCAACCAGGGGAATCGCAAGCAAGGCGAAGAGCCAGGTGCAAACCCCTGCCAACCTCATTTTTTTCATAATATTACCTCCTCTGCCATGATCGACCATTCCATCACGAGATTGCAAAGCAAATTCGGAAGGAAAAGCTACGCCTAAAATATAGCCAGTTTGGGTGCAAAAGTCAAGTATTATATCACACGGGGGAAAATTTCGGTGGCAGGAGGTCTGCTCAAAGGAATGTTGTGCCTTTGGATCTGGAGGACGGATAAGGAAAAACCCCGCCGTATGGCGGGGTTTTCCCCGGGCAATTTGAGAGGTTTGTTTTGAGGAGGAGGGTTATGTGGGAAAACTCGTCTTTTTGGCTCCTCTTCGCCGAAACATCGATCTGCGATGTGTCACCATCTTAAGGCAATGGCCACTCTGGAACCGCCTGATCGCCCCCCTCCAGGTTCTGATCTGGAGAACCCTGTATCCACAGAGGCTTTTTCATCTTCACAGCTTCTTTCAAGCAATTCCAACATAAGCCATCTACCGACAACCAATTTGACTTGTTATGACAATTAACACATTGCAGAATTCTCGATTTGGTATTGCCGACCTGCTTCGTCGAATTACGGAGCGATCTGGTGCCTTTCATCGTGTATCACCTTCTTCTTACGCTCCATATAGCATCAAAGATCCGATGGAAACTTCGGTCGTTCTGCAGTTACAAACAATGATACTAAGGGCTGTATCAAAAGTTCCCGAATTTTTTTTCAAATTGGAGGTCAGTGGGTGGATTCACCAATCCGGAGGGTCAGTCGCCAACTGGCGATGCCGGCAGCGGCGCCCAGCAAGGCGTGAGCCGAAATCAACAGAATAAGCGCGGACCAAAGCGAAAACAGCCCGAACCGAAAACTCTTGACGTAGTCAATGACTACCGAAAACTGCTGTCCCCGGATTCCAGCCAGAAGAGCGACCATCAAAATGCTATGAAGGAAGGAATAGGTCACCGAAAGAGCTCCGGCTGCGATGCACCGCATCGGATTCAGTCGAGCCGAGTCCCCGGGTACGAGGAGGAATGCGGCTTCGATCAAAGTCCCCTCGATCACCAGCGCCGGTGCGATGGTCAGGATCTTCGGACCTCCCATGATAAGCCGAATCGCAGCGACGACGACTGCCATGGCGACCGCAGTGCCTTTCTTGGGGACTTTTTTCCGAACCGCTACCAGGATCCCTAAAGCAATGGAAGTCAGAATCGCCCCTCGAAAAGGGAGATTCATCATGACCAGCAGTGTACCGATCAACACTTCCACTGCCGCCCACAACGCTGAGAAAATGGCGACAATTGCCAATTGACGAGATGTCAGCCACGGAGAGTGCACAGGATATCTTCGGTCAAATTCAGAAGCAGATCACGATTGTTCCGGCGGTAATCCCAGCTTTTCAGAGATGTGCCACCGCTTCATCCACGATACCATCTTGTGGTAGTGGCTGCCTTTCCAATAGATGCGATAGCAGCTGGGACACTGATGGAAGATGGATTGTTGTTTCGCCACCATCGGCGGCACCGATTTTCTCGCATCGTTCGCCGGGATTTCCGCGAGTAAATCGTTGCAGACCAGGCATCGGCTGAACGGTTCCGGAGCCGGCGAGCCTGGCAGAAGCCGGGACAGGACTTCGATCACTTGCTCATTGGATGTTGCCGTCTCCAGGAACCACACGGTTACATCGGGCGGCTGGCGGAGAGTTCTCAGCAGCGTGATAATCACTCGCTGTTCACGCGTAGCGCGGGCGAACGCCGCCCACCACGACGACTTGTTGCGATCGAGGCAGTCGAATCCGATCATGCGGAGCTTCCTGGACAGCCCGCGCAATGTGTCGTCTACCAGGAACTTCAGCGGCTCTGCCATCGATCAATCCTGTAGTCTTCCAGTATCTGGCGATGATCGAAAGCCATGTGGTCGGGAAGCTGATCCCAGGGGAAAAATCGGGCTTCGACAGCATCATCACCAGCCTTGAACTCACCTGCCCACCGCGCGATGAAGACTATGGTGACGGTATGCTGCCGAGGATCGCGATCCGGCGCAGAATAGCAGTGGAATTGCGTGACATCAAATAAGTCCAATCCCGTTTCCTCTTTGGCTTCGCGGATGATCGCGTCCTCAACGCTTTCGCCGTAATCCACAAAGCCACCCGGCAGCGCCCAGCCATGCGGCGGATTCTTGCGGTTGACCAGCAGGATTCCATCTCCTGATTCGATGATGGCATCCACTGTAGGAGCCGGGTTTCGGAACAGGTTGATGGAAGCGCCGCACTGCGGGCATCTGGCGGTTTTCGACATATTCATTCCTGTACAAAGGTCAAGAAACATATCCGTCGAACATCGTAGGTTAACATACGAAACGCTTTCAATTTGTTCAAGTGTTTTGTTGTCTTTTCGTGCAGAACTCTTGTCATTTCTCATTGACAAGGACGAAAATATTTCGTAACTTAATTCAGATTTACTCGGCAGATGGTGCCATCATATTGCGTGGAATCACCCATGAGAGAATACTTGCTGGTGCTTATCACCGCGCCGCATGGAGAAGTGGCGGAACAGATTGCGGAAGCTTTGGTGAAAGAGGGTTTGGCTGCCTGTGTCAATATCGTCAGTGGCATTCGTTCTATTTTTTCATGGCAAGGCAAAATCGAACGAGAATCTGAAGATTTACTTTTGGTCAAGACCCGTGCGGAACAGTTGGAGAGATTGACCCAAAAAGTGGTCGATCTCCACCCGTACGAGGTGCCGGAGATCATTGCGCAATCATTGGAAGCGGGTTATTCGCCCTATCTTCAGTGGATCGACGACGTCTTGGGAGGAAATGGGGAAGAGCCTGGGTCTGACCATCAATGACATATCCTTTCGGAAAACCAGGATTTGGCTTGATTGTGAGGCGGGAATTCGTCGGACTCAGCCAAGGAAATGGAATTGATTGCAGGGTGGTCCCTGTCGACGGGAAATAATCTACGAAGTTTTTGGACTCGAACATGCACGAAACATTCTGGGACCGGCTGCGGGACAACTTAGCGCGCGGCATTCGTGTCGCCGCGGATCGCACCGATGAACTGGCGCGTGTGGGAAAGCTGAAACTGGATCTGATGAACCTGAAGCGGAAGCTGATGTACGAATTGGGCGAGCTGGGCAAGCTTCTCCTGTCGCACGTTGACAAGACGCCCAAGGGCGCAGATCTCGGCACCGTCAGGGATTTCGTCGATCAGAAACACGTCAAGGAGCATTTCGACCGAATTGACTCCATTCGCCAGGACATCACGGAAGTCGAAAAGCGTCTGATGGAAGCGACCGCACCCGACAAAGGCAGTTCCACCACACAAGATCATCAATAGGCGCGTGATTTTCCAGTCCAGAATCTATCAGCCAACGGCAGTTCCATGACCTGGACATAGGAATGGATCCTATCTCGTCTCTTCCGACTTCTCGCTGTTTCCAGTTTTCTTCCCCAGAACCAATCTCCTCCAAAACACATTCCCATCTTCCATCGATAGGCAATTGAGACCATTGGCATGGAATTTGTCTGAGATATGCCAATGAGCAGGACGTCGCCCTCGGATGAGGATGGCGAAGTGTCAGTAAATCATTGAACCGGCGGATCTTACGGTTATCGGGATGTTGGAAACCGTCTTGTCCGAGCCGGAAAATTCTTCGACTCTGAGGGGGGAACGGGAAAGATTTGCCCAAACTCGGCTCTGTCATCACGATATGACGAATCACAATCATAAGGATAATTCCTATGGATTCTGAGGCATTGAAAGCCTATCTCATCAGGACAGAAGACCTGCCGACCTTGCCTGAGGTCGCATTGTTGGTGATGCGCAAGATTCAGGATCCAAACTCATCCGCTCAGGACGTTGTCCAGATCATCCAACGCGACCCTTCTATGACCGCTCGGGTTTTGAATGTCGCCAATTCTGCATTCTACGGGATGAGCCGCCGAGTGGATTCGCTGCAGATGGCGGTAGTAGTTCTGGGAATGCGGCAATGTGCATCATTGGTGATGGGCATATCTGTTTTCCGGGAGTTTGCAGCTCGGGTGGGGGGCAGTAGACAATTCTATTACGATCTCTGGCGGCATTTGATTGCCACGGCACAAGTCGCGTCGATTCTGGCGGATCGGTTCCGACTGACCGATCCAAGCATGGTTTATACCGGCGGCTTGCTCCATGACATCGGAAAAGTCGTGTATTGCATCCGATTCCCCGAAAAATATCTTAGAATTCTGCAATATTGTCAACAGGAGTCGAGGTCATTGTCCGAGATGGAGACTAGAGAATTCCATATCGCTCACGACGTCGTGGGCGGACGTTTAGCCGCACAGTGGGATTTTCCGCCGTCGCTGGTGAATGTGTTGAGCAATCATCACAGTTTGAGCGGGGAAATGAACAGTATTGCCGAAGTGGCGACGGTGGCGCTGGCGAATTGTTTCTGCCGACAAGAGGGAATTGGTAGCAGCGGGGATGGTGAGATGGCTGATTTCTTCACGGACAACGCTTGGGCGACGGTATATTCTAAAGGCTGGGGCAGAAATCTGTCGGAACGGAAAGAAATCTATCAGAAGTTGATGGAACGGAAGGACTGGGTGTCGGAGACGACCGAAGAATTCCTGGAGATCTGCTCGGCATAGCGCCTGCATAAAGGTGCATAACGAAGCGTCGATCATTTGTGATAATGATCGACGCTTTTTCGTACGAAGGCTCCGGCGGAGGGACTCGAACCCCCAACCTAGTGGTTAACAGCCACCCGCTCTGCCGATTGAGCTACGCCGGAAGTACATTCAAAATTATCCTTAAATATACGAAAAAAAATCTTTCTTGTCAAGGTACAAAACACCCTAAATCATGCGTCATTCATGTCCATTCATCGCGGCGCCACGCCCTCTTCAATTTTTTCCGCAATTCCTCTTGATTCTTGTCCCTCAGTATCACATATTTATCGCACATGAGATTTCCTTTTTGAGATGATACAAAATCAACCTCATGAAACGCAACACCCCAACTAATCCGATCGTATCGGTCAGATTCCTGCGCAGAGGCGAGGACGTGCTGTGGCGCAGGTGCGCTTTTTCGTCAAAGGCTGAAGAAGAATCGAACAAGCCGCCATTCACGGACAAGCCTTCCTTTCGTGCTGATCGTGCTGAGGCACATTTAGTTGCTGAACAAGATGGTCGAATCGTCGGGAAGATGGAATCGATTTTGCATGAGCCTCACGAGGCGATTCTGATCGATCCGGTTGTGGTCCCGGAGGCGTCCGTGGAGCAGGTCGCAGGGGAGCTATTAGCGAAGGCACTGGAAGTCGCCAAAAGTCTCAAAGTTCGTCGGATAATGGTGATCCTCCAGGACCGATTGCCTTACATCCGCGAACTCATACCCCGGATGGGAGATTGGGGTTTTCGCGCCCTGTGGGAGAAGAACCTGTACCGATTGAATCCCCTGGACCTTCCACCCTATCTTGATTCGCCTTTGTGGGCGGATTTGAACTTCGCGTCATTTGGAGGATTAGATGACCGGGTATTTCGGGCTACGTTGGATTTGGTGCTACAATCAGCCACCAATCCAGAGGAGAAAGGGGAAACTGCGATTGGAATGCTGGAGTATTTTGTCGATGGATGCAACAGAGATGGAAACTACTTTCCAGAAGACTGGGAGCTGGCGCTGATCAACGACGAACCTGTGGGTGTTGTGATACCGGCGTACTATGACGAACAACGGCAAGAAGCCGGAGATCTATTTGTTGGCGTGGTTCCGACCAGGCGAGGACAAGGGCTGGGCAAGCTGCTGTATTATCGTGGGCTACGAACAATTGGCAAACGGGGAGTCACAACGTATATCGATTCTACTGACAGAATGAATCGTCCGATGATCAGGGTATTCGAGAGTCTGAATTTCCGGCAAATTATGACGCAATACTACTTTGAACCAGCGGACGAGACGTGATTTCGTTTGCGTTTCATGTTGTGGATGGGGAATGAGATCGTGACCGTAGTGCCTTCGCCGGGTACGGTTTCGAGATCCAATGGCGCCTTATGAATTTCGGCGATCTGGCGGACAATCGGCAAGCCTAATCCGGTGCCCCGCCCAGGTTCTTTAGTGGTGAAGTACGGTTCGAAAATGTGTTTCAGCACTTCGGGCATGATTCCGACTCCGGTATCACTGACGGATGCTACGACCGAATCGTTCTCGGCGAAAGTTTTCAAGACAATCCTTCCGCGACCCTTGTCTTCCACTGCGTGCGCGGCGTTGATGATCAGGTTGATGAATAGCTGTTCTAAGCTTTGCGGATTGCCGCAGATGGCTGGCAGATCGGGATCGATCTGCATTTTCATGTAGAATTGGGCTTTTGGGTCTTTGGTGTTGAATCCTTTGATCCGACCAGCAGTGCTGGAAAGGACATCCACGGCGCGCGCCAGGCATTTCCCTACGCACATGCTTTCCATTTCCGGCTTGGTGGGACGCGACAAACGATTCAAGTCTTCGACTACTTTCTGGATCTTTTGGGCTTGTTCGTTAATGACTTTGATGTCACTCTGGATTTGATCGGCAGATTCGCCGCGATCTTTCTGCATACGCAACTGCATCATCATAGCTCGCCCCAGAATGGGCGTGAGCAGGTTATTGACTTCGTGTGCGATTCCGCCTGCCAATTGAACGACTGTGCTTTGTTTCTCGGTATTGACCAATTCTGCTTCCAATTGTTTGCGAAGCGAGATGTCCAGCAACAACATTCCGGAACGAACGTCCCGCCTGCCCCACCTTAGCACGTCGAAAAATGATATTCGGTAGGTCTTGTCACCGAGGGTAATCTCTCCTTCTTCAGCACTTTTGCCTGTTACATACAGTTCCCATAGCTTAAGTATCGCCTGCCGTGACCCGTCTTTCTCGGGGACCAGAAGCTCAATCTGTTCCCCTATTCCTTCCCCGGGCTTCAGATTCCACAAATTCACGGCGTATTCGTTGAAGTACTCCACCGTCCGCTCCGGCTCAATGACGACCACCCCCATAGGCAAACTTTTCAGGATATTTTCGTGATATTCCTTCAGGAGCTTGAAATTATGGGTGGATTGGGTCAGATTCTGGAAGAGACGAGCATTTTCGATGGCGATGGCTGCCAGATTTACGAACGTTTCCAAATTGACCAGATCTTCCTTTGTGAACAAATTGGACATGGAGCGAGTGTCCACATAGGCGACTCCAATCAAGCTGTTCTTGCTGATCAAGGGAGCACCCATGACGGATTTGATTTCCAGCTGTTTGAGGCTGTATTTGGATGACAGCTCATCGCTGCTGGGCACGTCATTTTCCAGTATCGGTTTCCGTTTCTCGATGACTTTGCGGATCACGCTGCGGCTTGCCGCTTTATCCGCATCAGCGATTTCGCGTCGGTCTATGCCTCGAGCCACCCGGAAATCCATTTCCCCATCATCTCCCACCAACACCAAGAATCCCCGTTCTGCATTGGTGATTTCGATGGCGTAATCCATCACGGCTTCCAACAAGGAATCCACATCCAGGTTGGTGGTCAACTCCTGGACGATTCTGGTCAAGCGAAACCATTCGTTCCAGGTGGGACCCGAGTGGGTATCCGTCCCTGATTGAACTTGGGCAATGGTGTCAAGCCCGTCCAAACCTTCGAAGAAATCATCTGTGCTCATGTTTGTCCACGCGCTCTTGGAGTGTCGGTTATGCTACGCGTTCGGTACGCTCCGATTCAGCAAGGATATTGAAAATCTGACTCAGTCTGTTCTCCACAGGGAACGAAATGGTCATCGTGGTCCCCACTCCTTCCTGGGAAAGCAGGGCGAGGGAGCCTTTGTGTATATCGGCGATCCGCTGGATGATCGACATTCCCAATCCCGTACCATGTTTGGGACCTTTGGTGGTAAAATACGGCTCGAATACTCGGTCTTTGATGCTATCTGGAATTCCGATTCCGGTATCTTCGACCGACGCCACCACGCACCCGTCCCGAGCATACGTTCTGAGGATGATTTGACCGCCCTTTTTTGCCTTCACGGCATCCGCGGCGTTCAACAGCAAATTGATGAACATTTGCTCTAGACTTTGGGAATCCCCCATGATCTTGGGCAAGTTGGGTTCGATTTCCATCTTCAGGAAATAGGTCGCTTTCGGATCATCAGTCCTGAAGTGCTTGATCCTGCCGGCAGAACTTGACAGTACATCAACCGCAGTCGCCATGCATTCCCCGACATCGACGGGCACCATCTCCGGCGCAGAGGGTTTCGAGAGGCGGCGCAAGTCCTCTACGATCTTTTGCAGCTTCTTCGCCTGATTGAAGATCACCTTGAAATCTCCGCCGACGTTTTTCGATAGCTCTTTGGCAAGCTGTCCTATACGAAGTTGCAGCAATTCGGTTCGCCCCATAATAGTGGCTAACAGATTGTTCACCTCGTGAGCAATTCCACCCGCCAGTTGAATCACGGTCGCTTGTTTGTCCTGATCGACCAGTTCGGCGTCAGTCAGTTGGTGCAGAGTGATGTCCATGATCAAAAGCCCGGTTCGGACTTTATTGCGTCCCCACCACAAGACGTCTGAGAAATGCACTTGGTAGGTCTTGTTGCCGATACTGAGATCGCAACTGACCTCCTTTTTCCCACCGCAGTATTCCTTCCACAACTGCCGCATGTATTCCTTCGCGCCACCTTCTTCCGGGAAAAATGACAGGAAGTCCTTGCCAATCCCTTGGTCGCCCTCGACCCTCCACAGCTTCTTGGCAAACTCGTTCATATACTCGATCACGCCTTCTTCGTTGATGACGACTTCACCGACGGGAAGACCTTTCAAGATTCTCTCATGATATTCTTTGAGAGTGACATAGTTCTGAGTCGTCTGAGACAATGTACGGAAAAGTTGAGCGTTTTCTACGGCGATGGAAGCCAGATTGATGAAGGCATCCAGGTTGACGAGATCCTGATTGGTGAAGACGTTGGAGTCGGAGCAGTTATCGACATAGACGACGCCAATCAGACGGTTCTTGGTCCTGATGGGGACGCAAACGGCTGACGTGATGCCCAGTTTGCCAAGAGGGTGCCGGGCTGCTTTGTTGGTGTCCTTAGGGATGTTGGTCACCAATACGGGGAATTTCTTCTTCGCCACCTCTTCAACGACATTCTTGCTGATTGCAGCTTTCAATTGGGCAAGATCGCGACCTTCCATCCCATGTGCCACCCGAAAATCCGATACACCGTACTCGTTGATAAGAATCAGGAATCCTCGCTCTGCATTGGTGATTTGGATGGAATACTCCATCACCGTCTCGAGTAGAGATACCTCCTCAAGGTTGGTGGCTATCTTCTGAACCATATGAGCCAGTTTGTGCCACTCATTCCAGGAGGATCTAGGATGGTCCTTTTCTGAAGGAATTTTATCGGTGACCGACCGATTCTTCGGTCCCACGCCCAACAGGTCGTCGTCCATGATATTACCTCACGATTAGTTGTTTCAAAGCAATGACCTCGTGA
>Ga0153916_10000039_pt1 | contig 74466 bp, 65 predicted proteins | sample Opewatmetagenome_FD_109642 | JGI IMG/M metagenome (GOLD analysis project Ga0153916, IMG submission 109642) | Freshwater wetland microbial communities from Ohio, USA - Open water 3 Core 3 Depth 4 metaG | ecosystem: Environmental > Aquatic > Freshwater > Wetlands | place: USA: Ohio, Lake Erie...
CCAAGATCAGTCAAGGTGGCATATCCACGCTCTCCAACAGAACTTACGAATGATTGGAAGGAGCGGTCCTGCCTGTTAGTGGCAGCACTGCAAGGTGAAGTGGTGGGTTATGCCAGTATGATGCTGACAATCGCTGCGCATACCAGTTGGATGACTGACCTGGTTATCCTGCGCAGGTTGCGACGCCAAGGGATTGGCAGTGCATTGGTATTAGCGGGGCAAGAATGGGCACGTCACAAGCGATGTTTGCGGATGGTAATGGAAATGCAACCCAAAAATTACCCTGCAATATCCCTGGCACAAAAACTGGGGTATGACCTTTGTGGATATAATGATCATTATTTTCCCAACCATGACATTGCCCTGTTTTTTTCCAAGGGTTTGAGGTAAACCTGGGCTAATTTATTAGCCTGGATCGGTAGTAGTGGTCGGTGTGTTCTTGAGAATATGTGATGGTTTAATATGATCGGTGCGACAATATCTGGTTTAAAATTTTTCAACCAGCTACTGACTGCTGGGATTGCCATTACTGCATTCTCGTTACTATTATATGCTTTGACGTTTAACTTGCGTGATCGGGTGGCGCGGACGTTCGCGCTCATCCTGATTTGTGTCGTAATCGTTTTTGTGGGGGATGCAATCAGCAGCGTAGTGAGCTCAGATCAAATGCTGCAGCTATGGCTGCAATTAGAGTGGTTGGGTATCTCGCTTTTACCAGCCTGTTATTTCCATTTCTCTGATGCGCTCATGGCAACAACAGGAAGCCAGACATATGGAAGTCAAAAGTGGTTCGTACGGCTGCTATACCTGATCAGTCTGGGATTTTTGGCGACCCTCCCTTTGAAGCTACTGGTCGGGCCACTCGTTCCGAATGCCAGCCCCGCCCCACATTTGGAACGGACCTGGCTCACCTGGCTATTCGCGCTTTATTTTGCGGCTGCCATGGTATGGTCAGGGTTTAACTTCCGGCGAGCATACCAACGGACCGTCACACCAACCAGCCGCCGGAGGATGCGATATTTAATTATCGGTGCATTAGCGCCCGTGCTTGGTTCATATCCCTTCTTATTGTTTGGATCGAGCTTTGCCACCAACCACCCCCTAATATTCTGGTTAGTAGCCGTATTTAATAATATTTTTGTCCTGGCACTCCTGGTGATCATGGCTTATGCGGTTGCGTTCTTTGGAGTCTCCTGGCCGGATCGGGTGGTAAAGCGCAGGTTATTTAAATGGTTGATGCGAGGCCCTGTGACTGCCTCCACAGTCCTGGCGATCACCACTCTCGTAAGACGGGCGGGCGAATATTTCGGGTTCGAGTATTCTGCTGCAGTACCCATCGTCATGGTGGGTTCCTTGCTACTATTTGAATATGCCATCACCCTGGCAGCTCCGCTATGGGAACGTTGGTCATTCACGGGAGGAGATAAATCGAATTTGTTACTTGTCCAAACCTTGAATGAACGTTTGCTCACCACGGGAGACATGCGCCAATTCCTTGAGTCAGTTTTGGCAGCGGTGTGTGATCGCATTCAGGCATCGAGAGCTTTTATAATTGCCCTGGATGCGGGTGATCTTGAAATGATGGTGAACATTGGGGATACGCCTCCTATTGAAGAGGTGTCTGATGGCTTGAACCACGTAGTGGCACAAAATGGGAATGGGAAGGGATTTTTTACCTGGGATAATTATTGGTTGGTTCCACTCCACAGTCAAAGAATAAATGAAGGTGGATTGTTGGGAATATTAGGGATTGCACGAAACGCAGAAGGTATACTTGAAGAGGATCAAAAAGAGGCAGTTTTATTCCTGGCCGAACGAGCAGCGACGGCATTGGAAGATCACGTTCAACAACAAGAGATATTCAGCTCGATTGAGACTTTAAGCCCGCAAATTGATATGATTCAACGCTTACGGGCTGCATCCAGCTATGGTGGAACCAATGTACTCACCACGCCAGAAATCCCATTGGAATCACCTGATCTGGCGCGTTGGGTCAAAGATGCCTTGACCCATTATTGGGGAGGACCACGGCTTACGGATAGCCCGTTAATGGGTTTACAGGTGGTACAGAAAACCCTTGAGGAGCATCAGGATAATCCGGCTAATGCTTTACGGGCAATTTTACGTCAAGCTGTTGATCAGGTCCGTCCTGAAGGTGAGCGCCGATTTACCGGGGAATGGATCCTTTATAATATTTTGGAAATGAAATTTATGGAGGGGAAAAAAGTCCGCGAGATCGCTGCGCGCTTATCCATGTCGGAGGCAGATTTGTATCGAAAACAGCGTGTGGCAGTTGAGGCAGTTGCCACAGCGATCCTGGATATGGAGCAAAAGGCCAGGGCAGATACATAATTGGGATAGATAGTACAATTATCATATGATTCAAAGCTAGGGAGGGATTAATGGTAATAAAACGGTTCAATAATTCGGAGCCCCCAGAGATTGATGATGCCTGGTGGACGGCATTATTAGCTGAGGAGGATAAGTACAACCATTCGGGATCTAAGGAACTTGCCAAGGTAGACGAATATTATGAGCAAGGGAGTCATGGTACCAGGAGGGGGCTAAAAACCAGCGAAATTGACTGGGAAAAGGTGCGCGACCTATTCGAAACCGATCAAGTGATTACGCTTGAGATCACCGGCTTTAATCGTGGGGGATTATTAGTTGGTGGCAGTGGGTTGCACGGTTTTGTGCCCATATCTCATTTATTAGAGATCAATTGCCTAACAGATGAATATGATAAGGAGGCCATCCTATCAAGCTATGTCGGCCGTACAGTGGCATTTAAAGTAATTGAGTGCGATCCTGAGCGTGGGCGGGTGGTATTTTCTGAGAGAGCTGCATTGGCAGAATCTGGGAAGAGGAACTTGCTATTCAGCGAAATTTACCCTGGCAAACGTGTATGTGGGATTGTAACCAATATTACTGAGTTTGGGGTATTTGTAGACTTGGGGGGGGTGGAAGGTTTGATCCATGTCTCTGAGCTTTCCTGGGGAAGGGTGCGACATCCAACCGAGGTAGCTAAAGTGGGTGAAACGGTTCAGGCATACGTAATCCAGGTCGATCAAGACCGCTCACGAATTGCTCTCTCCTTGAAGCGATTAATACCGAATCCATGGGAAACAGCAGAAGAGCGTTATCAACCGGGTCAGGTGGTAAGCGCAGTGATTACAAGCATTGTCCCGTTCGGAGCATTCGCTCGACTCGAAGAAGGGTTGGATGGATTAATCCATTCATCTGAGATTACAGAGGAAAGTCCTCTGGATGAATCAGATGAAGGTTTGTATGAAGGTCAAACTGTTCAGGTAAGGATATTAAATGTGAATGCAGCACGCCAGCGGCTTGGATTAAGTTTGAATCTGGGAAAGCAATAATAATAGTCAACATTTATTACTGGATTATTGGTTTTTCTTTTATGGTATGAACAAAACTTGGTGGTGGCTGGCAGCTTTTATTATTATGGGGGTACTTTTAGGAGTGGGTATCTTATTCTTGGTCACACGTCCACCAAGAGGCGAACCCATAGTATTACTACCCGCGCCTACCCCAGCTCCTATAACAGTATACATTAGTGGGAGTGTAAACCAACCAGGATTATATGCTTTGCCTACAGGCAGCCGGGTGAACGATGCAATTCAAGCTGCGGGTGGTTTCACAGGGGAGGCTAATACTGGTGTACTCAATCTGGCTGAAATCCTTGAAGATGGTGAGCAGATTAAAGTGCCTGAGATCATGCCTCCTGATCCTGCTTCAGGTATGTCGAGGTCAATAAACCCATCTCTTACATTGGTGGATATAAATATCGCTACATTGGAGCAGTTAGATACCCTGCCAGAGATTGGTCCTATAACTGCTCAGAATATTATCGATTATCGGAATGCGAATGGAGCATTCGCCAAGATTGAGGACATCCTGGACGTCAAAGGGATCGGTCCAATGACATTTGAAAAAATCAAGGACCTCATTACAGTTGGAACGTCCCCATAACACGCTGGCGTGCATTCTCAATGTGTTCTAGCATCACAATACGTACCTCAACTTCATCGTGTTGATGAAGTGCTTCGAGTATCCTACGATGTTCATTTAAAGAAAATTCAGCGCTTGAATCACGCTTCCAGGAGGCAAGGTTAAAGCGGGTTGCCACCTGGTGGAGGTGGAGCAGGTGGCGGCAGAGATAACGATTCCCGGTGGCGACTGCCAGGATACGATGAAATTCGTAATCTTGAGTAGCGACTGCAACAAAATCAGCTTTTGAGGCTAAGATTTTGCTGTGCTCGATGGTTTGCTCTAATTGGAGGATTTCGTCTGCGGTGAGGTGTTTGCAGGCGAGCGAGGCTGCAGGACCAATCACCATTGCCATAGCCTCCATGACTTCGACAAATTCGAACACGCTTAATGGCGTTATCACCACCCCATGGCGGGGGATAATTTGCAGCAGGGATTGTTCTACCAACCGTTGAGAAGCCTCTCTCAATGGTGTTCGTCCCCATCCATAACGTTTGACCAGGCTGGATTCACTGATGGCCAGCCCAGGCTCTATTTGGAGGGTAAGGATCAGCTCGCGCAGCTCTTTTTCAACGCGATCGCTCTCCCGTGATGGTGAAATTTCCATAGGGTCCATGGTATTCCTCTCTGCGATTAATTAAACCATATAATCGAGTTATGTACCAAGTGATATACATCTTGTATACAATATGGATATTTCCATTGACATCTCATGTTGATAAGATTATATTTGTAATTAACAACCATGACCTCCGGAATGATCTTTGATATCAAACGCTATGCCATCAATGATGGACCAGGGATTCGAACTGCAGTCTTCTTTAAAGGCTGCCCCCTCGATTGCTGGTGGTGCCATAACCCCGAAGGCCAGAGCGCACAACCACAATTGATGTTCAGATCGAACCGATGTAAATCGTCCAAAGCGTGTTTGCAAGCTTGCCCACGCGGGGCAATCACCTGGAAGGAAGGGTCGGTTACCAAATGGGATGAGTGTGATGATTGTGGGAAGTGTGCTGAAGTTTGTTTCGCTGGAGCGCGCGAGATCATTGGTCGCGACATGACCATCAATCAGCTGATGGCTGAGATTGAAAGAGATATCCCATTCTACGACCAATCGAGGGGAGGGGTGACATTTACAGGTGGAGAGCCCATGCAGCAAAGGGAATTTCTGGAGGAAGCATTACTTGCGTGCAAAGAGCGACAGATCCATACGACGGTAGATACTTGTGGGCATACACCGTGGAAAAATTTTAGCTCGATATTACCGCTCGTGGATCTTTTCCTGTATGATGTGAAACTTATGGATGCGGGTAAGCATTTAAAATATACCTCTGTCTCCAATAGGCGAATATTGGACAATCTACACAAGCTTTCGGGTGCAAGGGCACATATCATTGTCCGCATCCCACTCATCCCTGGGATTAACGATGAAGATGAAAACATAGAAATGTGCGGATCTTTTTTGGCAGCAATCCCTCACCTGGATGGGGTCGAATTGATGCCATATCATGAGATTGGGATTGCTAAATATCAGGCATTGGGAATGAATTACAGGTTGGAAAACACAACATCTCCAACGGATGAGCAAATTGGCAAGGTAGAAGAATTACTCTCTAGCTACCGCATACCAGTCATCAAGCATCTATCTGGGAGGAACTTATGAGCACAACTGAGCGTGTGAAAAAACTTCGCCAGCAAAGCCTGGACGCGGTGGAGATGCTTTCTTCTGAACGGGCAGAGCTAATAACTGATTTTTCCTCTCAAGATATTGGATTGGTTTCGTCCCCTGTACGTAGGGCACTGGCATTCAAATACCTGATGGAGCATAAAGCGATTTGCATTAATGACGGAGAGCTGATTGTTGGTGAGAAGGGTCCAGCACCCAAAAACGCCCCCACCTTCCCGGAATTATGTTGTCACAGCCTGGAAGACCTGGATGTGCTTAATAACCGGGATAAAACATCGTTTAAGGTAAGTCCTGATACCAAGCGCATCTATAAAGAACGGATTATTCCATTTTGGCAAGGAAAGTCGATGCGGGAGCTTATCTTCAATGAGATGACCGAGGAATGGAAAGCGGCGTACCAGGCAGGCATCTTCACAGAGTTTATGGAGCAACGCTCCCCGGGTCATACTGTGCTGGACGACAAGATTTATAAAAAGGGGATGGTGGATTTCCAAGCCGAGATCCGTAGAAGCCTATCAAAGCTGGACTATTTAAACGACCCACTGGCGTATGAGAAACAGGAAGAGTTACGCGGCATGCACATCGCAGCGGATGCGATTGTGCGATATGCTGAACGACACACTGAAAAAGCAATCGAACTTGCGAGTATAGAACAGGATGAGCAGCGTAAATACGAGCTTATGAAGATCGCAGAAATTTGCCAGCATGTCCCAGCAAATGCACCACGAAATTTCTGGGAGGCATTACAGTATTACTGGTTCATTCACCTGGGAGTCACAATCGAGTTAAATACCTGGGACGCATTTTCACCGGGGCGTTTGGACCAGCATCTGCTACCTTTCTACCAACAAGGGCTTAGTGAGCGGAGCCTGGATCGCACAAAGGCTGAGGAATTGCTTGAATGTCTCTGGATAAAGTTCAATAACCAGCCCGCACCACCTAAAGTGGGTGTGACCGCAGAGGAAAGCAGTACGTATACCGATTTTGCACAAATCAATTTAGGAGGTGTACGTCCGGATGGCTCTGACGGTGTCAACGAGGTGACCTTCCTCATTTTGGATGTGATCGAGGAGATGCGCTTGTTACAACCTTCCACCTCGATACAGGTCAGCAAGAAGAATCCTGACCGATTCATCAAGCGAGCCGCTGAGATCATTCGGACTGGTTTTGGGCAGCCCTCTGTGTTCAATGCTGACTTAATCGGACAAGAACTGATGCGCATGGGTAAAACTGTTGTGGATGCACGCTGCGGAGGATCCAGCGGTTGTGTAGAGGTGGGGTCTTTTGGTAAGGAAAATTATAACTTGACAGGTTATTTCAACCTTCCCAAAGTATTGGAAATCACTCTGCATGAGGGGATCGATCCGAGGACAGGTAGAAAAATCGGTATGGCAACCGGCGATCCACGCACTTTTCAAAGCGAGGAAGATTTATATAACGCATTCGAAAAACAGGTCAATTACTTTGTAGAGGTTAAAGTCCGAGGAAATAACGTCATCGAACGCTTATATGCGCGATACATGCCATGCCCATTGCTCTCGCTTTTAGTGGATGATTGCATTGGCAAGGGAAAGGATTACCACGATGGGGGCGCCCGCTATAACACCACTTATATCCAGGGGGTAGGTCTCGGAACAATAACCGATGCTATGACTAGCTTGAGCTACCATGTTTATGATCACCAGACGCTATCGATGGGGGATTTTGTCTCTACTCTTGACGCCAACTATGAAGGAAATGAGCAGCTGCGACAACAGCTCCTGAACCGGACGCCGAAGTACGGGAATGATGATGAACAAGCAGACAAAGTGATGCAGCGCATTTTTGAGGTTTACTACAAAGCCATCGATGGGCGGCGAAATACCAAGGGAGGTGAGTACCATATCAATCTTCTACCCACCACAGTCCATATCTATTTTGGTTCCGTCACTGGAGCAACCCCCGACGGACGTATGGCAGGAACTCCACTTTCAGAAGGTGTGTCTCCTGTTCAGGGGGCGGATCACAAGGGACCTACTGCAGTCATTCGCTCAGTGGCTAAAATGGATCATGTACGGACAGGTGGCACATTGCTAAACCAGAAATTCACCCCACAGGTGCTTAATAGCGAAGATGGCTTGGACAAACTGGTCCAGCTCATCCGCACATATTTCCGATTGGATGGACATCACATTCAATTCAACGTGGTGGATGCAGCAACTTTACGCCTGGCTCAACAACACCCTGAGCAGTACCGCAGCTTAATCGTGCGTGTTGCTGGGTATAGTGATTACTTTTGTGACCTGAGCGAGACCTTACAAAATGAGATTATTGCTCGGACAGAACACGAAGCGTTCTAAAGTTTTGACAGCACGATGGTTTGTTGAGCCTGATATTTCCCTTTTTTATCCGCATAAGAAGTTTCACACGGTTCATCTGCAACGAAAAATAAGACCTGGGCAATGCCTTCATTGGCATATATTTTCGCCGGTAGGGGAGTGGTATTGGAAATCTCTAGTGTGACATAACCTTGCCACTCAGGCTCAAAGGGGGTCACATTGACGATAATGCCACAACGGGCATAGGTTGATTTCCCCAGGCAAATGGTGAGCACTTCGCGGGGAATGCGGAAATATTCAATTGTACGCGCCAGAGCGAAGGAGTTTGGGGGAATAACACACACATCACCTTTATAGTCGACCATGGAGCGGGTGTCAAAATGCTTTGGATCAACGATCGCTGAATAGACATTGGTGAAGATCTTAAACTCATCTGCGACGCGGATGTCATAACCATAAGACGATACGCCATAAGAAATTACTCCATCACGTACCTGGCTATCAGCAAATGGCTCAATCATACCTTTTTCCATTGCCATTTTACGGATCCAATGATCAGGTTTTAGTCCCATGCTGTACTCCTCATACATTTCAAATAATCGATTTACCGACGCTCCTGCGAAGTCCGCCCAACACACGCAAGGACCTGCGTAGATCAGTTGCTCAACAACCCTTACCAACCACTGGCATTGAAAATAATTTCCAAGAAGCGTTCACGCTCCTCCGAGGTCATTATGCGAGGCCGGGCAAAATCAACAAAATGGATAGTAATGAGCTCCGTGCTTATATATTGCCCATCATAAAAAACATGACGATCAATGAAAGCATCATCACAGGCATAATCAACACAATAGTGATATTGGTCAAAAAACAGGTTCCCCAGACCATAGTGGATGAATGATCCATTTTCGAATGAAAACCCATGCGGTTGGTGTGCCTGGCTTCCACTGACAATCGTCGCTCCTGCAGCGGCGACCAGCCCAAAATCTTCTGCCAGGATAGGCTCGGTGGTATAGGTGTAGTATTCACGATGTTGGAAGGTGAAAATCACCTGATAACCTTCCTGGCGGAGGGTGGGGATTTCGGTGCTGATCCAATTAAAATCGCATTGAGCTGCGCCGGGATGACTATCGGTGGCAATTGCGTCACATGGGATTTCATCCTTCACCTGGCATCCGATATTACAACCCATGAAGGCAATTCGGTTCCCATTATTTTCCAGCTTCACCGGTTGGCGGGCCGCTTCGGCATTAGATCCACCACCATAATAAGGCCAACCGAGGTCTTTGTACATTTGAAGGGTATATAACGTGGCTTTAGCGCCATAATCCATAAAGTGATCTCCAGTCAACTCGACGATATCGGTGCCAATAGCTTTGAGCAAGTCAATATACCTTGGGCTGGAACAAAAAACCAGGGAGGTCATAGTCTGGCTAGGATAGGGACAATCTGGCGAGAAAGGGATCTCATTGCTGATATGAGTGATATCTGCCTGGGCCAGGAGTGACCCGATATCTTCAGCAGGGTAGGTAATGCCTTCCTGCTCCATTGCGTAAGCAGTGGCACGAACCATTGCCGTCACACCTGTCAAGGCCACTGTAGTGAGCCGGGAGGCATCACGGTTGGTGACGGGAAGACTCAATGAATCTGGCTGAATACTCACAGAACCAGATAAGACAAATGGAATATTAAGCGGATAAGCAGCAGGGTCAAAATCCTTGCGGATTGGGGACTGATCATCGATAGTTAAAACTTTCCAGCGCGGTCCAAGCGTTTCAAAGGGCACGATAGCCCAGGATGGCCGGTTTGACCAAGCATAATTAAGCAGCTCGTTTGCTGTGAGTACCTGTGTAGCCTGTGGAGCCGGCGGTCCCCAATAGGCTGTTAGCACCTCCAAAGTACCATCGTCCATGAGTAGCGGGACATCGGTGAAAGGAATGATGGAATCTCCAGCCCAGGCGGCTTTAAGCTCATCGTTGGTAATCCCATCGGTGATCGTCGGAAAGGGAACAACCAGAGCATAACTCCATAGGCTCGCTGGAGGCGAATTGTGATTCCCCACATCTAATGTTATATCTGCTTCTTCGGGTGTTGCAGCCAGGCTATACCCGCCTGGAAGTGTGATGAAAGACCGCATCTTTTTGGGCAGATAAGGTGCAAGCCAAACCTTATAGGCGGGTTGAGTGGGAGGGGTTGAAGGTTCAGGTTGAGACGCGTTGGTTGGTAAAGCTGTACTTATGCTAGAAGAGACCGAAGGTGTTTTGATTGTAATTTGAGGGATAGTTGATGTAGAAGTGGAATAAATGAACCCTTGTCTGCAACCTACAAACGGGAAATAAATAATAAAAATAAATATAATGGTTTTATACGCTCTTCCCAGTGATCGGAATGAGCGTAGTGAAAACCTTGAGAGCCAGCGGGTCATTAACTATAACCCTCGTTCATGTAAAGTCACGTGAATGCGGGATTCGATTTCAGCAACATGCTGCTCAATCCCGGTTAGCTCGGACAAGAAGGGATTGGCAAGGGTTGGAGGTAATTCTTTGGCATTGATGCGAATGTTATAGGCTGCTCCGCGGATGGCTGCAGTCGCGAGAGCTACGCCAGTAGCCCCGTCACTCAATGCTGAGATATTCCCGAGCCTAATGACTTGGTCTGCCAATTCGATCACCTGCAGAGATTTGTGGGCAACACCCATCGGAGCCTGGGTAGCCAATAAAGTTGCTTGTTCGATAGCTTTTTGGCGAATACCCTGCTGCTCGTGGGTGTCTTTGGGTAATTTGTATGCAGCCATCACGCTTTCAAAGGCGGATGAGTCAAGCTGGATGGATAGGGTAAGATCACTGCGTAACGCTTCCGCTTGTGTAAGGATGGCTTGCATCTTGGATTCAACTTCAACGTATTTTTTCTTGCCAATGGTCAACCGTGCGACCATGGAAACCAAACCAGCTGCAGCAGCACCGGAATAGGCTGCCGCTGAACCGCCCCCCGGTGTAGCTGCGTTGGACGCTAATGCATCAAGGAATTGTGTTCCGTACTCAAGCTGTTCAGGGGATTGTTTTTGGGGTGGTTGCAGCATAGCATATAACTTTTGCTCTAAGATTTGTTCTGGTTTGAATTGGTCCAACTGCAAGTACCAGACTGCAGCATCTACCACAGCAGCTTGAGGAATTAATCCGACCAGCTCGGCATGATGAATCATTTCCCCGTAACGGGCTGCTTCGCGACGGATTGTCTCTACCACCAAAGCCAGCGGGGTTTTGTGGTAATTCGTTAGATTCATCGAGATTTGAGCGCGCCCCTCCACCAGCATGCCCAAAGCCTTAACGAAACGCAACCCCCCAGAAGAAAACCGGATAGTTTTGGCTATTTTTTCAGCGATGGAAAGATCGTCTGTCGTCAGGTAGACGTTATAAGCAATCAGTGGTTGGCGGGCACCGATGACCGTTGCCCCGGCGGGACCGACACGATTGGGCCCAAAATCGGGGTCACGCTCAGGATTGGTTCCCATTTCACGTTTAAGAGCTTCATATTGCCCGCGACGGAGGTTTTCGAGGTTCGTGCGTTCGGGCCGAGTAGCTGCTTCTTCGTAAAGGTACACGGGTATATTTAGCTCTTTCCCTACACGTTGCCCCAGGTGGCGGGCAATCTGGACGGAATCTTGCATCGTTAGCCCTGAAATTGGCACGAAAGGGACCACATCCGTTGCACCGATACGTGGATGTTCACCAGTATGATGGTCAAGGTCGATCAGATTAGCAGCCCTGGCGATGGAGCGGAATGCCGCCTCTTCTGCTGCATCTGGCGGACCAACGAAAGTTAATACAGTGCGATTATGGTCGAGATCAGAATGACGATCCAACAAAGTGACGCCTTCCACGGAAGTGATCGAGTTCATAATCGCTTCAATCACATCAGGTCGGCGCGCTTCAGAATAGTTGGGAATACATTCTATTAATATGGGATTTATCATGGATGACCTCATTAAGATGGTTTATGGTAATTATACTCTTGGTGTTTGGGGTAGGGAGTTGAATGATTTTTGTATCGTTTTCGGCCCTCAACTCGAATTGTTGACTTGAATTGTTGTTCACGGTAGAATGAAAGAGAAGATCCCATGCCTCGTACACGGTTTATAAAGTTTACACTTTTATTATTGGTGTTCATTATTACCCTGTCGTGCCGCCAACCGATTCAGCCACTGTCAATTCCAGCCATTGTATACAACAATGCTACTCCTGATGTGATTAAACCGACTTTACCCGATCCCACCAAAGCCATTTACATGCCCATCGTTAGGAATCCGGATGACGTCACGATTGAAACTCCGACCCCCGACGTACCGCTTGAACTACCAGAGATCCGCAGTGAAGATGAACAATATATGGTCCAAGTGGGGGATACCTTGGGGAGCATCGCTGCCCGGTATAAAATCACGTTGAATATGTTATTGGAAGCTAATCAAATCACCAATCCAGACTTGCTGGAAGTTGGTCAAGATTTGCTAATCCCAGCTCCCAAACCGGGTGAGCAAGGTATCGGATCTAAAATCATCCCAGATTCAGAGCTTGTTTATGGCCCACTAGCGGAGACGTTTGACGTGAAAGAGTTTGTGGGTAAATATGACAGTTATTTAGCTCAATATAGTGAAGCGGTGGATGGACAAATACTTTCTGGTCCGGAAATTGTTGACCGCGTGGCATTAGATTATTCAGTGAATCCGCGATTATTATTGGCGATTTTGGAATATCAAAGTGGATGGATCACCAAGGCATACCCGGATCAGGATGCGCGGGATTTTCCAATTGGAATCAGAGATAACTGGCGTAAAGGATTATACCTGCAGCTAGCCTGGGCAGCTGACAACCTCAACCGGGGATATTACTTATGGAAAGTGGGTGGGATTGGGGGATGGCTTTTACCCAGTGGAGATAGCATCCCGATCGACCCTTCGATTAATGCCGGGACAGCAGGTGTGCAGCAATTATTCGCCCTGCTCTATGACCGCGCAGGTTGGGACTATGCCGTCTCATCCGATGGATTATTCGCAACCTTTGGTGGTTTGTTCGGGCACCCCTTTGACTATGCTATCGAACCACTAAATCCTGAAAATTTGGAACAACCAGCTATGCAATTGCCGTTCGAGACAAATGCTTATTGGGCATTTACAGGCGGACCGCATGGAGGGTGGGGAGAAGGATCGGCCTGGGCAGCATTGGATTTTGCACCGGGAGTGAACGGGCTCGGATGTGGACAAAGCGATTTGTGGGTGGTGGCAGTGGCAGATGGCTTGATCATCCGCGTAAACCAGGGAAGGGTCATACAGGATTTGGATGAAGATGAGAACGAAGGAACAGGCTGGACTGTCCTGTACGCCCACATTGAGGCACGTGACCGGGTGGAGGCAGGAACATACCTGAAGGCTGGGGAGAGGATCGGGCATCCCTCCTGCGAAGGGGGCTACGCGACCGGCACCCATATCCATTTGGCAAGGCGGTATAATGGTGAGTGGATTCCAGCTGACCAAACGGAAGCAGGATATGGTTTGCCTTTTAATTTGGATGGTTGGATTTCAAGTGGTTATTATAATATAGAATACAATGGATCTTTGGAACGTGATGGAGAATCGATTTACGCCTGGGAAGGTTATTACCCTGGGAACACAATCCACAGATAAGCATAACAAGCCCTCTAGATCATACTGGGCTGTGATTTGTGGATTGGTTGTGGCATTTGTCAGTCTTTCTTGTGCTATTGGGGTACTAGACCAAAATGATCCTCTGTTTTACGCACCCAACGGTGTAGGATCATGGTCACCCACCCCACCCCTAAACTTTCCTGCTGTTCGAGCAGTGCCGATTAAAACCAATGGCTCGCCAGCTAAAGAAATTCCACCTTCATCCACCGGTATACCGACATCCCCTTCCATACCCATCGATACAGCGCCACTTCTTTATTACACCCAGGCTGGAGATACACTGCCAGTAGTAGCCATTCGGTTTGAGGTTGATCCAGATGAGATAAGCTCTCCGGCGGGATCACTTCCCGCGACAGAGTTATTGACCCCCAATACTTTATTGATCATTCCGCATATGTTAGTAAATACCACAAGCTCGATCAAAATAATACCGGATAGCGAACTTGTTTATTCACCCTCTGCGGTCGATTTTGATGTTGAAGCCTTTATTAACCAGGCAGGTGGATATTTGAGCCGGTATAAAGAATGGCTAGGATCCACAGAGTGGACCACGGGTGCAGAGATTGTGGAAAAGATTGCGACTGAAAACTCGATCAACCCCAGGTTGCTTTTAACATTGTTGGAATATCAGAGTAGTTGGGTCTTTGGGATACCCTCCAACCCCAAGCAGGAGGATTATCCTATGGGAAAGGTGGATTTATCCTTAAAAGGATTATATCCACAACTTGCCTGGGCGGTAAACCAATTATCCGTTGGGTACTACGGTTGGCGTGAGGGGTGGGTGACTGATATCCTATTTTCGGATGGGGTTTCAGCAAGATTGGCACCAGATTTAAACAGCGGTACAGTCGCCATACAATATTATGTTGCTCAGATTTATGACACACCTGGGTGGCTTGGGGCGATCGATACAAATGCAGGTATTCCTGCGCTTTACGAGAGAATGTTTGGTAATCCATGGATCAGGGCAATGGACGTCGAACCATTGTACCCTCCTAATTTGAGTCAACCTGATTTGATCCTCCCATTTTTGATTGGGCAGGTGTGGAGTTATACAGGTGGACCACACGGGGCATGGGAAAGAGATGGTGCGCGAGCAGCGATCGACTTTGCACCGGGCAGCACAGAGTCGGGCTGTGTTAAATCCAACGCATGGGTGGTTGCGTCTGCTCCGGGGTTGATCGTTCGGGCGGGTTATGGTGTGATTGTAGAGGATTTGGATGGTGACGGGAACGAGCAGACTGGTTGGGATATCCTGTATTTACATATCAATGATGCTCGTATCGGTGTAGGAGATTGGGTCGAAACTAGCGATTATCTGGGTCACCCGTCTTGCGAAGGTGGGATTGCTACAGGAACTCATGTGCATATTGCTAGAAAATATAATGGTGAATGGATTTCAGCCGATGGTCCACTCCCCTTGGTATTAAGTGGATGGACAGTCCATGCCGGTACTATACCGTATGAAGGAACTATGACCAATGGAAATGGTACGGTAACATCCAGTATTTATGGGTCGGGTGAATCGCAGATCAAGCGGATCAGAGAGAACCCTTAGAAGTTGGATACCCTTCCACGTGAGATAAATCAATATCAGAGAGATTTATCAGAGAATGAACAAGTTGCATAAAAGCGCTCTCCTGGTCACGCTATTTTCGGTCATTTTGAGTGCATGTGGGTTGACAAATCCCCTGAATCAGATTCCTCAAACCACAGGAACAACAATCCAAACCTCGACGCAGAATTTGGTAATCAGCCAGCCGGATGTAACCACTACACCTTTGCCAACCCACCCAGCCTATTCACCGGGTGAACTAGTGGATTACGTTGCCCAAACAGGGGATTCACTCCCAGGTCTGGCGAGCCATTTTAAAACCACTGTGGATGAAATCTTGGCTACAAATAGCTTCATCCCTGCTGATGCTACAACGATGCCCCCTGGTATGCCGATGAAAATACCAATCTATTACCAACCATTTTGGGGTACACAATATCAAATCATACCAGATAGCCTGTTTATCAATGGTCCCGCACAAGTAGGCTTCGATACATCCGCATTTGTGTCAGAGCACCCTGGGTGGCTGAATGGATATTACGAGTATGCTTTCGATGGCAATCGTAGCGGAGCAGAAATAATCGACTATGTGTCACTAAATTTCAGCATTAGCCCTCGCCTGCTTCTCACTTTATTGGAATATCAAGATGGAGCATTGTCTTTACCCATCTTACCGGAGGAGTCACGCCAATACCCACTGGGTTTTAGTGATTGGCAGCACGAGGGTCTATATATGCAATTGGTGTGGGCAGCTAATTTACTTAATAATGCATACTATGATTGGAGGAATGGAGATCTGATCGAGTTTGATCACCTGAATGGCACCCAGGAACGCCCTGATCCATGGCAAAACGCAGCTTCTGTTTCATTACAATACTACTTTTCACGTTTGATTGATGGGGCTCAATATGCTCGAGCCGTTGCACAGGATGGGTTTGCGCTTTCATATCGGAACTTATTTGGTGATCCCTGGCAGGCTGTTATGCCCCACATCCCTGGAAGTTTGGTCCAACCAGTCTTTACCCTCCCATTCCTACCCGGCTTAACCTGGGCTTACTCAGGAGGACCTCACACCGGATTTGGAGAAGGAGAGCCACTAGCCGCCATCGATTTTGCTCCAGGTGCATTGACCAGTGGATGTGTGCCAACTAATGAATGGGCTACAGCTGTCGCTCCTGGGGTAGTGTCGAGGTCCGATGCAGCTGCAGTTGTGTTGGACTTGGACGGTGATGGAGATGAACGGACAGGGTGGATCGTCTTTTATTTCCATATTGAGACTAAAGATCGAGTACCTGTGGGTACAGTTTTACAAACAGGAGATCCGATTGGTCATCCATCTTGTGAAGGTGGACGGACGACCGGTACGCACGTACACATTGCCCGTAAATATAATGGGGAATGGATACCTGCAGATAGCATAATTCCTTTTAATCTCGCGGGATGGGTGGCACATAATGGGTCTGTGGAATATGAAGGGACTCTCACCAGGGGCGGAAAGACGATTGTTGCGTGTACTTGTGCAGATGCCACAAGCCAAATAGATGCTGATAAATAAGCCTTTCAGTAGGATAAATGGATTTGATCCATCAATCTAAACTTGAATGAATAGGGTCGGTATAAAAATATTCAAACGATGGCGACTTCATCCTTACGGTTCGTAATTGCAGGGCAGTTAAAACGGGATTTTGCACTTATCCCCAATGGGAAAGCATTGGTAGATGTTCCCGGTGGGAATATTATCTATGCAGCTACAGGTTTTGGGGTTTGGGAGTCTCCAAAACTGGTAGGATTGGTGGCTCGAGTTGGAGAAGACTACCCTCGGGAGTGGTTAGATGAGATAAATCAGCGTGGGTTTGATATCCGAGGAATCCATATATTACCCGAAGCCATCGACTTGCGTTCTTTTTATGCTTATACCGACATGTATACACGTTTAACCGAAGACCCTGCTGCACATTTTACACGTTTGAAACAACCATTTCCAAAGACGCTGCTGAATTACACAAGACCAAGAAATAGTTATGATAGCCGCTCACGCTTAACATCTACTTCGCTACGCCAATCAGATCTCCCTGAAGATTTTCTGGATGCAACAGCAGCTCATTTATGCCCAATCGATTATCTTACGCATATTTTGCTACCCGCAGTGCTGCGCCAAAATGGTTTTTCGACAGTTACCCTTGACCCATCTGCTGGGACGATGTCACCTACATTTTGGGATGATATTCCTGCTTTAGTGACCGGTCTGACTGCATTTCTGCCGAGTGAAGAAGAGATACGAAATCTATTTCATGGCAGGAGCAGTGATCTTTGGCAGATGATGGAGGCTATCGCGAATTATGGGTGTGAGATTGTAGTGGTTAAGAGGGGTGAACGTGGCCAATACTTGTATGATCGAGCAACAAAGGCACGGTGGGAAATCCCCGCTTACCCAGCAAAGGTTGTTGACCCAACCGGGGCTGGCGATTCATTCTGTGGTGGTTTTTTAGCCGGATTTAGGCAAACCTACGAACCTCTGCAAGCAGCATTGTTCGGAAGCATTTCAGCCTCTCTAACCATCGAAGGGAGCGGCGCATTTTATGCCCTGGAAGCCTTACCAGGATTGGCTCAAGCCAGACTCGATGCATTGAAAGACGGGATACGAAAGGTTTAATTTGGAAATGGATCCATCGATAATCGAGCGTGTCTTAAACCTGGCAATGCAAATCCAACAAATTCCAGCACCCACTTTTGGAGAGGGACAACGGGCTGAGTTTGTACGGAAATCCTTCTATGACCTGGGTGTGAAAGACGTCACCCTTGATGATTCTGGAAATGTTTATACCCACATCGATGGGCGGGGCAACAAGCCACCACTCGTTGTATCAGCGCATTTAGATACGGTCTTTCCCCAAGGGACAGATTTAACCAGCACTCGCACTCTGGAAAAGATTGCTGGACCGGGGATTGGTGATAATTCTTTGGGTCTGGCGGGATTATTTGGACTGTACTGGATTTTCAATGATAATCGTGTCGAATTAAGCACTAGGTCGGATTTAGAAGGCGATCTCTGGTTGGCTGCAAATGTGGGTGAAGAAGGGCTTGGTGATCTAAATGGCATGAAAGCTGTGGTAAACCGCTTTGGGGAGGATTCCTTAGCTTATGTGATCCTGGAAGGCATGTCCTTAGGTCAGATTTATCATCGTGGGTTGGGAGTGCGACGATATCGCATTCGAGTACACACCAAAGGTGGGCATTCCTGGGTTGATTATGGTAGCCCATCTGCGATCCATGAGCTGGCTGAATTAGTAGTTAAAATTAAGTATCTCCCTATCCCAGTTGAGCCACGATCATCCATGAATGTGGGGGTGATTACAGGGGGGACTTCGGTGAATACAATTGCTGCTGATGCGAGCTGCGAGCTCGATTTACGTTCGGAAAGCACCCAAGTGCTAAACAATCTGAGGAAGCAGGTGGAATCTCTGGTGGAAGAGACAGACCGGAATGGTGGGGAAGCTATCAGAGTGAATGCAGAGGTGATTGGAGACCGCCCAGCAGGGGAAATCCCTGCTGATCATCCAATGGTACAAGCAGCCATCGAGTGCTTTGCCAGGAATGGAATCAAAGTGAAATTGAATATTGGCTCGACGGATGCCAATGTACCGCTTAGCCGAGGTCTACCTGCCATTTGTATTGGCTTGACCACGGGTGGTGGTTCGCATACCTTGGGGGAATATATTGATACCAGACCAGTTACCCAAGGATTGGGAATCGTGGTTGATATCATTCAAGCGATTTTTCGGTTGGGAATCAAAAACCCCTAATCAGGAATGCTTAAGCCAGACGCATACGCACATCGAGTGCCGCTGTCCCTTGCGAATCAGGGAAAACCCGAAGTGGGTTAATTTCGATCTCGGCGAGTTGAGGAAAATCGGCTGAAAGCTGTCCGAGTAGTGTGATTGCCTTCAAAACTGCCTGACGGTCAGCGGGAGGCAGGTTGCGGAATCCGCGCAGTCGCCGACCTGCCCAGGTATTTTCCAACATCCACTCTGCATCCCGAAGTGTAAGGGGTGCTAAAGCAAATGTGACATCTTTAAGCCCCTCAACTTCCACCCCACCTGATCCAAACATAACCAGAGGTCCAAATTGGGCGTCTTGAATTGCACCCAGGATAACTTCTTGCCCGGCAGGAAGCATGCGCTGAACATAAATCCCCTGGATATTAGCTTGAGGATAAGCTAATTGGGTATTTGAGATTATTTCAGCAAAACCAAGGGATACGGCTTCTGGGTCCGACAGATTGAGCATTACCCCTCCAATATCAGATTTGTGGGTGATATCCGGTGAGGCAATCTTCAGCACAACCGGATAACCCAATTCATGGGCAATTTCAACCGCTTCATGCGGAGTGGTTGCCAGTCGAATAGGCACACCTGGGAGGTGATAAGCCTGTAAAATTGTAGAAGTCTCTGAGGCACTCAAATAATCCCGGTTTTTCCCTCGCTGATTAAGGATCTTTTGGACCATATCTTTGTCTACCTCAGGCTGAATAAATTGGGAATCACGTTCGTAATCTAAGTACTCCGCCCTTTGAGCCAGAACAGCCAGGGCAGAAGCAGCCCTTTCGGGGAAGCGATATTCAGGAACTCGGGCAGCGCGAAAATGCTCAACCGCTTCTTGAATCAAGCGTTCACCCATCAGCGCGATCGTGACAGGTTTTTCAGAGTTTTGGATGACTGGAATCATCGTCTTTGCAACTGCTCCTGCAGTGTGCATAGGTGGCGGAGGAGTGACAACAAGCACTCCGTTAACCCCCGGGTCGGTGAGTAAAACCTGCAGGCAAGCAGCGAATTGTTCTGGTGAGGCAGAGGCAAGCATGTCCACCGGATTATTTAGACTAGCAGCGGGTGGCAGCAATTTCGCCAGCTTTACCTGGGTATCAGGCGTCAGTTCGGCTAGAGACATCCCATTCATCTCCAATGCATCGGCAGCAGTCACCCCTGGACCACCCGCACTGGTTAATATGGCAATTGAACGGCCTTTGGGAAGCGGGCACCAGGCCAGCGCACGTGCCCAATCGAATAGCTCCTCCGTCGTATCAGCTCTTATCACACCAGCTCGGCGAAAGGCAGCATTGAAGGCATTTTCCTGACCGGCGAGGGCACCGGTGTGAGAAGCGGCTGCACGCTGCCCGCTTGGATACCTACCAACTTTCAAAGCGACAATTGGTTTCTTCTGGGTTATTTTTCGAGCTTCCTGTACAAATCGTTGACCGTCACTCACCCCTTCCAAATACAAGGTTAAAACCCGGGTGAATTGGTCTTCAGCGACGGGCGCCAGTACATCCGTTTCGTTTACATCTGCCTGATTGCCTAAGCTTACTAATCGTGAAAGACCAAAGCCCTGACCGCGCGCCCAATCGATAACTGCGGCACAGATAGCCCCAGAATGAGAAATGAAAGCCACATCACCTGGTGGAGGGCCAGGTGGAGGCAGAAAGGTAGCATCCAAGGGCAGATGAGTATCGAGCAAACCAATACAATTGGGTCCGATCATACGAATGCCGAAGTGCCTGGCGATGTCCATGAGCTCTTTTTCCAATTTGCCACCTTGGTCGCCAGTTTCTCGAAAGCCTCCAGATGCAACGATCACTGCATGGATTCCCCGTTTGGCGCATTCATTTAGGACATTCGCCACACCTGCGGCGGGGATCAATATGATCGCCATGTCGACTGGGTCTGGTAAGTCCATCACGGATGGGTACATCTGTCGACCAAGCAGGCTACCACCTTTTGGATTAACAAAATGGATTACGCCTTGATAGTTACACTGCACCAGGTTACGAGCCAAACCGTACCCCAGTTTGGAGGGGTCAGTGGAAGCACCAATAAGGGCAATGCCGCGAGGAGAAAAGAAAGGTGCAAGCGAGTTGGATGAGTTTTGCATCGATGAATTTCGTAAAACCACAGCAATTAGTAGGCTTGATTATGGATAGAGGAATCCGATGAAGGACCCAGGTGAGATGAATGAGAGACCAGAGCCATCGAATTTGACACTCAAGATACAGGCAGTGTCCCAATTACTCCCCCTTACTTCCAAGGCTAAAGTCTGTGCGTCCAACCAGCCGATAGGGATCGCCCAGCTAATTTCTGGAAAGCCTGAGATGTTTATTAGGGAAGTATCGGGTACTTCGGTGAGGATATTTCCATCCACAGTAGCGATGCGGATGGTTTCATGGAATGGTGTAGGTAGCCCAGTAATACTGCCACTGGCTTCTCTCCAAGCAACATACAGGTTATCAGGCGAGAATACAGCATCGCCAGAGCCGCGGTCACTATCCTCTCTTAGGGGGAAGGTTATTGAAGTCGAAAAATCGAAATCATGTACAATGCTCAAAGGACCATTACCCTCCGCAGGAGTATATGCGACCCAGGTTTGGTCATCTGAGATACCTGTGGGACCTTTGCCCATATCGAGGTAGGTCTTGAATTGCTTTTCATTCAAGTCATAATAATCGAGAGCCTGGCGTGGGTCGAATACAATATCGCCACCTATACCATAAGGCACAGTTGTATACCAAACACCCACTGCCTGATCATCACTCATTGAAATTGCCAGGGGCATTATGGCGTAACTTTCGGTGTTGGTATTTTCCAGGATGGGTATAGCAGAGGGCAACGTCTGGGGGTCGCCCAGATATAAGTGTGAAATTAAGCCAATATCCGAATATTCCAAGAGGGTGAATGCCATGAGCGACTTACCTGGAACTCCAATGAGATTAAGGAGATTGGGAGCAGCTTTTAATAGGGAAGTATTATTATTGGTGTTTAACCATAATTCGCCACCGTTTTCGAATTCATAATAAACCAAAGGAGGTAAAAGTGGACCGGGTGAATAGGTTAGTGCACCGGCGATAGCGGCTTGTTGAAATGTACCTATCCCGAGATTGGAAGCTGGCAGCTCACCCAGGAGCTGACCTTGGAGATCATAATATGTTACCCGACCACCTCCGGATGGATATGTTGCAATCCCATTGGGAAGATAAAGACTTGTCTTGATGGGGGTAGCTGTTGAGCTATCGATTGAGATGGGTGATGGGGCTATTGTTGGTTCAAGGGTAGGGATTTCAGTTGGCGTCGATGACGGGAATGGAATTGGTGCACTGGTTTGAGTAGGAGTGGGGGCAGTTGTCGATAATGGGAGGTTGCATGAAGATAAGCTGGAAAGCAGGATTAGTAATAAAAAGATGTAAATAGGCTTGGAATGAACCATAGTTACCTCCGTAATATAGCTTGGCAGTTAATATTGAGTAATTGTACCTGTAAACAATAAAATTATGAGTGCAGGTTGCCCCGACATTATAATAGTTTAAATTACATTATGATTTGAGGTCACCTTCATCGTCTCCTTATCTATCGTTATCACATATGATTTATTTATCGGGTATACTTTATTGGCTCAAGAGAGTGAGCCGGCGAGTGGGATGATCTTTGGAAAGTTAGTTTGTAACAATACAGATTAAGGTGCATCTAACCAATGAATGGTAATGAAAATAAGGTTGAAACCGAAGGCTTTTCACTAGCGGCATTACAGGCAGGTGATCCAGAGGAGTTTGCTCGTCTGGTGGATGCATATTCAGGCAAGATTTATCGGCTGGCGATAAAAATGCTGACCCAGCAGGAAGATGCTGAGGATGTCTTGCAAGAGACATTTTTAAAAGCTTATCGAGGGTTAAAATCATTCGACGGGCGTTCGAAATTGTCCACCTGGCTTTTTCGGATTGCTACAAATGAAGCATTAATGGTCATACGACGCAAACATCCTGAAGTCGTATCCATTGATGAACCTATTGAAACAGAAGAAGGTGAACAAGAACCGGTACAGATCGTTGATTGGTGCTGCTTGCCAGAAAACGAGTTATTATCCGAGGAAACCAAAGAAAGGTTGGATGCCGCTGTACAGAAACTCCCTGAGAGATTAAGAGTGGTTTTCCTCCTTAGAGATATAAACGATTTATCGACCCATGAGACAGCTGAAGTATTAGGCTTGAGCGATACGGCGGTAAAAACCCGCTTATCCCGTGCTCGTTTACGATTAAGGGAAGAATTATCGACTTATTTTAGTGAACGAACGAATGAATTACGTGAAGAACAGCTTAATAAATCCATACATACTTCCCAAAAAGAGTCTAGATGACGTGCTTCTTCGCCCCACAGGAGAAGAAAGATGATGATAGAAACAACAAAAAGACACGAACATAAAAATTGTCGGCAATTGCTCGGCTCATTATCCGAATATGTGGATGGAGAACTAGACGAAGAGTTGTGTAGTGCCTTGGAGCATCATTTAGAGGATTGTGAAGATTGCCGGATTGTAGTAGATACGCTGCGAAAAACCGTTTACCTGTACCATGCGACTGCGGGTACTGAAAATATCCCTTCAGATATCCGCCAACGTTTGTATAAATCATTGAATATCGAAGATTTTTTGGAAAAGTAATCCTTGCCAGTGAAAGAGTTTTTTTTAGTAAGTAGTATCATTTTAAACGGCGGGTATCACCCACGCGTACGGTAATTCCCTGAGCATCAAGGTATTCGAGTAAAGCAAGAACATAGCGACGGCTGGTGTTGAAGTGATCGCGCACCTCTGCTGCGGTAATTGTCCCTTTCTTGTTCAATAATTTATGATCTCGGAAAGCATTAGATCATAATCCTGCTTGCGAAAAACCACATCTGGCGGGACAGGAACTAACAACCCCACTTCAATCATGGCAGTATATAGTTCCTCGCCGATCTCAGCCTGACATTCTTTCGATGTAGGAGGAGAGAAGGGTGAGGTACTAAAGCGAGCCAATAATCCATCGACCGAAAGTTGTTGCTGGGGGGTGAATTGAATAACGTACCCAACACGTCGTACCAATGAGCCGGTTTCTTCGAGATTCCCTTCGGATGAAATTTTATGTAATAAAGAATTAAATAAACGAGAGGATATCTTCAGGCGAGACTTAAGCTCTTCACGGGGTATTCCGCGCCGTAAAGGGTAAAACTTATGATAATCACCCACTTCTTGGAGTACCTGCCGTTTAAGCTGTTCCCAATAACTTTTAGATATCATCATGGTCAGTGGGGTGATGGCAGTGTGTTCTCCATTTTCCAAGCTGAACATACCTCCCTGAGCAACCAATTCCTGGGCGGCATGATTGGCTGTAGAAGTATCGAGGTTGGAATGGGTGATTACATCTTGTAATGTGGCGACTCCTAAGGCAAGCAGTGATTGGGATAAGATTTCGACGGGAGTACCTCGGGCCAAAGTGTCAAGATTCGCAAGTTCCTGAGTTGAAAATCGTTTATGTCGACCTTTTGGATGGGAATCGACCACTGTCCCTCCACCCAATGTTTCACCAGGAGAGGGGCGTCTTAGGATATAACGATCACCCCGGATGGCAATAACTGGCTCATCAAGCTCGAGTTGTAGCCAACCTTCATCTGCAGGAAGTAACTCTTCACTTCCCAGCAAGCGCACCCTTGCCTGTACTTCTGCTGCTCCGAGGAAAAACTTAACCTGTGTGTCGTGTTTTAGTGGTTGGATAATATCAGGCAGCAGACGAAAGCGTACATCGATACGCCGGCTGGGCTGGTAAGTGCCTGGATAAGCAATAACATCCCCTCGTTTTATTTGTTCCACATTGATACCAGAAATATTAACCGCAGTTCGGCTACCCGGGACTGCAGTTTCCTCTTTTCGTCGATGAGTTTGGAGACCACGGATCCGGGTGTGTAATCCTGATGGGAGGATTTCCACTTCATCACCAGAATGCAAGCTCCCATCACTAAGTGTGCCTGTAACCACTGTGCCAAAACCCGGCATAGTAAACACGCGATCAACAGGGAGGCGTGGGCGACCCAAGTCGGGTCGTGGCGGTCGATTAGCAAGACAATCGCTAAGATGATTTACCAATTCAGGAATACCCTGGTGAGTGCGTGACGAGACCCGGGTAATGGGTGCACTTTCCAGGATGGTGTGCCTTAATGCTGAACGGATATCTTCTTCTACTAGGTCGAGCCAATCGGGATCTTCGATAAGATCAATCTTCGTTAGCGCAACAACTCCACCCTGCACTTGTAAGATATCCAAAATTGCCAGGTGTTCGTTGGTTTGAGGCATCATTCCTTCATCAGCGGCAATCACAAACAAAGCTGCATCGATGCCCCCAATTCCTGCGAGCATATTTTCTATAAAATCACGATGTCCAGGCACGTCCACAATACCAACTTCCTCCCCTGAGGGGAGGGTAAGCCAGGCAAAGCCCAAATCAATGGTCATTTCCCTCTCGCGCTCCTCTTTGAGGCGATCGGGATGAGTTCCTGTTAGTGCTTGAACGAGGCTGGATTTACCGTGATCGACGTGCCCGGCAGTACCGATAACATGCATAGGCCTTAACGAGAGTGCCCCAAAGTACGTTCGTATGTGGTGACCCATTCATGAGCAATGGACAATATGGACTGCAAGCGTTTTTCTACCAGATCATTTGATTGTTGAAGTAAGTCTTTTACTTCTTGCAGCTCATCTTCAATGTGAGTGGTTTGTTCAGCCAACTTATCAAACTGGCGTGTAGCATCGTTGCGTTGCTCCTCCTGGGTTAGAGTGTAATTTGTCCAACGTTTCTGGTCATCCGCTTTAAATGTAACCCATTCCTGACGAAAACGGTCTTCAGATAGGCGTTGAATTTCAGTAATTTCACTGATACGTCGCTCAACCCGTTGGGTCAAATCTTCCAAATTTGCCTGAATGCGCTTCACCTCACGATGGGTGGTATCAAGATTGACCAATTGTGTTTCGATGTCCGTGGCTTGATTTTCTATCGAATCGAACCGAGTTTGCCATTCCTTCCATGTGCGATCCCGCTCAACCTGAGTTATGGTCTGTTTATTTATGAAATTTGTCATCGTGTCGCGCCTTTCGGCTTCAACGGTTATTATCTCATTGAGACGGCTTTCCAGTTTATGCAGATTGGTGTTCATTAATTCACTTTGACCGCGTTGGTCATCCATGCGTTTCCTCAGCGCGTTCACCTCACCCTGCAAATCCACAATTCGTTTTGCGTCTTGGCGACGCCCATCTTCAAGTAACCGGATAGTACGTGTATATTCTTCTTCTTCTGTTCGTACTGCGTCAATTCTTTCGCGCAACTCGTCCAATGATCGACGCATAGCAATTTCTATATCGATGCGCGCTTGGATATTTCTATCCAATTTGGGTATTAACTCAAGTTGTTTCTGAAGGTCAGTAAAATTTCCATCGAAGGATTTAATTTGAACTTGCTGAACTTTTTCAGATTCGTCAATACGTAACTTGAGGGCCTTATCCAGCTCATCAATCGCTTGTTTGCTCTCCAGGCGAGTCTTTACCAGCGCTTGATCATATTGATCCATCCGGACAATGATGGCTGAAAGACGAGTAATTTCACTGCTTAAGCTCTTACCTTGTAGTAATGAAGCAGCAAGACTACCTTCCAAAGAAACCAGCTTGTTTTCAAGCAGGGCAATCGCGTCTTTCTCTTTACGACGATCTTCTTCCACCCATTGAATACGCTTTTGAAGCTGATCAATATCCATGTGGACTCCTAAATTCTATATGAAACAAATAAATATTCCCATACATACGGGTCGTGATTCATGCCGATTATAGCATGAGGTGGATTTAAGGCAATTTCCAGGAAACGAGGTGCGAAAACACTTGTGAAACATTTGTCAATGGAGGGAAAAACCATTGTGGAAATACACCCACCAGAAAAAGGAGGATCACCCCCACGCCAAGAAAAAAAAGTGTCCCCCGATGTTCATAAATACTCCAATTTTCTTCGGTTTTCCCCATGGTCAGTACAGCCATCATGCGGATTCCACTTGTAAACAACCCGACACTCCCAAGCAATGTAAAACCTGCAATGATTGGTGAGCGATTCGCCAATTCACTCCAGAGAGATAAATGCACTGGAAAGCCTGCCAATAAGGGCATACCCGCAACTGAAAAGCAACCAAGAATCAGACTAAGGGATGCTATAGGCATTTTGCGAGCTATTCCCTGAACCGTACGAAATTGTAAAGCCTCAGCCCCTTGTGCAAGTTTTGAGTTGTATATCGCGGTAACCGCCAGTGCCCATACCCCGATCGCCAATGCATGTGGCAGTAACAATGTAAAGAATAATGACAAACCATTATTCACTGTGATCGATAGTAAGGAAATACCAATTTCAGTCATACAGGCATATCCCAATATTCGACCAAGATGCCTTTGAAAACCTGACCAAATTCCTCCGACAAATACCATCATCGCACCACCAAGCTGAAGAAAGTTAACGACGGTCTCAGAATTTCGCAGCCAGGAGTATCGATCTAAAAAACCAAGCCCTAAGAGTGAGACCATCCATGGAAGGATGACCAGGATGAAGCCAATCGTGTAAGGATGGGATTCTTCTGCAAGCATTGGAATCCAGGTGTGAAATGGAAATATAGCCAATAATAAGAGAAAACCAAATGCGAGCGAAAGCGATGCCCGTGCTACAAGGGTTAATTCCTCCGGGCTGGCTTCAACCCCAGCTAGCAGCCACCCTGAAAATAATATAAATGGCGTACCCAAGGTTTGGAAAGTTAAAAAGCGTAAGATACCCTTTCCGGAGGGACTTCCCGGGTGGACCAGAATCGGAACACAAATCAGAGCAGATAATTCAAGCAAGAGTGCTGCATATAAAAAAGGTTCCACTGCCAAGGCGGCAGTTAATAATGCTACCAAAACCATCCCTAATGGAACGAACATACGCCCTGATGCAGCGACAAATACAACGGCAAACCAAAAACCGATGAGCAGATATATTGCTACGAGTAAAGGTCGATCAGAATTATTGAGGACGAATTGGCGACCTAAGACAATGAGGGTATCGCTTATCTTTATTGACCAAGGACCGAGCTTAATTGTCTCATTAATCGGTAATTTCCATGCAATTCCGGCTAATATCAGCATGATAGCTGTGCCAATGATGACAGTGAGCCGATACCAGCGCCTGAAGAAAAACAATATCATGCCAAAAACCCCTGGCATAATGATCCAAATCAGAGGTGAGCTCACGGATTACCCTCCATGGAGGGAGCTACCAATAAATACGCTCCAACCAGAGCAAGCCCCAGGTTGACTCCAGCTAACAATCCGGTCACGAGTGTAGATGTCTCGATGGCTGCATAGATGATTTCAAAACCAGATAAAGACGTGAGTAGGCCGATGATTACCCGTAAAGGGTGTGAGGTGAAACTTAGTTGTAATAATCCAAAGCTGATCAATATAAAACTTCCCCACCGGATTGGAATGCTGATCATCGATAACCATGATTCAGAGTGGAGAACTAAAGAAGTGATAGTTAATGCGAGAATTACTGCTGCAAGTATCCTAAAAACCGGACCAAATTTTATCGATTTTTCCGATTCTCTCCAGGTATCTGGTGCGCTAGTCATCGCAATGCCGAGAATTGCCCCAGCCATCCATCCAGCCACCATTTTGGCGACTGCCATTTCGACTGGCCAGGAAGCATTAACTAATATGAACACTCCAAGATATTGCAAAGCCATGGCGCCAATACAAAAACGCCAATCTTTGCCAACCAAAATATAAGTTGATGTCAGACTAACCAGGATGACTGCACCCAAGATGAATAAATCAGAGGTCATTTGAAGGAATCACCTTTGCAAGAAAACGAAAATTAATGCAAACAACACCAATGCCCAAAGAATGCCTCCATCACCTTCCAATATTGTAGATATGATGGCAAACAACCTGGATAACGCACGGAATAATTTCCATAGAAGACGATATAACCAATCTAATGATATTAGATTGTTCCAAAAGGAGGTTTCTGTGGAACGAGTTAAAAAAGAGAACGGACGAGGGTGACGCCAAGCAATATATAAAATAAGGCCAGAAATTATAAGAGCAAGGGGGCCCATGAGCCATCCGGACAATGGTACCTCATCCAAATTTGGATGCAACCACCAACCAATGAGCACATGAGTCAATGCAATGAATATCAGTCCAATGGGGTATAAAAACCAGACCCAACGTTCAATGTGTTCAGGTGATTCATTTCCTGCAGGAAAAATCCCCCGCAAGATATGACGGATGAATCCTGCCAGAAGGAACGATTGGATCAGTAAAAAGAAGAATGAGTATAAAGAAAACAGGGTTAGGTTTACTGAATAGGATGATGAATATTGATATAATTCTGTCCCTTGCCAGGTAGGACTGAACGGGAGAGCAGATAAATTGAGTAAACCCAGGACAACCAACGGAATAAGGTTACGGTGGCGCAAGGGCATTGAGAGAATTAATCCTCCTGATAAAAGGCTGGCGATGGTCCAAGCCAGGCAAGCAATTGGATGGTTTAAAATCGCTGCTGCGATTGCGAGCGAAGCAGTACCGAGCAACCAATACGGGCGTCCATTGAGTTCGTCTTTCGCACCCAACCAATTGACCGCAGCATATAAACCAGCCAGAGCCGCTAAACCTAATAGGTAGGGGGTGATATTTCCCGTAACACCCACTTTTGATACTCGTACCAAGAGAATATAACTTGAGGCAGCGGGTATTAAACGCAGAACTGTCCCGAGACCGCGCTTTAATGGTAATCCTTGAGCGAATGGAAGATGGAGGGGTAGGACTCCCAATCGTAAGCCGGCAGCCAGGACGAGGTAAAAGGTGACAGGCGGTGAAAAGGCTTCAAAGGATAAAGAAGATCCTTGTGACCAAAGAATAATTCCAGCCATTAGTACTGTGACGATTCCAGCCATATTTGCAGAAAAAGCTAGGATAATACGCTCGCGTATTCTGCTTTGTAATATCTGACCCAACAATATGATGAGCTCGATGATGTCCAATGCAGCCCAGGCAAGCAGCAAGGTAAGCATATTACCAGCGGTTACTGCAACCAAGCCAAAACTTGTCAAAGCCATAATGGATGCCCATAATTGCCAATTGGGTGATAAACCTGTGTCTATCGTCGTGGCAGGCTCACTTGATGATATACCTCCCTTTAAAGTATCCGAAGCTTCACTAACTTGTATTATCTTTTGGGCTGGTAACTGGTCAAGTTTGGAGGTTTGTCCAAGCTGTGCAATGGAAGTGATCACCACGGTAAGTGATAGTGACGTCAGAGCCAGTGCGAAATACCAAGATATATTGTCAATCAGTAACGTAGGTGAAACTGGAAATAGGGCTTCGGGCTTCCATTGTAAAAGGGTAATGACGTGTTGGATATCTGATCGTGCAAGAAAAACCATCGGCCATGCGACCAAGACTGCCAGAACAGCTAAAAATCCCTGGATACTTAGCTTTGGACGTACCAAATAAAGGATAAGCATGGCAAGCGGGGTGAATAAAAAGAGAAATATGGTCAGCAGAATGAGCATATGTCTCGAATCTACATTTTATAAGATTGTTCCAGGATTTCGGAATAAATAATGACCCATCCCAGCTTTCCCAAGCCATTGATCACCATTAACAATCATGGTTCCGCGTAGAAATACCTTTTCAGGGAAACCCACCAGCTCCCAGTTTTCATACAAATTGTAATCCGTGCGATGGTGCGAGTAAGCAATCCCGTAACGAACACGACGATCGGGATCCCAAATGACGATATCGGCGTCAGACCCGGGCATAATGGTCCCTTTGCGAGGATAGAGACCAAAGATTTTTGCGGGGTTGGTACTCGTAAGGGCAACAAATTGATTTGGAGAAAGCTTAGCTGAATGGACCGCGTACGTCCACAAGATGGGGAGACGATCGCCGACACCGGGGAGACCATTCGGAATTTTGGTAAAATCATTCTTTCCGAGCTCCTTACCGGGGATCATAACAGGATGCCCTTCATACATTATTGGTTTGGTTCCATCAAAGAAGAATGCACAATGGTCTGTGCCGATGGTTTGAACAGTTCCATCTGCTAATCCCTGCCATAATCGTTTATTGTCATATGGGGACCGCAATGGCGGAGAGCAGACCCATTTGGCACCATCTGGATTTCTAAGCTTATCCGTGGAAAAGAAAAGATATTGGGGGCAGGTTTCCCCCATCACATTTACCCCATGCTCCCTGGCATATCGAAGCTGATCGACCTCCCCGGCAACATTCATGTGGACTATATAAAGGGGAGCATCTGCTTGAGCAGACAAAGCTGATCCACGTAAGGTTGCTTCGACCGCTCCCCAGGCAGGGCGCGTCAACGCGTGCCATTCAGGTGTAATATGACCTGCGGATTGTGCCTCTGCAATGAGAATATCGATGACATCTCCATTCTCCCCATGCAACATGGTGAGTAAATTATTCTTTTTTGCCAGACGCAGAACTTGAAAGATTTCTCCATCTTTTAGTCGTAAACGGTCATTGTAAGCTGTGAACACCTTGACTGAGGTGATTCCTAAATTGGTTAATTCAGGAATCTCGTCCACTACACATTGATTAAAATGGGTGATATTCATGTGAAAACCATAATCAATGGCAGCCAGTGGATCAGCCCGCTTATGCCACACCTCGACACAAACCGGGATTGAATCTTCATCCCGTGGGACAAAATCCAAGACTGTGGTTGTTCCTCCAAAAGCTGCGGCTTTATGACCCGTATAGTGATCATCTGAAGATACGGTGCCAAACATTGGCAGGTTGAAATGTGTATGAGGGTCCACTCCTCCTGGCATCACTAGTTTGGCAGTGGCGTCAATAACGTCTGCTCCCACATCCTCCAGATTGTTTCCAATCGATGATATTTTTTCACCGTCAATCAAAATATCAGCCTGAAATGTATCTGATGCAGTAATAATCGTACCGGATTTAATGAGGATAGACATGTATTGGCTCCAGCTCAGGTATTCGCGGATTGAAACAATTCTATACTGCTAGCATCTACCGACGTTTTTAGTTGTTGTATCGAATTGCCGTAAACAGGATGGTACAGGTCAGGAGCAATTTCTGCAAGTGGTACGATCACGAATGCACGTTCGGTAATCCGTGGATGGGGGATGGTTAGTTTTGGTGTGTCTAAAACGAGATCATCATAAAAAAGGATATCCAGGTCGATCAAACGTGGGCCAAAGCGAAAGGTCTCCTGACGCCCCATTGAAACCTCAATACCCTTGAGGAATGCCAGTAGATCAAAAGGGTCAAGGGTTGTATCACCTTTTATAACTTGGTTTAAGAAGGTAGGTTGATCGGAGTAACCCCATGGTTCTGTTTTGTATATTGATGATTGGGCGATTAACTTAATCTTGGGGGCAAGATTTGTTATTGCATTGTGGAGATTTATGGAGCGATCTCCGAGATTGCTGCCCAGGGAAAGATAGATGAGGTGGTTTATGGTTTTTATGATTATAACCTCCCCAATTAAATTCGCTCAACAATTGATGCGGTTACCATACCATGGCCAATACACATGGTTTGTAATCCGAATGAACCTTTGGTGCGGTGCAATTCGTGTATAAGTTTGGTCATCAGGATGGCACCCGTGGCACCCAATGGATGGCCAAGAGCAATTGCACCGCCATTCGGGTTCACCCTAGATAAATCAGGATTAATCTCCTTCACCCAGGCCAGGATGACCGAAGCAAAAGCTTCATTGATTTCGATGATATCCATCTGATCCAAAGATAATCCAGAACGTTTTAATGCTTGTCGTGTAGCAGGGATTGGACCATCCAGCATCAGTACCGGGTCGGAACCCGCTACGTAACGGGTGATAATGCGGGCCAGAGGGGTTAGGTTATACGCTCCGACTGCCTTCGCTGAGGCCAACACCAATGCAGCCGAGCCATCACTGATCTGACTGGCATTCGCTGCGGTGACGACTCCATCTGGCTTGAAAACCGGTTGAAGTGAACCCATCTTTTCGCGATTGGGTGGCATACGCACACCTTCATCAATTTTGACCACCCTGCCATCAGATAGAGTGATGGGGAGAATCTGGCCTTCGAAATATCCGTTTTGAATAGCCTGCATGGCTCGTATGTGGGATTGGTAGGCGAAATCGTCCAATTCTGCACGGGTGAGGTTATATTTTTCCGCCATCATTTCAGCGCTGATTCCCTGATGAACCAGTTTGTACGGTATTCCTTCTGGCCATTCTTTTGGATAATCAGCTCCTAATGGCTGGTGTGACATCATTTCAGTACCACCGGCAATCACGATATCCATATCTCCTGCCAGGATAGCCTGAGCCGCAAAATGTATCGCTTGTTGACTCGAACCACACATGCGGCTGAGAGTAACCGCTGGAATATGCATCGGGAAGCCGGCTCTCAGCACTCCTAAACGCGCCATATTGGCACCCTGGTCACCAATTGGGGTGACACATCCCCAGACGACATCCTCAACCTGACCAGGTTCTATCCCTGCTCGCTTCACGGCTTCCTTTAAAACCAATGCAGTCAGATCAACCGGAGAGAGGGAGACAAGCGCACCGGTAGGTCTGCCAAGTCCCACCGGTGTTCGTACTGCGGAAATGATGAATGCTTCCGACATTGCAGCACCTCCAAGGACAATATATATATAGCATACCATAATTATTCTATGAGAATTTACTCTGACTCATAAATTCCCATTTGTCAAGAAGACTTCAAACGACTACAATTATGAGATTAAAGCTCATTATTTCAAGGAGTATCCATGGCAGAAGCGACATTCCATTTTCCGCGCGGGTTTCTCTGGGGGACAGCCACCGCGGCTTATCAGGTGGAGGGCGATAATACGAATAGTAATTGGTATGCCTGGGAACAAGAACCAGGTCGGATTTTCCATGGGGATAAAGCAGGTCTGGCTTGTGACTGGTGGAATGGGCGCTGGCGGGAAGATTTTCACCGGGCAGCGGAAGGGGCTCAAAATGCCCACCGTATGTCTATCGAGTGGAGCCGCATCCAACCTGCACCTGACAGGTGGGATGAAGATGCAATAAATCGATATGTCGATATGGTGCGAGGATTGTCGGAGCTCAATATAACCCCACTCATCACTTTACACCATTATTCAGACCCCCAATGGTTTGTGGAAAAAGGAGGCTGGGAAAATGAAATTGCTGCGGAATATTTTGTAAAGTATGTTCAGAAAGTTGTGCAAGCATTAAAGGATTACGTAAATCTTTGGTGCACATTTAACGAACCGAATGGCTACGCAACCCTGGGATTCCTGCTGGGGTTATTTCCTCCGGGCAAGAAGGATACAAGTCTCGCTTTTACGGTCATGGTCAATATGGTTCGTGCCCATGCTGCAGCATATCATGCAATCCACCAAATCCAACCCCAAGCACGGGTCGGAATGGCTAATTATTATCGAAGTTTGCTGCCTGCTAAAACGTGGTCTCCTTTGGATATTTTGGTAACCAACTTATTGAGGAGTTTAAATGATATTTTTCCATCTGCAGCGACAAATGGTGTAGTGCGTTTTATCACGAGGCGAAAGCGGGTTCCACAGGCAAAAGGAACCCAAGATTTCCTCGGAATTGATTATTACACCCGAGATTATGTCAGCTTCGATTTGTTTAAATCAAGTGAATTATTTGGAAGACGTTTCTTTCGTTCGGGAGCTGACCTTAGCACCACAGGATTCCTTGCAAATCAACCATTGGGTATGTTCGATGCGTTAAAATGGGGACTTAAGTACAAGATCCCGATTATTGTCACTGAGAATGGGTTTGATGATGCAGAGGACCATATTCGACCGCGCTACATGGTGGAGCATATTCACCAGATATGGCGGGCGGTTAACTTCAACTGGCCGATCAAAGGATATTTCCATTGGACCCTGGTGGATAACTTTGAATGGGAACGTGGTTGGTCACAACGCTTTGGCCTGTGGGAGCTGGATATTGAAACCCAGGCACGCCATAAACGAGCCTGTGCTGACTTGTATGCCGAGATATGTCGAGAGAATGGCATCTCCGATGAGATGGTGAGGCGCTTTGCACCAGCCGCACTTTCGGGGTTATTCCCTGATTAGATCTTCTCAAATGGATAAAAATGACTAATTTTGATGACATAGATATCGTAGTCTGTAGACCCGCACTCCAAAAAGATACTGATGAGGTAATGGAATTATGTTCGCATATCTGGGAAGGGGGAGATTACATTCCTCAGGTTTGGGAAGAGTGGTTGGCAGACCCGGATGGATTGTTGGGTGTAGCAGAATCTAGTGGGCGGGTGGTTGGGGTTTTTAAACTAACAAAGTTCCAGGATCAGGAATGGTACATGGAAGGACTGCGCGTCCACCCCGATTTCCAGGGCAAAGGGATTGCCTCACACATCCATGAATATGTTCTTGAGACCTGGCGACGGATGGGGAGTGGGATCATCCGCCTGACAACAGGCTCGTATAACATCAAAGTACATCGAATGTGCGAGCAAACCGATTTCAAGCGTATTGCTGAGTTCATCCCCTTCCGTGCGATATGTAATCTCGAAGGGATAGGTAATTTTACTGGCGTAAAGATTGATGAAGCTTCGAGAGCATTAGAATTTGTTACTGGTAGTCCAACACATGCTTTTTCAAGCGGTTTGATCAATTTAGGCTGGGTATATGCTGAACTGCAGCTTAAGCACATCCAAGAAGCAATCCGTGAGGGACATGCCTGGTGGTGGCGAGGTGGATCAGGCTTTATCTCCATTTGGGAAGATGAAGAAGAGGATGATCGGGCGCCTGGGATAAAACTGGTGGGTTGTTCACTGAGCGACCTGCCCGAGCTTTTAACAGATTATCGGCTACTAATGGGTGATATTGGGTATAAGTCAGCTGGATGGGTGGCTCCCAACCAATCAGAGGTATTATCCGGCTTGGAAAAAGCAGGCTTCGAACGAAGTTGGGATGTGTCTCTATTCATCTATGAATTGCATGTGTAAAAAAGCGGGTGATAATTCGGTGGCTAGCTATTATAGATGAGGTCAAAGTTGCCTTTATGATATAATGCGCCTCGCTATGGAGAGACACCCATAGTGATTTTTCTCGGAGAGGTCGCGTAGTCTGGCCTAGCGCGCACGCCTGGAGAGCGTGTTTCCCGCAAGGGAACGAGGGTTCAAATCCCTCCCTCTCCGCCACGTACTGGTGGGGGTAGCGATATCCCCACCCGCCATATATGGGGGTTAATATATATTGGTTATTTATAGTTTTTAAATGAGCGTGTGACCTAAATATTCCTTTTGTAAGCTTTCACTGCATTACCCTACGCAGTATTGTTAGTAAATGGGCTGAGCTATTTGAGATCACCTGAGCATATTTCCAAATCCGCTATGTTCGTTGATAGTTCTCATCGATTCATCTATAAGCTTATACCATGTAATCTGGGAAGAAAAATTCCTGGTAAGAAGTTCCTATGCCTTGGTCAAGATTAGTTGGCCATTTGTTACCTGTAATGAATAGGCGCTACCGTCTATTGTGTCATGCATGATGACTGCTTTCGGTTTGTCAGGTGATCCGATGACAACATCGCCTGCACCATTGACTGCAAAGTGTCTTGTTCCATCTCCGCCAGTAACCTGGAAGATGTCAGCAGTCTGATTACTGCTTGCTTCAACGATTGCCTGGATCTCATTTGTAGTGCCTCTCACGTCAAATCTGGCCCTGGCAGGCTGATTGCCGGGGGGATATGAATCCAGCCTCCCCAGGAGAAGCTTTCCATCTTCATCCCACAGGGCGGCCGTAAATCGCCAGTCTCGCAATATGGCTAAGCCTTGATAACCCCTTACGCCCTCTATCCATATAGACCAGGGGCTTTTCACCTGTGGGTTTTCATCAAAACCGAAATCTTTGAAAAACCTAATTCCAACTCCCCCGTCATGATTTACGAGATTCAGAAATACCGCGGAAGATTTTTGTTGCTGAATCGAGAGCTCTTTTTTATCGAAAACAACCAGCTCATTCCCACCTTGAAGTTGGGCTATGGGTGGAATTTCACTTATTCTCATTAGCTCGTTCGTTTGTTGTGCCACTTTTGCTTCAAGAGCAGAAATCCTACCTTCCGCTGAGCTCGAGATTACTTCAGCGGTAGGTTTTGGCATCCCGGTTTCAAGCGCTGAAATCCTGGCTTCAGCTGAACTCGAGTTCACCTCATCCTTCTCATCTGTTTCAGTTCTTGGGAAGATGCCCGCTATCCAGCCAGCAACCGCCGCAATCGCACCTCCAAACAAGATGTAGAAAAAACCCCTTCTTTCTAAGTCGCCTTCATGCTTTTGTTTAGCCGCTTTTTCTTCTTCAGACATGTCATATTCTCCTTTCTGAAATACTCAGCCATGATCGGTGCCCGGCTTGAGTTTGGTGTTGGACTAGTAATCGCAGCCTGAGGAATACAAGCGGCCACTATGTCCAGGCCGAAACAACCATATTTAATTGTGTCAAAAACTTGTAGGCGTTAGTGAATAGGGAGTGTTGGTAGATTTAATTATACGCGATTTCCCTTTTGTGTATATTAGGTAAGGAGGGGAAGGAATGCCATGTCCCACTTCAATCAAGAAGTGCCCGTCTCACTAGTATCCCGCGTAACCCGGTGTTTCCAATCGTTCATCATCATCTGTTATCCATAAGACAGGATGACTATCTCTACGGTGGTTCAAATAAACACATAGACATTTTCGATAAGTTTTTCCTAAGAAAACGGTTCGCGGTTCACCTACTTTTCCCCTTTGCATAAAGACTTTGCCACAGATTGGAAGTATTCCTTGGAGATTTATTTACAGGATTTCACTTGCTCCAACCCAAGTTATTCTATTTTTCCTGCTCGGAGAGCGCATTTCCCCCAAGGGAACGAGGTTTTAAGTTCCTCCTTCTCCTCCAGGTTGAAATAACCCGTTCTTTGCTGTGGACGGGTTTATTGGTTAAAAAAGCTTATCCTGTGATAAACTAGAAAGCACATATTTCTTTTCCAAGGAAAAGGAAATGGCTCCATGAAAAAGCATCTTATGATTTGGTCGTTCATTATTTTGGCAGGGTTAGTCATATTGGGGGCTAGCTCACAAAAAGCAAATGCATATTTCGGTGGGGAAAATCAAGGGATCAGACGATCTGCAAGTGATCAGGTGTTGGCTCCAACCCTTATTCCCACGGTATCACCATCCATCGCGGTGATTGCAACCCCTGAAGCACGCGTGCTCCCGCCCGTTGGGAGTAATGCTGGATTGGTCATCGGTGCAAGCGTGCTAGTTTTAATCATCATTGTAGGGGTGTTAAGCGCACGGCGGAAACCAAATCATTGACAGGGGTAAATTCATGAGGTATGCTTGCTGCGCTCCGGGTGGGTCCAGCGCGGCGGAATCCTTCGAACCCTGTCAGGTCTGAGAAGAAGCAGCAGTAAGGAGGATATTCCGGGTGCCGCTGGGTAGCTTGCCCGGAGTATTGGTTAAATAAGACAGGCAGCGAATCTCGCCGCCTGTTTTGTCTTTATTGAAACAAGTCCTATCTATAAAGCTCCAACTTTGTTGGCAGTTTGGCATTTTCCTCAGGTATGTACGTTATATTGAAAAGTGAGCTACCGTTAACTTTCACGTTATAACCGATAACCTGTGAATGGTAGGCATCGATATTGGCTGTGCCATTCATCGTTATGTCAGCCCCAGGGGCTAAGATGGTGCCTTGAAAGAAGCTAGTTGAATTACCATTTAATATCAATGGGCCGGGGTTGTTTACCGGCATGTAGATGAGGATGCCAGGGATGGCTGGGGATGGATTGGGGTCCTCAGCCGGGGCTGAGAGCTGTATATCTGCGGTGCCACGGGTATCGAACCATCCATCGAGCATAAATATCGTTATGCCTGTTCCATGGAGAATATCTTTGGCATTAATCGTAAAATCGCCAGAGATACACCATAACCCTGCGTCCAGCGTGACAGGGCCATTCTTCAAATCCTTCTCCAATTTATTCGAATCGACATTATGGTCAGCACCGGCAGCGCTACAATCCGGCAACGTTATGTTATACATGGAAGGTGGAATTGGTTCAGTCGCCTTCACAGGATCCGGGGAAAAGACCCCTTCCTTATAAGCAGGATAAAAATAAGAAATCTCGCCACCTACAACGTTAACATCGGCATTTCCACTACCAACAAGGCAGCCATTGGAGAAAATGCCTCCACCAAATACATTGACCTCGGTATCCCCAGAAAAGCCTGCGCCGGTTTCCATGTTACATTTGGGATCCGGGTTAAGAGCCACAATGGCATTACCATAAGCAAACGGTCCGCCTGGGTAGATACGGGTCGCGGCTTCCACTCTGTTGTGTAAAGCACTAGGGAAGACCAGATGGAGGAAATTGCTTGGAGTGGTCGCTGAGATTTCCACGGTGACTTCAATGTATTTTCTTGAGTTATTGCATGTAGCATCTACATAATTATGGTCAATACCAAGTGTGTCTGTAATGGTGAAGTTGTTGGTTTCAGCGCGTTTGATGGCAAAATACTCAGCATTGTTCATTGCAAATTGGACGTACCCACAGCTCCAATTGGTGGTTGTTATATTATACTTTTCCAGCTCAAGTGCAGCTTTACCACCTCCTGCCAAAGAGGCGGCATCAGCTATGTTCTGCAAATTGCGTCGATCAGCTAGTGCCATCCCGCCATCGATTGCCAGGGCGACGAACCCGAGGAAGATGATTAAACCCAACGTCAGGTAGACGATTGCCTGACCTTTTTCGGAAAAATCATGTTTTGCGTTCAAGGATTCCTCGAAATCACCTATATCTTTTTAATAACCCATTGGGGTCAAGATGGTGACGTATATCAGGAATGGATGGGAAGGGTTTGTGTGCTAAGTCTATAATTCACGGATGGCACGGTGAGTATATTATGGTCTGTTGGCATTCACCAGAAGAGCACTGTCCAGACATTACTGGTTTAAAATTTTTATTTTCAGCTCGAAGTTAAACGCAAAAAACCTCTTCGAGTGTTTATCGGATGTAGCGACCTATTAATCTACTTGTTTCCTCGCTTCGTGAGAGGTATGTTTTGTTGAATCATTGTTAATAATAGATACCTGCACGAAGACTACTTCACTTTTTTGAATGGATTTGTGTTGTAATTATTATTGCAATAATAATCCCCCCAAAAGGCCAGGTTGTCAAGAGGCAATTCCTATTACTAATCACAATTGATAATTATTAAGATGCCTGAAAAGCCCAAACCTTGGGTAAAAACCATTTTACCTGTTAGAATTTGATCGAGGAGGAACTTCCAGGTGTCGCTGGGTAGCTTGCCTGGAGTTATGATTTAAATTAAACGCCCCAGGGACCGTAACGATCTCTGAGGCGTTTCCTTTATATGATTATAGATCTTATCTGTAGAGTTCAATCTTTGTTGGAAATAGCATTGCTTTGTCTCGTAGATAGTTTATCTCGACTTGCGCAGTACCTGTCACCTTCACATTCCATCCAATAATTTGCGAGTTAAACGTAATTTTTGACGTGATATCACCCGTCCCTGACATTGTAACTTCTCCACATGGTGCATAAATGATTCCAGAAAATACAGTGTCTGAATTGCCATTTAGTTGAATCGTCTGCGAAGTACAAGTCCCCGAATTGTTCTTGGCGTAAATAAACACCTCTGCTAATGCGCCTGTAGTTGGCGCAGAGAGATCGTAATGGTTATTACCATTAAATATAAGGTCGCTTTCCGTATAAAAGGTGATATCCGTTCCAGTAAGGTCATAATTACCTAAATTTACCTTGTTTTTGAAACAATATAAACCGGAGGGAAGATTGGGGGCTAAAGCTTTAATCTGTGGTTCAGTATACCAGGTAGTACATGTTGGAGGAGCGATATAATACGCATTCTGAGGAAGCTTATTCGGTACATTTGTGGCATGGTCGGGAGTCCAATCTGTATTGCCAGGGATCCATTCTCCAACAACGTTAAACCCATAAGGCGTTTCGACATCAACTGAAGGTCGTCCATTGCCATACAAACAGCCATTGGTAAATACCCCGCCACCGGTGACTTTGCTATCTCCAGTCCCCGAAAAGATTGCACCATTATTTCCACCACAAGCATTGGGATCTAGGGCAACGATGGCATTTCCGAATCCCAGAGGGTCAGACGGATAGATACGTGTGTCGGCTTCGACTTCGTTATGTAAGGCAGTGGGAGAGATCAACTGGAGGAAATTGCTGGGGGTAGTATCGGAGATATCCACAGTGACATCTAAATATATCTGGGTATAATCTCCGTAAGGGATACTAGTGCATTTGGTGACCACACCATTATGGTCGCTGGTATTATAGTCAATGATAAAGCCATTGTTCTCTGCCCGATCCTTAGCGGTGTGTTGTGCAATGCCCTCAGAAGAAGTTACACGGTTATCACTGCAGCTCCAATTAAGGTTTGGGTCATTGTGATCCTCCAAATATGCGGCAGCATTACCACCACCAGCAAGTGAAGCAGCGTCAGCTCCGTTCTGGGCATGGCGGCGATCAGCCAATGCCATCCCACCATCGATTGCCAGGGCAACGAAACCCAGGAAAACGACCAAACCAAGCACCAGATAAACGATCGCTTGTCCTTTTTCTGAAGGGTTAAATTTTTGATGCATAATTTCCTCCTGTAAAACGCTCTACGGATAAGCGCTTGGACATAATGGCATTAATACCGTGTCATTCACCGTTGCACGGATGGGAATTGAATCGCCAATGACGCTACCTAAGAGTGGCGTAGTAATAGTGAATGGGTAAGTGACCAAGACCTGAACGGTGTCCCCCAAACAATGTCCGGAAACGGATACACTGACCCCAACATGGCTCGTAGGGTCACGAATCACCTGCTCCAGGTTGTCCCATACCCGGTCCTGCACCCCTGGAACATCCCCGGAATTGATAGATCCATAGGAAGCACCTTCTTGAGCAGCATCGCGCATCGCCAGCCAGGTAAAGAAGGCACGCCCCAAATCCATTGTGCCAGCTAAGAGAAGCATTAAGAAAGTGATGGTTAATGCCAGCTCAACCATGCTTTGGCCACGTTCATTTTGTCTTGATTGGATGATACATTTCATTGACAATATCTCCTTCTGATTACGCTCCATATGGTAGGTCAACGGACCGTAAAGGATAGGAAAATTGCTTGGGAAATTGATTTATGATTCCTGCACATCGATAATTCTCAGTAAGTAGTTTACCTTCTACTTCTTATTACATGATTTAAGGATATGGCGTAATCATTTTTATATCCACGAGAATAGTACGGGCGTCTTCACCGACGATAGTGAATCCAGTAACTCCCAAAAAACTACCTATTAGTGGCTGATAAGAAACCTCAATATGCACAACGACGCGATCACCTAGGGTCAGTTCTTTCGGACCCACATAAGTAATATGATCTGACGAACACAGCGGAGGTGTGGAACTACTTGTTGGAGGACCATCATCGTATCCGATATCGCCAACGATGATATCTTCTTTCGGTATTAAGAATAAAAGTCGAGTGGTGGCTTTCCAGATACCGTCGCAATTCTTATAGTTGAGAGCAGTTGCACCATACCTGGCGCCCTCACGGGCACCACCGGTTGCAGCAGCATACATAAAGACCATACGCCCAAACTCGATAATGCCATAGGTAATCAATAGGATGATGGGGAAAACAATTGCGAACTCCACCATAGTTTGTGCGGTTTCTTTTTTAATCATTGTTAACTTTTTTAAGGGTTTGATCATTTTTAAGGCTCGCCAATGAATTTTGTTTATCGACAAAAAAAATTCATAAAATCAATCGATCTTGCAATAAAAATATCATATATTTTACCTCATAAAACGGAATAGATCGATATTTGTTACAATGTTTTTACTTAATTATTCAGGTTAATTGATTAAAAATTATTCTCAATTATGTTAGGTGTTGCATGAATCGAACCAGAGATTGGGATGTCGAGGGATTATCGTAGAGCCATCAAACCTGATTGGGCAGCCTGGATTGCCAGCTCAATCCCGGAGTAAGCTGTGGGTGGTGAAGACCCTTTCAGCATGTTGAGCATGAGTATCTCGTTCGTGAGGGTATCCCTCAATTGCATAATCATGGGCTGCTCAGTTGCCTGATTTTGAATTGGTACTTCATTTAGGGAGCGCAGTGAGGCAATGATCTCTGTTTCTAAGCGCGTAGCTGCGAGAGGAAGAAGCTCATAATTCCCTTCGAGTACCAATTCCACGAACTCGGTTGTTCGCTCACGAGAAAATTGGATATATAGATCCGTTTTATCCACCTGATTAAAGGTCAGCGCTAATCGGACATCTTCGGTCAGTAGTTTCATGGAATAAAAGGGGTCACCTGGAATAGAGAGTCGGGCGGTCAAGATCGCACTATTGATTACTAATGCCAGGAGGAGAAATACTATGATCGGTGCAACAATATTGAAAACCCAACGCTGAGGAGTGTATCGACTAATAGCTCGCCGCCAAAAACCGCGCGGTTGGATGGATTCAAATTGGTGCTCCATATACTGACGGGAGGAGGAAATATATCCTTGGCGGGGCTCCAAGTCTTTTTTCGCATTTACCAGCCAAAGGATTACCTCAAGCCTGGGGCGAAGTGCACCCGCATACTGGGGGTACTTTTCGATGATCGCATCAATCGTCTCCTGGCCATCTCGGATGGCAGGGAGATTAATCTCAAGGATTTTATCAATTCGACGGTCTAAATTCATTCTAACCTGTCTTTTCTATCTCTTGTCTCAATGTAGCAAGTGCCCGATGCTGCAAAACCCGAATGGCGCCAACCGAGCGTTTCATCACCAGTGCAGTCTCTTCGGGTGAAAGCTCACTGATAAACCGCAGGGTGAGCACGGTTTGGTAATCTGGGCGTAGCGTAGCTAATACGCGTAAAATCTTCTGATGCTCCATTTGGTTACCGATCATCTCCGCGGTTTCCGAATTGCCTTCCTCTTTGTATCCATCCAATTCATCTGGGGATTTGGATTCTTGGCGATTAGATTGGCGGTAATGATCCACCAGTACATTCCGGGCAATTCGAAACAAGAATGCGAGGAAAGGTATTCCACGCTCAGTATATTTTGGTAAGGACTGCCAGGCTTTTAGAAAGACTTCACCGGTTAAATCTTCAGCATCCATCCGGCTATCCAGGTGGGCAAAAAGATAACGAAAAATGATTGGGGCATGGCATTCATATAGATCACCGAATGCATGCGCATCACCTTGTTGGGCTTTCTGTATCAGCTCGTGATCTTTGTCCAGCCTAGCTGGCATTCTTTCACCTTATTGAACGTTAATCACCATAATTTGTTACATAGGTTGCAATAATGAAACCAGATGAGATTGGTCCCCCACTCATCCGGGAGAATTAAGGTTCAGGTGAAGCAATAGCAATATTTTGATGAAGGAAAGCCCAATGCTGTGGCGGTAAATAGATAAGTTCGGCGCGACCGATGATATTGCCAAAGGGTACAAAGCCCCAGGACCGGGAATCAGAAGAATTGTTGCGGTTATCACCCATGACAAACAATTGTCCTGCGGGTACGCTCCAATCACCGCCACGGTTTGTAGTTACTTTAAGGTAGGGCTCGAGCATCAATTGACCATTGATATAGATCTTCCCATCAGCGATATGAATCTGGTCTCCTGGAAGACCAATAACACGCTTGATATATGGAATGGCATCAGGATTTGGTGGGTATTTAAAGACGATTACATCCCCTCTATTAGGGGTGCTATTGAATCTATACACCAGCTTATTAACAATCACGTAATCGCCTGGGTAGAGGGTAGGCTGCATGCTTATGGATTCAACTCGTATCCGTTCCGAGACCGTGTTGATTGCCAAGAACAGTACTAATGATAATAGAATTGTCTCGAGAGTATCCAGAATTGTCCGCCGCCACCCTGCTCTTTGTTCCTCAGGTACAACATCGGGGACAGAATCAGCATGCCAAAAATCCACTCAAACCTCCAAATTATAGGGTTAAGGCTGGTCGGGTAAAATTATACCCCAATCAAACCATCCGGTGCCCGACCTCAGCTGAGGGATCTTCGTGTAATAATTGTATCGCGTGTGGCAAGACGGACACCACCACGGCAAGATTTTCTAATGCCCCCTTTGGGCTACCAGGCAGATTGATAATCAGGGTACTAGCGCGAATCCCTGACGTGGCACGGGAAAGCATGGCGTGTGGTGTGATGCGTAAACTTGCGTTGCGCATTGCTTCAGACAGACCTGGGGTAGGGCGTTGGATGACCGCGTGAGTTGCTTCAGGTGTAACATCCCGAGGGCTGAAGCCGGTTCCTCCTGTGGTCAGAATGACATCCATCTCGCCACTATCTGCCCACTCAGTCAATGCTTTAGTTAATTGTTCGATTTCATCGGGCAAAATCTCAGATCGGATAACCTGCCAGCCTTTTTGGGTCACCGCATCTACTAGCGCGGGTCCAGATTCGTCAGGGCGTTCTCCTCGGGATGAGCGGTCGGATATTGTGATGATTCCTATGCGTATAGACATTAGAGGTGGGTTATCGACCACTTTTTAATCCAGATCTTTTCCGTAAATCAGGAGATCCATCTGCTCCCATCCGACGGTCTCGTAAAAGCGAACTGCATCCAAATTATCACGGGTGATTAATAAATATGAGCGGATACACCCTTTTTGCTTCATCCGATTTTCGAGTTCATTCATCAGTGCAGTTCCGATGCCCTTCTTGCGGTAGGAATCATCAATAGCAAGATGGTATATCATCCCACGACGACCGTCGAAACCACCCAATACGGAGCCAATGATATGCCCGTTAATTTCTGCCACGAGGAAGAGATCAGGATCGCGCTGAAGCTTTTTGATAATTTCATCTCTCTCATCAGAACGACGAAGATGAATACCAGGACCGGCATTCTTCCAAAGGTTGATTACCTGTGGATAATCTGAAGGGAATATGAATTCACGTAAAACCAATTTATCGGTAAACGATGAATTACTCCTCATCGCTGCCAACCAAAGCTTTCCATCGGCCGTGAATCCCATCCTCGGTCACACCAAAATAAAGACGATATCCTTTTGATGTGCGTTCAACGAGGTTATATCGGACATTTTTACCTTGGCGTTGAACTCCCAACAATCCAGCCTTACCCTGCCATTGGATTTTTACCTTAGTAAGATCGGTTGGGAGCTGGTCAAACTCGGTAATTGCATAATGCCAGAGTCGGCGGGCAGAAACACGCGTGACGTTCTTCACCTCGTTCCCATTACGCAAATCGCGCATGGTGTAATACGAAATACCATCCCGCTCATCGACTTTAACCACTTCCACCCCGGTGCGTGGGGGTGATTCTGCCTCCCTCTCCGGGATGACCGGAGCCTGTGGAGCTTCTTCTGCTACGACCAGTTTTTCAACATCTGGCTTTGGCTGAGGTGCAGAACGGGCGCCACCTGAGCGCAGAACCAAGCTGACGATTTCATCACGGACTGCCAAGCCGGTCTCCGCTTCATCACGCACATATACTTTATTATCATCCACAGCATAAGGAGGATCATCTCCACGTGGTATAAGCACTCTAAGAATCTTCTTTCCGTTGGTATCGTGAATATCAATCGAACATTGAAGTGGGGGTGTGATGCGGGTGCTGATTTCTTTATCCAGCTGGGTAATTGCTTGTTCAGGATTAGATACGCCTACAACGGATTTTTTAGGATCACTATTCAATCCTATATAGAGCGTGCCACCATTCGTGTTGGCAAATGCGCACACATCTGCAATGATGTTGTATAATTTTCCGCCCCTGACAGTCATATTCTCATGGAAATCCTGAATGATATTCGCACCTTCTTCGCGGGCAGTTAGAAGGAAATCATAAACGGGTTGTTCTTTGTGGTGGCGGGGGCGGGTTCGGGCGAAATCATTGCTCAAGAATAGATCACGTAATTCTTCGAATGAGATTTCTGGGAGTAACACTTCGGTGACACGATCGCCAATGCCAGGATTTTTCTTACGCTGAGGGTCGGTACTCAACCTGTGGGAATCTGAACCTTGAATGCAATGCATCCTACGTGGATATTCCGGTTTGGTGCCATTAAAGAATGTCGCGGTAGTTCTGGTTCCACGTTGTTCAAGATCTGTCACCTCCAAAGCATGCAGGTGTGGATCCTGTGTGTAAGCAATTTTAGTTTGCCCCCCAATCGGGAAACCACGCATGGCAACACCATTATTTGAGTTGGCATGTGCCGCGATGACAATGCCACTGGCTTCATCAATCATTCGATAGGCGGTGAGAACATCGGTTGTAGCTCCAACAGTAGCTGAACCAAGATCAAGCTGCTCTGTGGGAATATTTAGATCGATTAATAGATGTTCAATCTCACGAACAGGGGTTTCTGGTGGAAAGAGCCCAATGATATGAAAACCAAATGTGGCGGTAAATTCAAACGCTGGCAGGATCAATAAGTTCTCGAACAACCGCCTGTATTCACGCAAGCGGTTCTGCTCTTCTGGCAGGATGCGGTTCAACCTCTCCAATAGCTCGAGCTGATGAATCTCATCCTGCAATTTTCGGTAACCTGCGACGGTATTATGGTCGGTAAATGCAATGATATCCAGGCCACGCGCTTCAGCGCGTTGCAGGATCTCCAAGTATTTCACATCAGGTTGCTGGAAATCGCTCGAAGCTGGTGTGTGTAAATGTAAATCGATGGAATGCCATTGCATTTGTGTGTGTATTTTTTTCTTAGTCACAATAAATTCTTTTTACTCTTTTCTTTCATTTGACATTATATTTATTGCTGAATGGTCCGACGGATCAATTTGATCAAATCATCTGGCATAAAGGGCTTTAGAATAAAACCATCAGCGCCAGCCTGGATACATTCACGTTTTAAATTCAAACCGGATGACATGAGGATGCGGGTATCTTTAATCTCGGGTTCGCTACGGATCCCACGGACCAAATCGAGGCCGCTCCCTGTCTGAAGATTAACATCCACCAGGGCAATTTGAGGGCGTTCATCAATAATTGCGTTCAGTAAACTTTCCATGCGGTGATTTTTGGGTGTTCTGACCATAAAGCCTTCTAAATTCAACAGGGTGGTCAACAGGGATACCATAGTCGAATCATCTTCAATGAGCATTACTTTTAACATTTGATTCACCAATTCTAGCCTTCTTTCCATTCACATCCTTTGATTTTGTCAGGTTTTTCTGACGCTTTACTGGCTCGAGAGCGGCCTTCAACACCTCATCCACGGTTTCGACAAAGATAAATTTCATCGATTTGCGAACTTCTTCTGGCAGATCCTCCAGGTCACTTTCGTTGCGCTTGGGCAGGATGACGGTTTTTAACCCCGCGCGATGAGCCGCCAAGACTTTTTCTTTAATTCCACCCACCGGTAAGACCTGTCCCCTCAAGGTGATTTCACCGGTCATGCCCACTTCTGCGCGAACTGGCCTCCCTGATATGAGAGAGACAAGAGCAGTTGCCATGGTAACGCCAGCGGAAGGGCCATCCTTAGGCTGCGCCCCGGCTGGAATGTGTAGATGAATATCAGATTTCTCAAAGAAGCTTTGGTCGAGCTTGAGTGGCTCAGCTCGCGAGCGCACGAAAGAAAGAGCTGCATGTGCAGATTCCTGCATCACATTCCCGAGCGAACCCGTAATTTGAAAGCCTTTACTGCCTGGCATGCGGGTGGCTTCAATAAATAAAACATCTCCGCCCACAGGGGTATATGCCAGACCTGTGGCTACACCTGGTATGGAAGTGCGGATGGCGATTTCTTCATTACCAAAGAAGTGAGGCCGACCCAGATATTCATGCACTTTTTCTGAAGTGATGGTGACCGATTGAGTTTTATTCTCAGCAATAATGGTAACCACCTTGCGGCAAACTGAGCCAATTTCTCGTTCGAGATTACGTACTCCTGCTTCGCGTGTGTAGGAACGGATGACCGTCAGTAAAGCTTCTTCAGTGAACTGAATCTCCTCAGTTCGTAAGCCATTTTCTTTAATCTGACGTGGTATCAGGTATTGTTTGGCAATGGCGCACTTCTCATTTTCGGTGTAACCTGAGAGATTGATGATTTCCATTCGATCCCGCAATGGGTCTGGTATCGGTTCAAGTAGGTTACCAGTGGTGATGAACATGACCTGGGATAGGTCAAAGGCCACTTCAAGGTAATGGTCACGGAATTCCGAGTTCTGTTCAGGGTCGAGGACTTCAAGGAGGGCAGAAGCAGGGTCACCGTGGAAATCCATTCCCAACTTATCAATCTCGTCCAACATGAAAACGGGGTTACGCGATTCAATCCGACGGATTGCTTGCAGGATGCGACCAGGCATAGCACCAATATATGTTCGACGATGGCCACGTATCTCAGCCTCATCGCGCATCCCCCCGAGTGAGATGCGGATAAATTTACGACCCATCGCATGAGCAATCGAACGACCCAGAGAGGTTTTACCAACGCCAGGTGGTCCGATGAAACACAGGATGACCCCTTCGCGCAGACGGCGAATCTCATCGGTGTTTTCAGGTACAACCTCATCCTTTCGTTCATGCCGCAGCTTCCGCACAGCAAGGTATTCAAGGATGCGCTCTTTTACATCTTCCAAACCATAATGGTCCTGATCGAGAACCTCACGGGCGTGCGAAATATCCAGATTGTCCTCGGTCTTGATCGACCAGGGCAGGGAGACCATCCAATCTAGGTAAGTGCGAATGACGCCATACTCAGCTGCAGCCGTAGGCAGGTGGGATAACCGATCAAGCTCACGGCGGGCTTGTTTATCTGCTTCCTCTGCCATTTTTGCAGCATCAATCTTTTGCCGTAATTCATCCACCTCCGCTGCTTGTTCATCTCCTTCTCCAAGCTCGCGCTGGATGGCCTTTAATTGCTCGCGCAAGAAATAATCACGCTGCATTTTTTCAATCTCTGAGCGAGCCTCATTTTGTATTTTTTGACCGATTTCCAATACCTCAATCTCGCGGGTGAGGATGCCAACCAGTTTATGCAATTTTTCTTTGACCGAATCCAGTTCGAGCAGGGATTGGGCTGCTGCCAAATCCATTCGTTGGAAATTTGCGATGGTGTAAACGGTCTGCAGTGGATCCTCGATAGCTTGAACAGACGCCACCAGCTCGCGCGGGATGGAGGTGATCAACTCTCCGATATGAGCAAACTGGTCACGAGCATTGCGTGCAAGCGCTTCAACTTCAACCCCTTCCTCTTCAGTTTCGGGAATGAGATGGATTTCTGCCTTCAGATAGGGTTCATGCTGCGTGAAATCCCCTAATTTAAATCGTGCCGTACCTTGGACAAGGAGGCGAATGGTACCGTCGGGAGCGCGGAATAACCGATGAATCATGGCAACGGTACCAATTTCGTAAAGATCCTTTGGCTCTGGGATCTCTAGGTCAGGATCACGTGAAGTGACCAAACCTATCAAGCGGTCATCACCAGCGACCACATCATCCACCAAACGGATGGAGCGAGGTTGTCCAATCGTCAGGGGAACTGCAGTCTCAGGGTAAACAACCAAGCCTCGCAATGGCAGAATCGGCAAGTTGCCAGGAATCTTTAACTGAGGTTGATTACCAGCTGATATTGGCTCAGCGTCGGTTGACTGAAGAGTAGTTATGGATGTCTGCCCGGGAATGTCGGAATCTAGCACCATTTCTTTAAGCTCCAGATCCTCATCCGGCCAGCCATGTTCCTCAAGCCAGCGCATTAAGTTCAGCGTATTCCAACGAGTTGCAGACATATCAGAGCTTAATCACCTTCCACTTTTATGTGTTTTGGTTGAGCGATGGGAAGTGTGATGCGTAAGAAACCATCGCGATAAATTGCTTCTACTTTATCTGAAATAATCGTGTAAGGGAGTTCAACCTCGGTATTGAATTCACCAAAAGCTATTTCCATCTGGTGATAAGCACGACGCTCAGCAGTATCTTGACGAATGCCGCGGATTGTCAGGTTGCGTTCAACCAGGGAGATGGTAAAGTCAGATTCGCGCATCCCCGCGACCTCAACTCGAATAATGATAGAATCGTCGGTCTCATACACATCAGTCGGAGGTCGCCATGCATGCGGGCGGGAGATGATCCGCCAGCGGGATGTTTCAGTGATTGGATTTTGAAAATCTTCTGATATATGCCAGACGTGCCGCATGGAATTGGATAAGACGAATATATCTTCCATAGTAATACCTCCTAATTTAAAAGTCTGGCGTCGTTCAATCTCTTAATGCCTGCTTGGCAGCATCCAATACCTGAGGGTAATCGGGCTCATCACCAATGGCTGGCATATAAGCAGAGTAAACTACCCTGTCATTTCGGTCAACGACGAAAACCGCTCTGCGAAGGAAGCGATGCTCTTTCAGCAAGACGCCATATTTCTGACCAAAATCAGCGTTTTTATGGTCAGATAGAGTTATAACACGGTCAACTCCTGCCGCGGCACACCAATTTTTTATTGTAAAGGGTAAATCCATGCTAACGGTAAGGATAACAATTCGATCATCCAATCCAGAGGCTTCCTGGTTGAAGCGCCGTGTTTCACGGTCACACACTGAGGTGCTCAGAGATGGGAGAGAACCAATAATGCGGACTTTTCCTTTTGTTTCCTGTAAACCATCGAAAGTGGACCAATCCTGGGCAGAAACAGTAAATTCAGGCGCTTTTTGTCCCACCAGGATATCCGGACCAATGACAGTGACTTCACTACCGCTAAATTTTAATAAACCGAATCTTTCATGTGTCATAACGAACTCCATTTTTATATTAGATGCAGCAGGCTAATCTTTAGCTACTTAACCGATAAAACTAACAAGATTGATTTTCTATTTTGCGCCCCTGGCGGGATTCGAACCCACAACCAACAGCTTAGAAGGCTGCTGCTCTATCCATTGAGCTACAGGGGCAAGCATTCCTACCCTTCCAGTAGAGGACGAAGGCCTCGATAAATCCGCTCACCGGTCAGTACGCGTAATATTAAATCTGGTGGGCGTCCTGAAAGTTGCGCCAATTCCATGGGTGTCATAGGTACATTCCCATTGGCAAGGAAAATGCGGAAGATTGCGTCCACCATGGTCGTATGTGGAGAGATAAAACCCTCCCTCTTGGCACAATGAGTGATAAGTACATGTTGTAATCCGTCGACCCGTTGAACCTCAGCCGTCATAGGATCAATAAAATCTACCAGATGATCGTCGGGCATCTCAGCAAAAGCCCGTTGGTGCTCAGGGCAGAGTAAGCTCTGTAAGAACACCCGCCAATCACGATCTCGCTCCTGCCACCAATTAAAATCGATGTGAAAGTGTGTCTGAATGGTCGGTCTGGTACGGCTGGCGCGCTTCACATCAGGTAACGGAACCATTTACATTTTCTCCGAATCATCGAAGCGGTAGTGCAAATCACCCACATGGATAAACCAAGTTCTGGAGGCCAGCAAGGCGAGGATTGGCCCAGGCGGGCAGCGGCGTATGATGTTCACGGCTGCGTAAAGCTCGCTGGCGTGAACGTGACTCTGGGGGTTTAATTTGGACAAATCGCGAACAGTATTAACCACAATTTTTTCAAAAGGAATGCGTTCCTTTTGGATTTGCTTCCAGGCAACGTCCAGACCATCTGGATCGGGGATTGCTATAGCCATACGTTCATCGTAGGCCGCAGTGACGATTTGTTTAAGCATTGCAAAGACAATCCCGCCATCTGAGCCGACAAGAACTGTTCGAACCCATTCTCGGGAGCCACGTTGAGAATCACATTGAACAATGACTTCGCCAGGTATTTTCCCGCGTTTCACCCAGAGTAAGCTACCAGGCATTAAAGCGCGAGATTTATACCATTCCTCAAGGCCATAAACATAGTGATTTTTACGCACCACCCACCCTGCGAATTTTTGATTCGTTTCACCATCGACCAGTTGGAAACGGATTCGAGGAGCTTCATATGCGGTGGGGAAGAGGTGATTAATCCTTGCGGTAAGGGGAATCGTCCCAGCCCGCCAATGAGGGTAGGTTAAGGTTAATTGAACCTCATTAGCGGTCGGATATTTTCCACTCGTCGGTGAGAGCTCGTCGTCCAGTTTTCGTTCGAGCTCGAGCATCTCTTTAGTTAGTAATGAGCGATCATGTTCCAATTCTTGATAGCGAAGATAAATGGGTACCTGTAAGACACCCTCTGGTTCCAGGCGATTGAGATACCAGAGGATTTCTCCTGCTGGACCGACTTCATCAAACCGAGGGTCTTCCTGTAAAGCATGATCGAGGGAAAACTCTACCAATTTTGAATTCGTGCTTGAAGCTAATCCGACTTGCTCAAGCAGCGCCTTTGTCGGCAGAGGACCTCCATTAGCCATATCCAAGATTGCCTCAGCCAGATTTAAATGACCAACATTGATATCTATCAACAATGTGCGTGGGAACCATTTTCCGGCAATTCGAACAAATTCTTGATTTTTGCTCAAATCAGAATCAATGATTTGCAGTAACTTTTCTCCATAATTCGCCAATACAGAATTTGAATTAAGGGAGGACTCTGTTACCGATATCTCTTGTGGTTGGTTGAGAATATGGTCCTGGATATTGGTGGCAAATTCCTTCGTTTCCTGATTGTCGAATTTTACTTGAATAACTTGGAAGTCACCCATGTCGGGATTTCGCCCTGGACGGACCCCAAACACACGTGCGTGTTGCCAACTAAACGAAGGAAAGACAAGATCCTGGTCAACCCGGTAAGTATTGGCGGGGATATATATATCCCCGCCGGATGTACGCTGCTTCTCAATCGCTATTTTTTCTTGGCGAATGCGCTCATTTACCAATGCGGAGAGTAATTCCGGTGAAGTTAATGGAGTTTCGATTTCCAGGAGGTAGTTATAAATAAATTCTCGATCTTCATCTTTAAGTTCGAAAGTCTCCCAGTAATCTTCACGGAGTGATAATGTTGCCAGACTCGTCATTGCTACGCTAACCTTAATACGTCAACCCCACCATTTGGATGCGCTGTAAATCTAATGCCCCATTCATCAAGGAATTACTTGACTATGGCGCGTCAAATTATTGCGCGATTGACGCCCTTTACACAATATCTATTGCTTGGGTATTATACTCGATGAATAAATAATTCAGATATATATGAACCGATTTTCAATGAAATATCGATTCACCTAAGAAGGACTATAATAAAAAGCGTAAGGCGCGAGATTTTCAAAATTCTAGATTAAATCTGATTTATTTTATGCAATATTGGAGCAGCAATATGGCTGACGATGAATGGGTACTAGTAGAGAAGGTGCAGGGGCAATTACAAGCAGAAATTTTAAGAGGTTTGCTTGAAGCCCAAGGGATCATGGTTTGGATCAATCAAGAGGGAGCAGCACGAGCCTATGCAGTTTCGGTAGGCACGTTAGGCATGGTAGAAATATTAGTTCCTACAAGCGAGGTCGAACAAGCCAACCAGGTTTTGGAAGCTTATTATCGAGGGGATTTCGAAAATATGGAGTTTAAAGGAATGGAATCAGATGAGGAGCCTGAAGAATAGGTTTTTTATCTAGCGTTATTGTCTCAAGGAAACACTTGATTTAGCCATTCAAGGGGGTTTACCTGCACACCCCCAACCAAAACCTCAAAATGCAGATGTGGGCCTTCCACACGTCCAGTGTTACCCACCCGACCAATCAATTGACCTTGTTCCACACGATCACCAACATTGACCAGAATTTCAGATTGGTGCATATAAGCTGTGAAGATGCCCCAACCGTGGTCAATCATGGTTGCATTTCCACGCACAGTTAATGGACCTGCAAATACCACCACACCTGCAGCAGCAGCATAAATTGGGTCTCCAATCTGTCCACAATAATCCAATCCGGTGTGGAAGTATCTATATTCACTACCATTATAGGAACGTCTACTTCCAAACCGTGAGGCATAACATTCTGCAAAGACAGGCTCAACAGGGAGCGAGAAAACACCTTGCCATAACTTATCCTGACTGACCTGAGAAGATAATCCTAACCAAGTGTTGTCTTCAGGACCGGTGGTATCAGGATCCAGCGTAGCCGGATCAACTGAGAGTGGTTGATCGTATAAAAAATCACCGGCAGATACTAAGACTTCTTGCGAGAAATTAAACCTAAAACCATTTGACAGGCTTCCAGATAATGACAATGGGTATAGTCCCGGGACTGCCATGGCATGCACCCCTTGTAAAGCACTATAACCATTATCAGGGGTCATGAAAAAAATTAGGGTATGTTCCATCAATGAGCCTGTAAAAGATAATCCTGCAGCCCCATCAATTTGGATCTCAGCTGTTTGACCCTGGGTCAGTTCAGAAATGCTTACTGAAATGATCGAAGGAGGTAAACCGCCAGGACCTCCGTTTTCCTCACCCGGAACATGCATTACATCACCTGGGAGAACTGCCGAGGAGCTATCAAGTTGATTACCTACCAGTAAGGACCATGGATCTGTATCGTTAAGGATAGCTAGCTCAAGTAAGGATTGATCCTCGCCCAACATTACCCGTTTTCCTTGGTAAGAGGGTATATCATTTTGAAGAATGACCAGGGAGTAACCAGCATACAATTCATTTGGACTTGTAAGATGGTTTAAACGTTCAAGCATATCCAAAGTGAGATGATAACGCAAGATCAGGCTGTGCAAAGTCTCACCATATGGAACATTTTCGGTTGTCAAGATGCCTTGAATACCTTCCAAACCTGGAATGACCAGTTGTTGCCCAACAGCGATTTGATCCGTGTTTACAATCCCATTGGCATTTACCAGGTCAGCTTGAGAAATATGAAATCGATAGGCGATATCCCATAAAGAATCACCTTCCTGAACGATATAAACGGGTGCGGTGGTAGATACACTTTGGGCTTTAACACTGCTTGAGGGTAACAAGAGAGAAAATAAGATAATTATCGATAAAGTGCTTAACCAAAATTTATTCATCTAAATGTTTCTTCAAACCGAACTTTATCACCAATATTAAAATCACTCAGGTTCGATACACCAGTTTCCAAGACATATTTTGCTGCTTTCTTGGGGAGATAAGCCATTTTCCAACGGCGAGCTAATACAAGGTCAACCACTGAATATTCGCTGTTAATCCAAATGACTGCCAAATCCATCCACATAAACATCATGTGTATGGATGCATTTAATCGACTGTCGCTGCTTTGGACGAGCAACAGACCGTGATTCTCAGGTAAGCTTTTAGTAAACATTAAACCACGCAGCTGACATAAAAACGACTCGCAATATTTTGCCAGAATGGGTTTTGAGGGAGGACGGGACTGATTAAAGATATTTATATATTTCATCGGTTATTACTATCCCCATATTGTGGTTTTTGTGCGATCATGGATTGAAAACGGAGCGATAATTGCTGCACACCTTGATCAGTTTTCCTGATCTACAGGCTTGCCTTGTCTTGATAAAACTTGGTCAACTCTTTCTAGTAATTCTTGAGGACTAAACGGCTTCGAAATGTAATCTTCCACTTTAGCAACATGAAGTCCGAGAATCTTGTCTATATTTTGAGCTTTGGCGGTAATCACGATCACAGGGATTTCACGTGTTTGCTCATCTGATTTGATTTGGTGATATACATCCCATCCATCCATGTCCGGCATCATCAAATCCAATAAAACCAGGTCGGGTAATTCCTTACGAACTAGGTCGAGACCTTCGCGACCTCCATTGGCACCTAAGACGGTGTAGCCACGACGACCCAGGATTAAGCGTACCAGGTCGATCATCTCCGCGTCATCTTCAATATAAGCCAATCGTTTGGATTGCTTTATCAACGCTGCCTCCTGCCGGCATTTGGATGGATTAAAGTTTACCACAGTTTAAATTTCCCCTATTGGGTTTGGTTATCTGAGTAATCGTATCCACTGTTAGCAACCTTGCCAGAGAAGTAAGCCTAAACTATAATCCCCATGTTAAAAACTTATAAATTAAAGAGGCAACTAAATGATCGACGTGAATGACCTACGAAAAGGGGTGACCTTCGAATTCGATGGGAAGCTCTATAAAGTGTTGGATTATCACCACAACAAACCTGGTCGGGGTAATGCCACTATCAGAATTAAGGCAGTTGACCTTCGCAGTGGAACTACACTTGAAAAAACCTTCCAAAGTGGTGAACGAGTTCAGGATGCACGGTTGGATTTTCATAATGTCCAATATTTATATACTGATGGTGAGCTGTACCATTTTATGGACTTGGATACATATGATCAACCAGCATTATCAAAGAACGTATTGGGTGAAAGTGCTGACTACCTGACTGAAAACATGGAAATCAAGTTAACCTTTTATCAGGGTGAACCCATCGATGTGGAGCTCCCGATTACGGTGGATATGGATGTAGTCGAGGCGGAAGTTGCCGTGCGAGGTGATACAGCGACAGGTGTCAACAAGAAAATTAAGACGAATACCGGTTTGGAAGTGCAAGTGCCAGCATTTGTAAATGTAGGTGATCGCATCCGCATTGATACCCGCACCGGAGCTTATGTAACCAGGGTTTAGCTTTACCAAGAATAAGACACTTATGCGCACACCCGCAGGAAAAGAATGCAGCTATTTTTACGGAGACTATTACCGGGGTCGTTCTCGTGAAGAATGCCGCTTATTAGATTCGGCTTCACCACCTCTTACATGGAAGCGGGACCTTTGTAATACCTGTCCAGTACCGGGCATTCAGCTAGCCAATACCTGCCCTTATATGGTGTTAATGCCAAAATTGGTACGCAAACTTCCTTTTGGTAAGCAGGAGGTACGCGTCCAAACATTTTGTAAGAAAACCGAACGTTCGGGTTTTGATCCCCACATCGGATGTGGAGAATGCCATACATTGCCACCCGAATTTGAAGAAGGCTCCAGTGACACTTCTGTTGTTTGATCTGGACGACACACTGCTTGGCAATGAAATGAACAACTTCATACCAGCCTACCTCCAGGCTCTAGCGAAGCGTATGGCACAGGTGGCTAATCCAGAAATTTTAATCAAAACATTAATGACCGCTACCCGGGAGATGGTGGAAAACCGTAGCCCAGACCAAACACTAGAAGAGAAATTTGATACTGCGTTTTACCCCCCTCTTGGCTTGGTTCGTCAGGAAGTTCAAGGGATCATTGATGCTTTTTATGCTGAGGATTTTCCAAAACTGCGAGGGTTAACCCAATTCAGACCTGAGGCTGTCAATGTGGTACAACAATTACTTGAACGCGGAGACCAGGCAGCCGTGGCCACCAATCCCCTTTTCCCACGGACTGCGATCCTGCAACGCTTAGGCTGGGCAGGTTTGCCGATAGACCGGGTACCATTTGCTTTAGTCCCATCCTATGAAACATTCCATTTTGCCAAACCTAATCCGGCTTACTTTGCCGAGTTCTTGGCACAGCTCGGTTGGCCAAAAATACCAGTTGTGATGGTAGGAAATGATGTTGATTCAGATATCGGTGCAGCTCGCCAACTTGGTTTACCTGTCTTTTGGATGAATAGCGACGGAGCCTCCACATGGAATGGGCAGGGAGCAGTCCCACCACATGGTGAATTGTCCGACCTGATCCCGTGGATGGATGCATCATTATCCGAGCCTTTGCCAACTAACTTCACCACACCCAACGCTTTATTGGCTGTTTTAAGGTCAACCCCGGCAGCTCTTGCGACTCTATGTAGCCATCAGAGCCCTGATCTAGGTAAACGGCCATCAGCGAACGAGTGGAGCCCGAGTGAGGTTCTGTGTCATCTGAGGGATGTAGATGCAGAGGTCAACCTGCCGCGCTTGCATAAAGTAATAAATGAACGAAATCCGTTTCTCCCAGGGCAGGATACTGACCCCTGGGCAGAAGCTCGACAGTATTGCAAGCAGGATGGCTTGCAGGCATTGGAAGATTTTATCCAAGCGCGCCTGCAAGTGCTTAGTCTGCTGGAGGATCTACCTCAAGAAAGTTGGGAGCTACGCGCCCGACATGCCATCTTTGGCCCCACGAACCTTCGTGAGTTGGTTAATATCATAACTGGGCATGACATCTTGCACGTGCAACAGATTTATAGGGTGCTTTAATTAATTGATCTGGACTCGTTCTGTTATCCTTTGTTTTTCGCCTCCTATATAAGGAGGTGGTGTTATAAATGCTTAAGGTCTATTACTGGTGAGCTGACCTCTTTTTAATCGCCATAGGAGGCTTCAATGCGTAAACGTGTCGTAATTACCGGCATGGGGTGTGTTTCCCCATTGGGAAACGAAGTATCCACCCTATGGAGCAATATCAAGGCAGGTTCGTCGGGCGTAGGGTTGATCACGCATTACGATACCAGCCGGTTCGAAGTAAAGATTGGGGCAGAAGTCAAAGATTTCGATGGCGTAGCTCTCTTTGGTATGCGGGATGCGCGCCGGATGGACCGCTTTGTTCAATTTACTTTGGCAGCAACAATCCAGGCACTAAAACAAGCTAATCTAGTGATCGGCGAATCGAATCGAGATCGCATTGGGGTAATGCTTGGGACAGGCATAGGGGGTATGAATACACTGTTTCAACAGATGGAAGTCTTCTTCCTGCGCGGCCCTGATCGGGTCAGTCCTTTTCTGGTACCCATGATGTTACCCGATACTGCAGCAGGTATGGTAGCTATCCAGTTGGGAGTGCGTGGTCCCAATATGGCAGTTGTATCTGCCTGTGCCAGTGGAACCAATGCGATTGGGGAAGCGACAGAAACCATCCGTCGTGGAAGCGCCGATGTCATCTTTTCCGGTGGGAGTGAAGCGGTTATTGTCCCAATTGCTATGGCGGGACTAGGGGTGATGAACGCCTTATCCACTCGCAACAACGAGCCTGAAAGGGCGTCCCGCCCATTCGATAAGGGACGGGATGGCTTTGTGATGGGTGAAGGTGCGGCAATTCTGGTTTTAGAATCTCTTGAACATGCCTTGGCACGTGGAGCTCAAATATTGGGTGAAATCAGCGGCTATGGAACGTCCAATGATGCCTATCACATCTCTGCACCTGCCGAGAATGGTGCAGGAGCAGCTTTATGTATGAAGAGTGCCTTACATGATGCTGGGTTATCAGCGAGTGACATTGGTTATATCAATGCTCATGGCACCAGCACCCAACTGAATGATAAAAGTGAGACTGCCGCAATCAAAACCATCTTTGGTAATCATGCTTATAACATCCCGGTTTCATCAACAAAATCCATGACCGGACATCTATTGGGTGCAGCAGGAGCATTGGAAGCAGTAATATGTGTAAAAACCCTGCAGGACGGGATATTGCCACCAACGATCAATTATGAAGATCCTGATCCTGAATGTGATCTCGATTATGTTCCCAACCGAGCCCGTCCAACAATTGTCCAAAATATCATGTCAAATTCGTTTGGCTTTGGGGGACATAATGCCAGCATTATATTAAGCCGCTATAGCGAGGCTTGAGTATGAGTCCATATGCCCATATCACTGGATGGGGGATGGCCGTTCCCTCCAAAGTGTTAACCAACTCGGACTTGGAGAAAATGGTTGATACTGACGATGCCTGGATCCAATCGCGCACAGGCATTCGTCAACGCCACATTGCAAACGAGGAAGAGTCAACAGCAACTCTAGCTAAGGATGCGGCTCTGAATGCACTCAGAGTCGCCAACCTTAACCCAGCTGATATAGAGTTGATCATTGTATCCACCTCCTCCCCTGAGCATGTATTCCCTGCGACAGCTTGCCTGGTCCAGGATCGGATCGGGGCGACCCATGCAGGAGCATTTGATCTATCGGCTGCATGTTCAGGCTTTATTTTTGCATTAAATATGGCTACCCAGGCTATCCGCAGTGGATCGATCCACAACGCAGTGGTAATCGGGGCAGAAACCCTCTCTCGCTTTGTAGATTGGGAAGATCGTAATACCTGCATCCTGTTTGGAGATGGGGCAGGTGCGTTTGTATTACAGGCAGGTGATGAGCCTGGGGGTGTTCTCTCGGCAGTGATGAGGTCGGATGGCTCAGGTGGGGATCTTCTTTCGGTGCCTGCCGGCGGCAGCTTCATGCCTACCAGTGCGGACACGATTTTAAACAAACAGCACACCATCCATATGAATGGTCGGGAAGTATTCCGTTTTGCTACTCGGGTTATTGCTCAAGCAACTCGGGAAGCGGTTGCTTCTGCCCAACTTAAACTCGAAGATGTGCAATTGGTCATTCCCCACCAGGCAAATCTACGCATCATCGAAGCCGCGATGCGTGGGCTTGAAATTCCAATAGACCAGTGCTTTATCAATATTGAGCGCTATGGAAACACTTCCACAGCTTCAATACCCATCGCAACCTGTGAGGCAATCCAGCAGGGAAGATTACAATCTGGAGATAACACGGTCTTTGTGGGTTTCGGTGCAGGACTCACCTGGGGAGCAGCAATGGTGCGTTGGACAGGACCCTTCCTACCTCATCGTCACATTTACCCCACTTCCTATCGATTATGGGTGGCGGTACGCTCACAGTTGCTAAGGTTGGTTCGCCGAATCGAGGGTTGGATCTGGGGACGCAATATATAGTGCCTATGCTTCACTTTTTGGTGATGTGGAAGGTGCCAATATTAGGCGGGATATGCCTTATACGATAGTAATTTGGGTCTGGCATCATTTCCGCGATGAATATGGAGCGAAATTGTTAGAGGGACGTTAGAAAAATAGATTTAAATTATCATAATACTATCTGTCCGGACAAGAGATTGGTATAATAAAAATGGACCTCAAGTCAGTCTGACTTTTAGGTTAGATGATTTGTTGGTTTTTTGCATATTTCTTGGAGGTTTAAGTGAATCCGAATCGTAGTCGTTCGACGATTATTTATGTTTTGTTATTTGCTGCCATCATCATCCTGGTTTTTTATAGCTTCAATCAGAGTTCCTCCGCACAGGAAACACTGTCAATCAACCAAGTGGCTGCAGATATTCAAAGCGGCAAGGTTACGCGTATCACTGAAGAACAAGACAAGCTGACTGTAATCTATGGAACAGGCACCCAGGCAATTGAAAGGATAGCTCATAAAGAACCTGAAACAACCCTGGTGCAACAGTTGAAAGATTTGGGGGTGACAACTGACCAGTTATCACCAGACCATATAAGCATCGAGTATAAACCACCCAGCCCTTGGCTGGGAATTGCCTCTTCTTTGGGGTATATCCTTCCGTTTATCATCCTTGGTGGTGTCTTCTGGTATGTCTTCCGTCAGGCGCAAGGCAGTAATAACGCTGCTATGTCATTTGGAAAATCGCGTGCCCGAATGTTCACCGGTGATCAGCCGTCAGTTACTTTTGGTGATGTTGCGGGGGTTGAAGAAGCCAAGGAAGAACTCCAGGAAGTGGTAGAGTTTTTACGGGAACCGGAGAAATTCATCTCATTGGGTGCACGAATCCCCAAAGGTGTTTTATTGGTAGGCCCGCCTGGGACAGGAAAGACATTGCTAGCAAAAGCTGTTTCTGGTGAAGCCGGCGTGCCTTTCTTTTCAATTTCCGGATCCGAGTTTGTGGAAATGTTTGTTGGAGTGGGTGCCAGCCGGGTGCGGGACCTTTTTGATCAAGCCAAGCGGCATTCACCATGTATTGTGTTCGTGGATGAAATCGATGCCGTAGGACGCCAACGGGGTGCTGGTTTAGGTGGGAGCCACGATGAACGCGAGCAAACCTTGAATCAGATGTTGGTTGAGATGGATGGCTTTGATACGGATACTAATGTAATTATTATGGCTGCCACAAACCGACCGGATATTCTTGACCCTGCATTGCTTCGCCCCGGTCGATTTGACCGGCGGGTAGTGCTTGACCGCCCAGACATGCGTGGTCGGGAGGCAATCCTCAAGGTTCACGTCAAAGGTAAACCACTGGCAGCTAATGCAGATTTAGGTGTATTGGCTCGTTCAACACCAGGCTTTGTGGGTGCAGACTTAGAGAACTTGGTTAATGAAGGGGCTATCCTGGCCGCTCGCCGGAACAAGAAAGCCATTGAGCAGGACGATTTGGAGGAGGCCATCGAGCGTGTTATCGCCGGTCCTGAGCGTAAGAGTCGACTGATCAGCGTAGAAGAAAAACGAATAGTAGCCTACCACGAGGCAGGTCATGCAGTCGTAATGAACTCTATCCCTGAATCAGACCCGGTACATAAGGTGTCCATAACTGCAAGAGGTATGGCGGGTGGTTATACTTTGGCACTACCTGAGGAAGATCGGACTTTAATGGGTAAGAAAAAGCTCATGGCAGAGATGATAGGCTTAATGGGCGGACGTGCTGCTGAAGAAATTGTCTTCAACGACATCACCTCAGGTGCTTCGAATGATTTAGAACGGGTGACCAAGATGGCGCGTGCGATGGTAACTAGATTAGGCATGAGCAGTGACTTGGGTCCCATGACTTACGGTCAAAAGGAAGAGCTGATTTTCCTAGGTCGTGAGATCTCTGAGCAGAGGGATTATTCTGAAGCGGTTGCTGAGCAAATTGATAAGGAAGTAAGATCCTTGGTCAATGAAGCGTATGAAAAAGCCAAAAAAATCCTCGTCCAATACCGTGATGCATTAGATACCATTGCACATAAATTATTAGAGGTTGAAACCTTATCGCGTGAAGAGTTCGAAGGGCTATTTCCTCCACCGATTCCTAAAAATGGAGGAACGCCGGTACCGAGACCGGTTTAACACATCATTATTATGTGGACAGCTAAGATTACGGGGTTTCTGGTGTGGAATATGAGCTAGAAACCCTGTTTTCTTTATCATTATTTAGAAATTTTTGACTTTTTATCATGCGCTTGGTATAATCTAAGTTTGCGTGAAATTCGGATATTTGGAGAGTTCGCTATGGATACCAATACTACAACAGGTGCTCCAAGCAATATAAAAGAGATAAAAAATAAGATGTTCTTCAGGGGCAAGGTAGTGAAAACTACTTTAGCAGGGGCATTAGTGGATATTGGTATTGATACTCCAGGCATGGTGCATATTTCCCAGCTACAGAAATCACCTGTAAAACGGGTAGAAGATGTAATTCATGAAGGAGACGAAGTGGATGTTTGGGTCCGGCGAGTATCCCCTAAAAAAGGCCGGATCGAGCTAACCATGATCAAGCCATTGGGTCTGGAATGGGGCGAGATAAAAAAGGACATGGTCATTACCGGTAAGGTAATTCGTCTTGAGAAATTTGGTGCTTTTGTGGATATTGGAGCTGAACGACCGGGTCTGGTTCACATTAGCGAAATGACACACGACTTTATCCGTACTCCAGGCGATGTGGTTAAAGAAGGGGATGAAGTTGAGGTGAAAGTACTGGAAGTAATCAAGCCTAAGAAGCAGATCAAGCTGAGCATGAAGGCTTTACAAGATAAGCCCGAAGAGGTTGTAAAAACAACGATAGAGAAAATTGATAAGAGAGAGCAACACGCACGGGAGCAGGAGAAAGAGACCGAATCCAAAGAGGAGGTTGTTAAGGAAGCTCCCATTCCCACCGCGATGGAAGTTGCCTTGCGAGAAGCGATGGGGCGAAAAGGGGTCGATAATGTCAATACCCTTGCAGAAAAGAAGAAGAAGCGAAAAAGCCCTGAAGCCAATCCGGAGCTTGAGACCATCTATTCACGAACCTTAAAAACCCGCTCACCCAAATAAACATTGTTCGGTGAAAATATTATCCCTGCGGAATTGTCTTCCGCAGGGATTTTTTTATTAACTAATATATCGTGATCTTGGGGATTTAATCAAATAGGTGTACGGAAGATAAACTTCAATAATTGGTAATTAATATTACAACTCCATGTTAATAATTAATTGTGGATCGTCGATCGCATGCAACATTAAAAAACAATTAATTTGCTATTCCCTCATGAAAGCGAACACTTCACTCCACTTTGGATTGCTTGTTTAGTCTCCATATATAAGTAATTATTGCAGCACTCAGGATGACTAAACCGGTTGCCAAGCTTGAATGGCGGAATATTTTCCTACGGCGTTCATGGGAGTGTAATTTTCGTTTATTTTTCACTTCCGATAATAGAACTTTCCAGTCGGGTATTGACTCTCTTGAAGGCAGACTATAACTGTTTGCCCACAATACCTGATAGATCCCCTGTTCTTCCTGCCATTGGCTATCATTCCAATGTAATTCGGCCTTGCAGATTTGTTTTACAACTGGAAAAATGGATTCGCCTCCCCGTGGAAGGAGGAGCCCAAGTCTGGTGCGGCGGAGCATAAGGTCTTCCAGGTGACATACCCCTTCTGATCGGGCAGCCCAACGAAGCTCTGCCCATAGATAATCTGTTCCAGGGATGGTCTCCATTTCTTCGGCCTGAGCAGCATTCACAACTGAGATTGCATCAGAGCCATAACGTCCCAATAATCTTCGCCGGCAGGCGTCGCGAATATCATCACAACCGGGCAACTGTTGATCAATTTGGTTCAGGACCGGCATCTCATGACTGGGCTCTGGCAACTCAGGGATGCGATGCCTAATAGCTTTGAGCACATCCAAAGCGATTAAACGAAAAGTGGTTAGTTTACCTCCTGTAACAGTGAACAATCCATTTTCCTCCCAAATGACATGGTCACGCGATTCATCGGAAGGGTCGAGTTTGCCACTACCGATGACTGGTCGAATACCTGCATAGGTTGAGATGATGTCCTCTAGAGTAACCGAGAGGGAGGGGAACTGATATTCCACGGCTGCCATCAAATAGGCGATCTCATCAGGGCTAATAGTAGGTTCAAACTCGAGAGAGCCATCATGATCTACATCCGTTGTACCCACCAAGGTGACTCTTTCCCATGGAAATATAAAAACAGGACGATGATCAAATGGATGTAAGAAACTTACCGCTTGAGCAACGGGCAAACGCCAGTTCGGGAAGATAAGATGACTACCCCGCAATGGACGAATGTGTGGAATACCTCCCGCCTGTTTTCTCAAGATATCTGCCCAGGAGCCTGTGGCATTGATCACGACACGTGCGTATGCTTCAGTTTGCCTGGTTTGCAACATGTCGACAAGAAGGACACCTTTGACATCCTCTTGATCCATGATTAAATTTTGAGCTTTGACGTAATTAATTGAAGTTGCACCATCAGCAACTGCTTCACGGATTACACGCAAGGTCAGTCGTGCATCGTCTGTTTGGGCGTCACCAAAGCGGAATCCACCTTGCAAATCATCCTGACTGATATGAGGCACTAATAACCAGAAATCTTGGGGTGAATAATAGCTGTGATCCCAACGTAATGCGAGTAGGTCATAAACGGTGAGCCCCATCGCATACGTCCATCTTCCCGGAAAATCTCCTTTATAAACGGTGAGCAGAAAACCCAATGGGTCGATCAGGCCAGGACCTTCATGCAATAGCTGCTCCCTTTCATGCACAGAATCGCGGGTAAGCATAAGCTTTCCCTCTTTGAGGTAGCGAAAACCACCATGCACCAGCTTGGAAGAACGGCTGGAGGTCCCCCAGGCAAAATCACGTTGTTCAACCTGTAGAGCATGCATCCCAAGACGGGTGGCTTCACGCAGAATCCCCGCACCTGTAATCCCGCCTCCGATGATTATGATATCCCATGGACCAGCGATCGTCTGCCAAATTTTATTTCGCCATTCGTAATCCCACATTACCAACCCTCCAATGCGTATTCGATTAAAGAAATCAGATACACCTACTCTACCCCACCAACTTTCCAGGATTCATTATGCCTTTTGGATCAAACTGGTGACAGATGTGAGAAATAGCGGCCATACCCAAAGTACCCTTTTCTACAGCAAGATATGGCATATGGTCCAAGCCGACTCCATGCTGATGACTGATCGTTCCACCAAGGGCAGTGATTGCCTTGCTAGCTGCGGATTTCATTTCCCTCCAACGGGCAAGGGCCTCCTCTCGGTCCTGTGCCAACCTGAATAGGTAGGTTGTATATACCGAAGACCCGTATGGATAGACGTGAGATAGGTGCGTGAAAATATGGACTCGTTCTCCAAAATCTGATATGGATGATCGGATGGAAGTCTCAATTTCATTAATCATCTTCGGTGTATTCACCCAATCAGTCGCGGTTTCCAGGGTATCTACACCATAACCCATTTCCCAGAGTGTATTTCGCAAGTATGGTGTTCGGAAACGGTTTTTATGCCATTGTCTCCCAAAGGTTTTGCCGACATGCACACCACCCAATTTGGCGGTGATGTTTAAGGTTTCACTTCGATTGGCACGGACCATGTTCGATTTGCCGCTAAACCCGAGCAGAAGCATACATTTACCCTCTCCAAGACCGCGAATCGCTAATAATCTCTCCAACGCCCCCATCAGATTTTCGTGCCCTGCTAAAGCAAGGGTGGTTGTAGTCTCGTTTGAGGTACTCAACCGAAGCATGCACAGAGATAAACAAGCAAAGAGAATTTGCCTTACCGCTTCGACACCGTGCAGGAAATCGGGGAAGAAAACGGCGTGGAATTCTTCATGTTCAGGGATTTGAGTGAGGCGCACGCAAGCCTCTGTAAGGATGCCAAGCCTACCCTCTGATCCCAACACGATCTCCCGCAGGTCTGGTCCTGCAGCAGAGGCGGGGAAGGGGGGTAATATAAGCTCACCGAGAGGGGTTTCTAATCTGCCACCCGCGAATAATTTTTCAATTCGGCCATAGCGCAAGGATTGCTGACCACTTGATCGGGTTGCCACCCAACCTCCTAACGTGGAATGTTCGAAAGATTGGGGAAAATGACCAAGTGTGAAACCATGGGCACGCAATTGGGCTTCTAAGTCTGGCCCAGAGATACCCGCTTGAAAGGTTGCTAACAGGCTTTGAGAATCAATATTGAGTAGGCAGTTCATCCGGCTCATATCAATGGTCAAAATGGGGGTTTTGCTTTTTATTGGATCGATGTGACCAACCACACTTGTGCCTCCACCATAAGGAATTAGGTGAATGCCAGCCCGAAGTGCATATTGGATTAGTTCGATCACATCCTCATTGGACATTGGATAAGCCACACCATCAGGATACGAGTTAATCTGTCCGGTGCGCAAATCAACCCAGTTAGGAAAGCTTTGCCCTCGAGCATGATACAGGCGGGTAAGTGGATCGGTTGACACCATAGAATGCTTAGGCAGTCGTGATTTGGGAATACGCACAAGAACTTCTTGCAAGCTCATATCCTTTGGCCGATGACCTGTCCCAACTAGACGATCCAAGAATGAGACCGCAGATGGTGGAACAGAATAGGTGATTGAATCATCTCCCCACCCATTCCAACGTCTCATAGCGCGCCTCCTGAGTAAGATTTCCATAGTGCGATGCTTTTTTTCATCATAATGCGAGTTATATTCTCAGCTTCGATTGAATCATTACGAAGTGTGGCATCACTTAGTGATTGGTAATATTCCCTTGAAGCTTTTCGGGAATCGGAATGCATAAAATAGATGCTTGCCATTTGTTCATAAAACCCGGCAAAACCGTTCAAAATCAAGGTAAATATAGGATTACCACTGGCTATGGTTAATGAATAGTGTAGATGCCAATCAAAAGACGCATATTCTTGGGGAGTGTCAATTAGGGTAGTGGAATCCTCCAAACACTTGGATACCTGAGCAGGTGAATTTTCCACTGCTTGACGAGTGTATTCTGGGGCAAGTGCTAAACGGACTTGAAGCAGGTTGGGAATAAAATCGGGGGATAATTTTTCAGCATACCGCACGAGAGCGTTAAGTACATTCAAGCCGCCATCCCTCCAGTAATCATTTACACGTGTTGATTTACCTTGCTGAATGGTTAACCAGCCATCACGTTCCAGTCGCTGAAGGGTCTCCCGCAGCGTCGGGCGGGTCACTCCAAGTTTTACGGCTAACTCGCGTTCTGAAGGGAGAATTGTGCCGGGTGGGTAATCGCCATTTAGGATAGCAGTTATGAGCGATTTCTCAGCATAGGCTGCTGGTCGATTAGGTGGAGACCAATCTATCATGTTTACACCATCACACGTTCCATGGAACTGGTAAGTGGTCTGACCAGTTAAAAAATTGTAGCATTTTCGATATTGATTGTCAATCAATCTTAATCTTTGCCCAAGAAATTATATGATATTGGATAGCTTATAATATTCTTATGAAAAACCGTGTTCCTGAAAGCCTGTATTATCCTCCAATCAACACCCCTAAAAATAATCTTCCTACCCCAGCTTTACTCATCGATCTTCCAGCATTTGAATTCAATTTAGCATTTATGAGCAACTTTTTCCAATCAAAATCGGCTAAACTGCGGCCACATTTTAAAACCCATAAATGCCCCATTATCGCCAAAAAACAGATGGAATATGGTGCGATTGGAATCACATGCGCCAAACTGAGCGAAGCTGAAGTGCTGGTGGAATCAGGGATATCAAGTATATTAATCGCCAATCAGGTGGTTGATCCAGCTAAAATTCTTCGGCTAGCACAACTCGCCAGGAACAGTCAGCTCATTGTGGCGGTTGATCAATTGGATAATCTCATCCAGATAAGTAGAGCTTTGGAGCAAGCGGGGAGCACAATCCAAGTGGTCATCGAGGTTGATATTGGGTTACACCGAGCTGGGGTTCAGCCAGGTGAACCTGCCCTCCGGTTGGCAGAAGAAGCATCGCATCTTTCAGGCATTCACTTTTCAGGGGTGCTCGGATACGAAGGCTTTACCATGTTCGAGGTAGATCGTGCTTTACGGGAGGTTCATGCTGCCAATGCGATGAGTGCACTCGTGGGTACTGCTGATCTTATTCGTAATACAGGCATCCCGGTTGAGATTGTCAGTGCGGGTGGAACTGGGACTTACGATATAACAGGAGATTATCCCGGGGTGACGGAAGTAGAGGCTGGCTCATATGTGTTTATGGACACAAAGTACAACCGGTTAGGTTTAGCCTTTAAACAATCCTTAACTCTATTATCAATGGTGACCAGCATTCATGCTCCTGAACGATGTGTCATTGATGCGGGGATGAAGGTGCTCACCACTGATAACGGTTTACCGGAAATAAATTCAGTACAAGGCTTAAAATTACAGAAATTGAATGAGGAACATGGTATTGTAGAAATTGACCCTGAAAAGATTCAGACTGGAGTGGGGATGTGTGTGGAGATCATTCCTAGCCACGGATGCACAACAGTTAATCTTCACGACCGATATTATGTGATAAAAAACGAGCAATTAGTGGATATTTGGGAAATCAGCGGACGGGGAAAATCACAATAGGCAATTATTGGCGCTGAGGAAGCTAATCAGTGATCCCATTGGGGAAAGGATCCTTGGAAGCTCTCTCAAAGGCGGTTTTGATCTCTTCATCCACGTCAGATTCGATAGAGGTTTTTTCCTTGGCGTCCAGCCGACGGCCATGGATTTGAATAGGATCATAATCCAGGCGCATTTTAATAACCGATTCAGGATCGCGTGTGTCGTCACCTTTCGAGTGTGGTCCGAATCGATGGGTATCAAGGATCAACGCAAAAGGTGATTCTTCCTGCCGAACTCGAGAAATCAAATCATTCGCTAAAGGCAGAATTTCTAGAATATCCGACGAAACAAGCTGGTGAGATGGAATTCCAAACGCGCTGAAGCGTCCAGCGATATTCCCAGCCACGGCTAACTCAATCCCTGTGGTCTGGGCGATGTGATTGTTTTCGAGCACATACAGAATGGGTGCCTTCCATAATGAAGCCATATTAAATGCCTCATAAATAATGCCCTCACCTAATGTGCCATCTCCCAGGAATGCAATTGTCACACATCCAGACTGCTTATATTTTTCTGCCAGTGCCATACCCGTGGCGATTGGGACAATCCCGCCTTGAATACCGTTGGAGTAAAAGTTACGCCAATGAAGATGCTGGGAACCGCCTCTTCCGCCACATACCCCCGTAACGCGTCCCATTAACTCTGCAAATAATGCATGGGGATCTCCCCCATATGCCAGAAAGTGACCATGACTGCGATGATTACTAAAAACGATATCGTTCTCTTGAATATGTGCCAGGGTACCGACGGCATTAGCTTCCTGACCCAGATAGGTATGGGTCGTGCCAAAGAAGATGCCGCGAGGAAAATTATCCAAGACCGTTTCTTCAAACCTGCGAATCTGATACAGCGCACGATATAAGGTATTATTTGATTCCATAGATTGAATAATTATATGCCTATAACCAAAAGAGTAATCCAACCCCGGCGACAGCTATTAACGTTCCCACGACAGCCTGCCAGGATATTTTCTCTTTGAAGAAAAAATAGCCGATCGGTAGCAAAAATATCGGGGGCAAGGCAATGATCGTGCTGGCGATACCGATATTTGTATTTTGAATGGCAAATAAGGATAATGAAACGCCGATTAAAGGTCCAAAAATTGTCCCACCCAGGATGTACAATAAACCAGATCTTTGGTAATTCGCCTGCTGGACGGTGGATAACACCTGCCCTTGAATGATCGTAACCAACCATAAAGCCAGGAATGCCGCTGACATGCGGATTACATTCGCTGAGAGAGCCGGGAAATTATTTCCCAACCCAAATTTGGCTAGAACTACACCGAATGCCTGACCTGCAGCAGCAATCAATCCTGCGATGATACCCTTTACACTGAGTTTATGTAGAACTGTGAGATTATTACCTGCGGTGGACTTCTCATTTTTATTGCTTTCCAAAACCACCCAGGCAATACCCGCCAAGGTTAATATGATTCCCAAAACATTACCGCCACTCAGGGTCTCGCCCAAGAAGAGCCATGCCAGAAGGGACGCCAGGGCAGGAGATAAACTCAGGAATAAGAGACCCAACCTCGGGCCTAGCGAAACGTACGCCTGGAATAGAAATAAGTCCCCAATGGCTAACCCAACTATGCCGGAAGTACCCAGCCAAAACCAGCGGTCTGCCCCGGCATTCAACGGAATAGGCACTCCAAAAACGATCCAATGGGTAATACCAAGTAATAAAATGGCAACAACGAGCCTGAGACGATTGGATACAAGGGGACCAAATTTCTTTCCTGCTGTTGTAAAAAATATCGATGATACCGAATAGCACATTGCAGTCAGGAGTGCTGCAATCTCACCTGAGTTAGGAGTCATGATCGCCCAAGAACTCTTCAGCTGTTGCCTGACCAGGCTGATTAATTCCTTCCCGACGGAGGACTTTTACAATCGAAAGCAACAATATTCGGATATCCAACCAGAATGACCAATGATCAACATACCAGACATCCAATTTGAATTTCTCTGCCCAGGTTAGTGCATTTCGGCCATTTACCTGTGCCCAGCCAGTGATCCCTGGCAATACTTCATGCCGGCGGGCTTGTTCTGGAGAATACCGGTCCAGGTACTGCATTAGCAATGGTCGTGGTCCGACTATACTCATCTCACCCCGGAGGACATTAAACAACTCTGGTAATTCATCAAAGCTGGTTGAGCGTAATAAACGACCTAAGCGGGTAAGGCGCTGGTTATCGGGGAGTAAATTCTCCTGTGCATCATAAACATTCGTCATAGAACGGAATTTATATATCCAAAAAGGTTTTCCAAGGTATCCCGGTCGCTTTTGGCGGAAAATGATCGGAGTGCCAAATTTAACCCCTACCAGTAAAGAAACGACCAACAGCAGTGGAGACAATATCAGCAGCCCGGGTATCGTCAGGGTTAAATCCAGGATACGTTTTGAGATTTGAATTGGTGAAGTCTTCCCCGTGAGGAGCATAATGAGAATTCTACCAGAAGTTGTGTGTTATTAATAAATAGGGAACCTTTGCGTGACAAATATCAGGTTCCCCTTGGAGAATCGGGGTTGATGCCTATGACGATTAAAAAAAATACTGAAACCATTAATCAGGTTTCAGTATATAAATCTCGGTAATTATTGACCTATAGCAAGGACATCTCACATGGGCGGATGATCATCACGATTTTGCCCTGGATATCGACTGTACTTGGGTCATCAATGTAGATGGGTTTCATGGTAGGGTTAGCCGGTTGTAAGCGAACTTTCCCGTCTTCCAGGAAGAAGTACTTGAGAGTGGTTTCATCCTTATCACGCAACCAGATAGCTACCAAATCTCCATTGTGAACATCTTTCGCGGGTTTCATAATGACAATATCCCCATCATTAACCATCGCATCAATCATTGAATCCCCATTGACTTCCAAGGCAAATAATTCTTCAACTTTTTCGCGAGCGGGCAGCATACTGCGTGCAACACTGACAACCGATTCTGCATCGAGGTAGGCAAAGTCTGATGAAGGGACAGGTACGGGTTCACTAGCAAAGATACGTCCCATCACAGGGATGCGTAAAACCTGTTGTACCGATTCACGCACATTTTGGACTGCCCTGTTAGCACTCTGGGCAAGCTCGGAAAATGGGCGAATCAACCGAATACCGCGAGAAACTCGTCCCGATCTCTTGATGTGCCCCATCGTTTCAAGCTGCTCCAAATAGTAATTGACCACAGATGTTGAGGAAAACTTACCCATATCCTGGATATCACGAATGGATGGGGGAAAACCGTTGGTATTTTGGTAATCTTCGATGACCTTCAATACTTTAATTTGAGGATCGGTTAAAGTTGAGCTACGACGTCTGGGTGTCATTCTTCACCTCCGAAAATGTTTATCAGTACAGTTGTTCTATAAACATATAATACCAGAACATTCGTTCGATGTCAAGTATCTATAAAAGAGGTTTCTGTAACATAAGCGGTGGGCGATTTAGAAAACTAACATCTCGATAAAGATCAAAACTTACCTATTGGCTTTACCACGCCACACCTGCGCAGCTCAACATACCCGCTGCCCACATCCCACGCCAGGATTTATAACCTTGCACGGTTCGACTACGCATTTTCATTCTCCCAATAGCCTGTTGGGTGGCATTATTGGTCCAGGGCACGTCTTTCTGCCAATCAAACACACGATAACTGGACCAATATTCGCTCAGACGGATCAAAAGCTCACGTAACTGAGTGAGAGCAGAATGTGATTTCGTGGGGGGACCATGCTTCTCGGGGATCTGTTTCCACAACTCGAATATGCGATGACTCCCTTCGGGTGGCAGCTCAGTGAGCAAAGCCTTGATCTCGTCCAGTACCCACCACCATTCTTTAGGCACCGTTTCTCGTAGCTGATACAAAGTTCGTCCCACCCAACGGCGTACATGGAACTGGCACACCTGGTGTTCCACGCCCAGCTTTTCAGTCACCCTATGGAAGGTGATGAGATCATCCGAG